>JAAUYH010250886.1_pt1 | contig 15647 bp, 14 predicted proteins | sample 7278061 | NCBI WGS metagenome assembly JAAUYH01 (sample SAMN14350203, study PRJNA611818) | marine sediment metagenome | isolation source: surface marine sediment (0.6m) | place: French Polynesia: Moorea | collected 2018-08
CATCGAGGGCGTGTCCTACAGCGATGTCGAGGACACGTTCGACCGCTGGGAAATCAATCTCGGGGAGACCGAGATCCTGATGAACGCCACGTCGCGCGTCGATCCGCTCGATGTTGTTGATCGTCCGCATCGCGTCGGCAACGGACTGACGCGAACGCATCATGTTGCGCTGCTGCGCGACCTCGACGATGCGCGATTCGATCTTCTTCACCTGTGCCGCGATGCGTTCTTCCAGCTCGTTGTGTTTCTCGATCGACTCCTCCAGAGTCGCGAGCTGCATCTCGCACTCCTTGCGGCGACGCAGGCACTCGAGCGCCTTGGGCTCGTCATCAGCTGCCACCAACCTGGCACGATCGGTCCAGCGAACGGCGGCCTGTTGCAGGTCCGCATAACGGGTTTTCAGTTGGGCGCCGTCCTTCCGGACACGCTCGAGGCGGACCCTCGCACGGGCCGCTGCCTGCTGCGTATCGCGCAGTGCGGCATTGATGATGGCGTCGTGGTTCTCGACCTTGCTGACGGCTCGATCGACCGACGACGTGATGCTCGTGGATATTCTCTGAATCAGGTTCATAGCAACTGCTCCTCAGGTTTAGTGCGATTTCGAGGCTAGGAGCTGGTATAGTTTTTAGCAACGTTTTTCTCAAAAGTCAGACATAGGGGACTTTTAGTCTAATTTTTTGATACTTTTGGTGACCCATGACGACATCTGCTCGACTCATCGACACGATCAAACGCGAACTGAAAGCTCGCGGTATCACCTACAAGGCGCTCGCTGAACGACTCGAGCTGTCGGAGTCGGCCGTGAAACATATGTTCTCGACCGGGAACTTCTCCTTGCGTCGCCTGGACGACATTTGCGGCGTGCTCGAAATCGGGATCAGCGAACTCGTCGACCTGAGCGAAACGCATGAGCAAAAGATCGAGGCTTTGTCCGAAGAGCAGGAGTTCGAGATCATGTCAGACATGCGCCTGCTGCTGGTGGCGTACTGCCTGCTCAACTACTGGACGTTTGACGAGATCATTAAGCGCTACGACATCACACCTGCACAAGGTATCCGCTACCTGCGCAAACTGGACCGCATGGGCTTTATCGATCTTCAGCCCGGCGATCGTGTTCGACTGCTGCTGGCCAATAATTTCAGCTGGCGAAAGAACGGTGCGATTGCACGCTTCTTTCGCAGTCGAGTGCAGGACGAGTTTTTCGATCACGACTTCCAGGACGACGAGTCGTACCGCGTCGTCAAGAACGGCATGCTGACCCGCAAGAGCATGCTGCAGCTGGTCGAGAAGCTGAATGCCACTGGCGATTTGTTCGACGATACGACCTGGGAAGAACGCAGGCTGTCTGCCGATGAGCGCAAGGGCACGACGATGGTGCTCGCCATCCGGCACTGGTTCTTCGAGGGCTTCAGGCACCTGGAGCGAGAGCATGGCCCGTAGTGAGCTACAGACACTGGCCGACACCGTCGAGGGCCTTGTTGACGCGGCTGCGTTGCTGAAGAGCGATAAGCCGACCGACGACGAGCTAAAGGCGATCATCGAGCGCGGCGAGTTTCGGCCAGCGGAAGACGAAGCGATTGGCTACTGGTTCGCGCGCTACCTGACCGTTCGCGAGAGTCTGTGGGCCGTCATCGACGACGCCAGGGAACTACTGGACGGCAGAACGGTACGAAGCGATGAAGAGATGCGTTTGTTTGTGGTTGGCTATGCGGCAGCCTGCACACTGGTCGGTGTTGATCGCGTCATGCTGTTCGAGGTCGCCGACCACAGCATCATCCAGCGCAAGTTGAACGAGCCTTTCCAGGAGCTCCGGGTACCCGGGCAGCAATTCACCCGTATTTTCGAGGCGTTCATAAAGGAAAGCAGCGTGCTCTCGCTGCTGGACGCAATGCGATTTGCGAAGAAGAACCGCAACCGACTGGACGCTCTGGGCACGGATTCAATGGTTGGCTCCATCGCAATTCAGCTGCCGGAGCTCGAGAAGGCGCTGGATCCGAGCAAGCGCGCTTATCTTCGCGGCGCGTGGGCATTCGTCAGTCACAAGTGGCGACGACGTGGCGTCGTGACGGCGAACACGGTGTTGTCCGGCGTCGTCGAGGGAGTGGGCCGGGTTGCCTCCGACATTCAACTGACCGACAAGAAAAGCGTCAGCGAAGAGCTTCGCCAATCCATCGGCGTCGAGCTAAGGCCCGGCGACATCCTGGTCACGCGGCATGCGACCGCACTGACGAATCTCTTTATGCCCGGCTTCTGGCCTCACGCGGCGCTGTACGTCGGTACGCCGGAGCAGCGCGATGCACTCGGCATCGCTGTGCCCGCCGACAAGCGGTCTTCATGGACAGGAGACATTTGCACGCTTGAAGCGTTGAAGGATGGCGTAAGGTTGCGTCGGCTGTCGGACACGTTGCTGGTCGACTACTTTGTCGTGCTGCGGCCCCAGCTCTCCGGCGACTCGATCCGGCAGGCTATCGAACGCGGCCTCCTGCACGAAGGCAAGATGTACAACTTCGACTTCGATTTCTTCAGCTCCGATCGCCTCGTGTGCACCGAAGTCGTTTACCGGTCCTATGACGGCATCGACGGCCTGGTCTTTCCACTCACCGATCGAGCCGGCCGCAAGACGCTGTCTGCCGAGGACCTGCTGAACTTCGCGCTGGAGAACGATGCCTTCGAGCCCTTCGCGATTTTCGGTGTCGAAGGCTGTGAGTCCGACGTCGTGTTCGGCGACCGGGTCCGCGGCCTGCTTGTCAGCAGCTTCGACGCAGAGGTGCGCCCCTGACGCCTAAGTGCTTGAACGACCGTCGAATCGTTACGTTTTAAAACAGACAGAGAAGCGCTGCCGCCGTAGGCTGTGGGGGTGTTCAGATCACCACTGCCAAGCATGACGTACCGAATCTGCCTTGCGACACTACTATCCGGACTACTGATGATGACGAGCCACGACGCACAGGCCGGCGACAGAGAGGAGTTGCTGACCGACTTCACCAAAGAGACGGTCGACTTCGGCTGGTTCGTCGTCAACGACAATGTCATGGGCGGCCGCAGCGACGGCGGCTTCGACATGGACGAAGGTACGCTGTACTTCGCCGGACGCACAAACACGCGGGGCGGCGGCTTCAGCTCCATTCGCACTCGGGGCCCGAGACTGGACCTGTCGGACTACGACGGCGTCCGACTCCGCGTCAAAGGCGATGGACGTCGCTACACCTGGCAGATCCGGACCAATGCAACCTACCGCGGTCGCGACGTCAGCTACTGGGCGGAGTTCGAGACCCGCAAGAACGAATGGATAACCGTCGACCTGCCGTTTACGAGTTTCGTACCCAAGTTTCGCGGCTTCCAGATCAGGGGCGCCCCTCCCGATCCGTCCCAGATTCGCGGCATGGGGCTGATGATCTACGACGGCAAGGACGGGCCGTTCAAGCTGTCACTTGACCAGGTTCAGGCCTATGCCGAGACCGAGGAGCTCTTCACGCTCGGCCGGTTTCTCTGGGACAAGCGTGTGCTGCTCGTCAACGCGCCGGATGCCGGCGACGCAGAGCTTGAGCGCCTGACGGGTGATATCGACCAGACGATCGATGAATTCGAGAATCGCGACATGGTGCTGGTAACACTGCTGGACTCCGGCCGCGCCTCTGCCGGAACCCGGGAACTGGCCAGGGCCGAGGTTGACGAGATGCGGGCGGCCGTTGGTGTCACCGACGAGTCCTTTTCCATTGTGCTAGTCGGCAAGGATGGCGGCATCAAGCTCAGGAGTGACAGCCCAACCTCACTGAACGAAATCTACGCACTGATCGACGAGATGCCGATGCGCCGACAGGAAATGCGCCGCTCGAAATCGAGCGACGACGCTTAGCCCGCCCCTTAAGGCAGCAATGGCCGTTGCTGACAGCTGCTTGAAGACGCCGGACCAGGAAGCCCGCCGACTGTCGCGAGCATTGCGCTACAGGTATGCTCTGTGCCATGCCCCTGATTCGACGCGTCCTGTCTGCCTGCCTGCTCCTGAGCACTGTGGCATCGGCGCCCCTGTCTGCGCAGGAAGCACCTCTCACTGAGGAACCGGAGCCACCGGTTCTTGCCGAACTCGATTCAAACTGGTGGAACTACTTCGACGGCGCACCGGAACAGATCAAGCCGCGCGTCGACGCATTCCTCGAGATAGCGAACGACGAAATCTCCGAACTCGGCGCCCAGAACCAGGAACTCGCGCCAGGCATTGTCGAAGCCGTAGCCGACAACTTCGCGGTCTACCTGGCGCTGCTCGAAGACGTCGACTTTCAGACAAATGTGTTGACCGAACCGGCGACCACTTACACGCTGGATGATCTTTTGAGCGTCGCCGCAGCGGCGCGCAACGCCAGCGACGCAGCTATTTCCGCTGCCGGCGAGGTAGAGCGTGAGCAACGCATACTCGACGGCGCAAGTCGACGCCGCGATGCCCTGTTCAAAGACTACCTGGGCGCTGCTGAAGGTGACGGGCGCTGGCTGACGGGGCTGCGCCTGGTCCGTGCTCGCACCGAACAGGCCATTGCCACACGCCGGCTGGAGGTACTGACGCAGAACGCGGCCGATGCGGCGGAGTACGCCGAAGACATTGCGATGCGCGTCGACCTCGTCCGTGAACGCCTGGCGATGGACTCAGACGGGACGGCGCTCGCACCGCTGATCGAGACACTGGGCGTGCTACAGGACTCGGTCAGCAGCGCTGAAGAGCAGGCGAGAGAAGCACAGATCCTGGCAAGCAGTCTCGACGTCGACTCCACCGGGAGTCGATCGGAGCAACGGCTTCTGCAGCAGCGCGCACTCGACAGCGAGGTCGAGCTGGCGCTCGCGCGGATAGCGCTGGCCGGGACCGAGGCTCGCCAGTTCTGGACCATGCTAAACCTCGACAGCGATCCGGACATGGTGCTGATCGAAGACAAGTCGATCGAGTGGTCCGAGCTCTCCCGCACGATCCTGGGCGCGCTGCCCGACTGGAAGCTGCAGACCGAGGATGAGTTGCTGGCCGCGCAGAGCGTCGATCGCGATGAGCTGGACCGGGCAGCCCGGCGGGTCCTGGACCAGCGCATCGGCACGGCGCAGGAGACGCTCGGAAATATCGGCGACCTCGAAGACAACGCGGCCGACCTCGACCTGTTGATATTGGCGGTGGACGACGCAAGCACCGTCTACTCCGGGGCGCTCAAGCAGTGGCTCAGCAACGTCGGCAAGACGATCAAGACCGGATGGATCCGCGTCTCCGAGATATCTGGGATGACGCTGTTCAAGGTCGGCGAGACGCCGGTAACGCCGGGCGACATCGTACAGGCGATTGTCATACTCCTGTTCGGCTGGCTGCTGTCGCGGCTGATCCGGTACGCAATCCGGCGCGTCGGCCGTAAGGAATCGCAGGGTGCGCAGGCATCGCTGTATACGATCAGCCGGCTCAGCCACTACACGATCATCATCGTCGCAGTGTTTGTCGCACTCACGTCGATGGGACTCGACTTCACAAACCTCGCGCTGGTCGCCGGCGCCCTGTCCATCGGTATCGGTTTCGGCCTCCAATCAATCGTCAACAACTTCGTCTCCGGCCTGATCATCCTGTTCGAAAGAACGCTTCGGGTCGGCGACTACATCGAACTCGATACGGGCCTGACCGGCACGGTCAAGGGCATTAACGTTCGCAGCACGTTGATCAACACCAACGACAACATCGACATTGTCGTTCCCAACTCGGAGTTCGTATCGACCAAGCTGACAAACTGGACGCTGGGCGAGCATATCCTGCGCGTGCGCATTCCTTTCGGCGTCGCTTACGGCTCCGACAAGGAGCTGGTGCGAAAGGCCGCGATCGAGGCCTGCGACGAGGTGCCATACACGTTGACGCATATGCGAGGACGCGAGCCGGACGTCTGGCTGGTCGAGTATGGCGACAACAGCCTGAACTTCCTGCTGCTCGTCTGGGTGAATCGCCAGGGCGCGAGGCGCCCGACGCGAACACGCGCCGCCTACCTGTGGTCCCTGGAAACCAAGCTGAATGAATATGGCATCGAAATTCCGTTCCCGCAGCGAGACCTGCACCTGCGATCCGGTTGGCCGCCGCCAGCCGAATCGGCTAAAGGGCAGGCGACCGACGGAGACTAAGGCACCCCGGGGAAGCGGCGTCAGTGTCTACTGGTTAAACGGATCCATCTGCTGGTATCCATCCGGCAGCTCGAACATCGAAGCGTCGATATCCTGCTCTGCGGCCGATTCGATCGTCGTCTCGGTGACGGCGACGCCGTTCTCGAAATCGATGGCGTGAACCGGGAATCCGTCGATCTCGTTGATCATCTCGAGCGGGTTTCTGACGCCCTGTCCGCCGAAAGGCATTGAATCGAACAGCTGGCTCATGAACTCGCCCATCTGTCTAAACGATTCACGCAGCGCGCCCGAGCTGTCAATCTCGCTGTAGTCTGTCACACACATTTCCTGGATCTTCACGCCGTCTTCGAGCATCTCGTACTTGCGGCAGTCGTAGGACTTCCAGCGCCCCTCCCCGAGAGGCTTGATATCGAGCACCGGCCCCTTGCCCATGCCGAGTCCGCTGCCCATGCCCGGCATCTCGGCTTCCATCATTTCCTTGACCATCGCACGCTGCTCGGGTGGCATGGCGGCGAGCTGGGCCTCCATCTGTTTCATGGCCTCGCTGATCTGGGACGAGATCTGGTCGAGCATCGCCTTATCCATCAGGATGTAGTTCTTCTGTTGGTGGTCGATGACGTAAAAGCCTTCTTTCTTGAAAATCACCGTCATCGAGCCTGTGGCGGTTCCTTCCTGGTCCATGCGCGACTGGTCGCCGTCCTCATAGAAGGTCATGCGATCGATTTCCTCGCCCTGCATCGTGCGCGTAGCAAGTTCGTACACGGTGCCGGCGTTTGCGGAGACTGAAGCTGCGAGGAGACCGAGTAGTGACAGTGCTGCAGTGGTTTTCATCGACGTACCTCCGGCGCTGACAAGCGTCTGGAATAGAAGCGGCCATCATACCGCAGCCTGTGCCGGTAACGGTATGACCGCGTTCGTTCGTTGAACGATTGCCTCGAAAGAGAACGCTATTGTGCGGCGAGCCCTATGGACTGCGACAGGTTCGCGAAAGACGAGTCCCCTTCACTGCCGAATAGCGGGTCATCTGCGTCGAGGTGCGACGTATCGATCTCGAGTTCATCCATCATTGCCTCGGCGCGGGCGAACAGGTCGCCTTCCTCCCAATCCATGTGATTCCGCAGTCGGTCGACGTATTCCCGCGCATCGCTGATCACGCGGTCGCGAGTGACGTAGGCGCCGGCAACGACGGCCTGGATATCGGCCAGCAGGCGCTTGCTGGATTCGGCGATGTCCTCGTGATCGCCCTCGACAGCCTCCAGCCCCTGTGCCAGGTCAGGGCGTTTTGCCCTCATACCCGCGTAGATCAGGTCTTCCTTGGGATGGTGAGTCGTGTCCGGATACACGGTCATGTACCGCATGATGTCCTGCATCAGCTCAAAGTCGGCCGTTTCGTCTTCGTGGGCGACATGATCGACCTCCCGTTGCAGAAGGTTCAGCAGGACAGCCATGTTGCGGTGATCCTGGCGGAGCTCGGCGAGAACCCGGGCAGCTTCTTTTGACATGTCGATTCCTCGTAGCGTGTACGCCGTATCATAGTGGCCAAGCTCGTTGCGGTGAGTAATCCGGGGTTCCACCTACGCTCCGGAGTTGCATTCGGACGACGGGCCGGACTGCAGCCCGCAGCCCCGTGCCAGGCGTCGCGGCATTGAATCGACGGAATTAGCCACCAACTCGACAAGGGTTAGTAAGACTTCGACAACGAAATGCCTCGCTCCGCCAGGAAAGCGGCCGCTGCGGCCTTCAACGAGCAGATGCGGCTCAGCAACGAGCTACACCGCAGCTATATAGAAGACCCGCGACAGCTCAAACAATACGACCGGTTCACCGAGTGGCAGATGGAGTATCTGCTGACGCTGTTTGTCGACCTGCATGAACAGCCCGGCTACGGCGAGGCGATCGATTACACCGTCAGTGACCTTGCGGGTGTCGGCATCAGCGATCGTGACCACGACCTCGAACGAGCCGCGCCCATCATCACGCGTATGCTGCCGCAGAAGGCGTTGGAGACGATAGCCGCGGCAGCGCGACTCAACGCTCGCGTACTCGATATCAACCTCGGCATCTTCAAACGTCTGCAGGTCGACGGAGAACTGCCGGACGAGATCAGCGAGCGCGCCTACTGCGTCGCCTGCCGGGAATCGAGCTCGCTGGAAGAATGTGTCGGTATGGTTCATCTCGCCACCGAGCTCGGCGCGACGTTGAAATCGTTGGTCAAGGTGCCGCTGCTCGGTGCGATGCTGCGTGCGATGCACGGCCCGGCGCACGCGGCTGGCTTTGGCGCCCTACACGGCTTTCTCGATGACGGTTACACGAACTTCAAGGCGATTCCCGACATCGACCTGTTTCTTAACGAGATCGACGCGCGCATGACGGCGTTCTTCGAGACGATCTTCAACGCACCACTGGAAGAACTCGGCTAGTCCGGGTCCCTGCCTCAGGCTGCGGCTTTCTAGGCAGCAGGATCCTCGCCCAGGCGTTTCTTCAGTTCGGCAAGCTCGTCCTCGAGTCTGTCGACGCGCTCGGTCAGTGCAGCGATATCGCTGCGCCGAGGCGATGACGACGCCGGTGCGCGCGCCTGGACGTCAGCAGCGTAGGCATCGATATCGATCGGCCCGGAAAACAGGTGCATGTATTCGGAGTCCTTCCTGCCCGGTGTGCGCGGCAGCTTGACGACGAGCGCGCCGGTCTCACGATTCTTGAGTGCGTTGAGCGCCTCGACGACCTCGGCGTTATCGGCGAACGTGTGCAGGCGACCGCTGCGTGACTTCAGCTCGCCGGGCGTCTGTGCGCCACGTAAGAACAACAGGCAAACCACCGCGAGCTCGGCGGGGCTGAACTGCAGTTCACTGTAGCGAGTATTGCAGAAGCGCTGCACGTACTTCTCCGCGCGACTCTTGAAGTTCTCTTCTGTTCGCACGAGGTGCTTGCCTTCCAGCTCGCGGATCGTGTGCTGGACCTCGCCCTGTGACAACGACATCACGGGGTCGCGCGAAGACTTCTGGTTGCAGGCGTTGGTCAGGGCATTCAACGTCAGAGGATACTGATCCGACGTCACGATCGACTTCTCGATCAGGCAACCGATAACCCGCAGCTGTTTCTCGTCCAGTATTTCCATCGTTCTCTCGTCCTTTCCCGAAGCCACACGCAGGCCGACGGCCGTATTGAATCCCGGCAGTGCTCAGTGGTCAACGCTGCAGCCTGGTCCGCTCGATTGCCGACGCGCAATGGCTGCTGCCGTACGGCCGGCAGGCCTGTCAATAGGCGCCTTAACTGCCTGATTTAACTGTTCAAGTTGCCCGGCTTTCGGCCGATACCGTGCGAAACGTCTGTACAGAGCGCAAGCGTGTCCGAAAACCGTCAACACATCCCTGCCGCCAACGGCTCCTGGTTCCGGGCGGTCGCCTTCCCGGACAAGACGTCGGCAGAGGAGCGCGAATTCCGCGACTACTACCAGAGGCGCACGCTGCCAATGGCCCAGGTGGCGGTATTCATCGCCATCCTGCTGATCCTTGCCGTCTGTGTCCTCGACTGGACCGTGATGCCGCCCGAATTCTCGTGGCCCGCGATCTTCTTTCGGGTGAGCACGATGCTGCTGTCGCTCTTGCTGGTGTTCGCGCTGACAATGTACAGGCCTTCGGACCCGATGGTCCCATACGCCTTCATGGCGGCAGGAGCCACCAACGGCGTCTGCACGATTATCGTCGGCGGAATGGCGGCGCGGTCCGGAATCGACTTCGTTTTGTGGGGAACGATCTTCGCGACGTTCTACGTCTACCTCGTATTCGGGTTGCGTTTCCGTCTCGCGGCATTCGCCGGCTGGCCGGTCTTCATAACCTTCATCTCAGTGGGCATGATGGTGGACAAGCCCTTCGTCAAGCTGGCCTATGGCTCGCTGTTTCTCGTGTTCGCGAACATCGTCGGCATGTATGCGTCCTATCTGCTCGAGCGGGACGCGCGGGAGCTGTTCCAGAAAGAGAAGTTGCTAAAGAAGCTCGCCCGCACCGACGCCCTGACCGGCATCAGCAATCGGCGCAGCTTCGATGAACACCTCGCCGACGTCTGGCGGCAGGCGCGACGAGAGGAACGCAAGGTCGCAGTGCTGCTTGTCGATATCGACTACTTCAAGTTATACAACGACTGCTATGGCCATGGCCCGGGCGATCGGTGCATACAGGGCGTCGCCGATGCGCTCACCCGTTCGGTGAACCGGCCGTTCGACATCGTGGCTCGTTACGGCGGTGAGGAATTTGCCATCGTGCTGTATGACCCAACCGACCGGTTCGTCAGGGACTACGCTGACAAGCTCGTCGGCCGGGTCGAAGCACTGGGCATCGAGCACAAGGCCTCTGATATCTCCGAGCACGTGACCGTTAGCGTCGGCGCAGCCACGATGCGTCCGGACAGACTGAAACTGCCTGACGCGCTGGTGCGCAGCGCCGATGACGCGCTTTATGAGGCCTAGGCGCAGGGCCGCAACACCGCAGCAGTCTTCTACCTCGACGATGCGATGAAAGCGACGAGGACGCTCACGGCTGTCGCCTCCTAGTGAAACCGATCAGGCAGCCGCCGGCGGCTCGCACAGCACGACCGGCCCGCCGTCCTGCCGGATCAGCTGAGCATAACGAGTCTCGAGGTCGTCGCGCTTGATCTTCAGCGTCGGGGTCAACAGCTCATTCTCGATCGTCCACGGATCGTTGACGACGAAGACCGTCGACAGCTTCTCATGCGATTCAAGCATACCGTTTACCTCGCTGAGGGTTGCCTGCAGGCTGTCAGACACGTCGCTATCCGGCATCTGGACTGCGGCGGCTGACGGCACGACCACGGCGACCGGTGCGCGAAGTCCGGCGCCCATGACGCAGACCTGGTCGATGAGCGGGTTTCCGGCCAGCTTGCCCTCGATCGGAACCGGTGACACGTATTTGCCTTTCGCCGACTTGAACTGCTCCTTGACGCGACCGGTAATGCGGAATGCTTTGATGCTCTCGTCCCACTCACCTTTGTCCCCGGTGTGGAAGTAGCCGTCCGGCGTTTTGACTTCGTCGGTCAGCTCCGGCGCCTTGTAGTACTCGGTGAACAGGCCCGGTGTGCGGATCAGGATTTCACCCTCTTCGCTGAGCTTCATCTCGGTGCCGGGCAACGGTTGGCCGATCGTGCCAATGCACTCGCTGCGAAACGGCATATTCGTGCACGACAGGCCACTGGTCTCACTCATGCCCCAGCCTTCACTGATGTTGATGCCGATCTTCTCGTACCAGCGCAGCGTCAAGGGCGAGATCGGCGCGCTGCCGGAGCCAATCAGGCGGCAGCTGTCGAGGCCTAAGCCCTGTCGAACTTTTCGAGCAACCATCTTGCCGATGATCGGCAGCTTCAGCAGGCGTTCCAGTTTCTCCGGCGGCGTCTTCTTGTGCACGCCGATCTGGAATTGCACCCAGAGCCTGGGAACCGAGATGAATACGGTTGGCTGTGCGCGCCTCAGGTCTTCGACAAACGTCTCCAGCTTGTCCGCGAAAAACATGTGGCTGCCGCCGAACACCGCCGGTCCTGCGATGACGGTTCTTTCGGTGATATGCGCGAGCGGCAGATAAGACAGCACGCGCTCATCATTGGCGAACCCCATCATGTCGAGGCTGGTACAGCTGGCGTACTCGTAAGCGCGATAGCTGATGACAACGCCTTTCGGCCGGCCGGTGCTGCCCGACGTATAGAGAATCGTCATCATATCGTCGGCCTCAGGCCGGTGCGGCTCTGCGATCGGCTCGTTCGCATCGATCATCGCCTGCCAGTCGTTCTGGCACGCGATGCCCGTGTAGCGCATGCCGATAGTCTTGATCTCCGGGGTCAGCGCCTGCTTGGCGGCCTCCTCCTTATCGAGGCGTCCGATGATGACGGCGCGCGCACCACTGTGCCCGAGCACGTAGCTCAGGGTTTCTGCGCCGGCGGTCGGGTAAATCGGCACCGACACCAGCCCGGCCATCGAAATCGCGATGTCCGCAATCATCCACTCGGCGCAGTTCTTCGACAGGATGGCGACCCGGTCGCCTTTCGACAGGCCGAGATTCAGTAGCGCCGACGCGAGCCGCGCGGCATCGTCTCTCGCCTCGCTGAATGTCCATTCACGAATGTCACCGTCCAGCGGCTGGGTCAGAAACGGGTGGTCGGGTTTCTTTTCCGCCCACATCTTGAGGGCGTCGGGTGCGGTCCTGAGTGCTGTCATCGATATTCCACGGTTTAAATGGTGTTGTTGTAGGTGGTATGGCCGGCCGACCATTCTGCACCATTTCGGACGCAAAGCGTCAATTGAATGCATTTTGCCGGCGTTTTGCCGTCTCGACGTGTCTCCGCTACCGATCCCGCTCCGGCATCGAGCCCACTCCGGCCTGGCTCAGGATGTCCAGCAGCCGGTTGATCTCGCCGCCTTCCCGTCGCTTCATTGCGACCAGGCCTTTGTCTTCGCTGGAGAGTATCGTGAGCGCCGCCTCGAGCTCGTCGACCGTTGCGTGCATATCGAGGATTTCGACCACCGCATGGTCTTCAAGCTCGGGAAACACACTGAGGACGTCTTTTTGTGTTGCTGTACTCATACGCTCAAGCTAGCACCGTGTAGCCGGCCATGAAATCCGCATTTCTACACAGCAGCGGCGAGCGTTTCAGGATCTTCAGGACTCAACCCAGTAGCGCCCTGGCGCCGTCCTATTCTCCGCCCTGCCATTGCTGGCGGTGCAGTCACCTCAAGACGGCAACGCTGCTGAAGCCGCAGGAAGCGCGCTCAATCCGCCAGGGAGCGTGCCAGCAGCTGCTCGATCAGGTTTGCGTAGTCAGTGAGGTGACGAATGCCGAGGAACTGGACGCGCACTTTCTCACGCGCTGCGGTGCCTATGTTCTCGCGCAGCTCGTCGTCCTTCAGCAGGCGCTCGAGAATGTCGGCGAAGCTATCCAGGTCGGCCGGATCTTCCAGCAGGCAGCCGTCGACACCGTCCTCGATCTGCTCGATGATGCCGCCAACGGCGCTGGCCACAACCGCGCGGCCCTTCCACATGGCTTCCGTTACGGTCAGGCCAAAGCCTTCCTTGAAACTCTTCTGCACGACAATCGCCGCATGTCGCTGAAGTGCGTTGACGATGATTGCATTCTCAGTGACGTCGTCGACGGGGAGATTCGCGAGATGCACGCGCTCCCGGACCGCGTCCGGCAACTCCTTCCATTTCGCCAGGACTTCCTGGTAAACCTGCGGCGCCTCCGGGTCATCGGCTACGGCGTGCACGTTCGGCCCGGCCAGCACCAGGTGGGCGCCGATTTCGGGAGAGCGCTCAATCATCTTAACGAAGCCCATCATGACGCCCATCATGTCCTTGAGCGGATCCCATCGCGACACCTGTACGACGAGCGGTGCGTCCTGTGGCGGCGGGTCGCCGGCGCGATCGACGACCGCCTGTCGCTCCACCCGGCCTTCCGAACCATCGATGTACCTGAATCGGGCAGTGCCTTCGTCGGGCGGCTCCCCGGCCACCAGGTCGGCCTGCACAAGAATCGCCAGCGCGCTGTGTGGGTCGAGGTCCTGGTTTTTTGCCGAGAATGCATCGATGCTCGGCTGGATCTTGACGACACGATCCGGGTCACACCACGTGGGCGCGTAGCGGCGCTTGGAGAAAATCAGTGCCGGAACATGCTCGACGTAAGGTCTCAGGAAGTTCCAGCCCAGATCTGACTCGGTGTTGCGCAAGTCGTAGCCAATATGGCAACGCCAGATAACGTGCAGCCCCGCATCCATCAACAGCGGTGCGAGGCCGGCTGTCTGCGGGTCGTGCAAGATCACGAAGTCGCCGGGTTTAACCCTCGAGATCAGATCGTCGGCATTCTCGCGCAAGGTTGCTTCGTAAATGTCTCGCTCGGCTGCGCCGAGTGTCGAGCCGTCGCCGTTCTGTCCGTGCAGTGCGTGATGGATACGCTTGGTCAGCTGGAAGAACTCGGGCGGTCCGCTGATGACTAGCCAGCGCGCGTCGAGACCCAGCCCCCTCGAGAACGCAAGCATCGGCTGCAGCATCTCGGCGACGCCGCCACCGACCGCCGTCGAATTGACGTTCCATATCGTATGCCCGCCGACGAGAGCCCTTAACTTCTCGGCCCGGCCCTGGATTTCAGTGACGCGTGCCTCGTCGTGAACGTCGAGGAACTTGCGTATGTCGCGTGTGTCGACCTCGACTTCTTCAAGTTTCCTGGCATTCATTGTTATTGCATCCCCGATTATTCGCCCCGAAACAGCCCGAACTTTACCACGCCTCACTCAAATTGAGCTTTAGTGAAAACCGAAGGATTAAGCCGGCTCGTCTCGTTGAATCCAGCGCGCCGCAGCGCCTGCGACCTAGTTCGAGAAGCAGACCACCGACATCGAGACGGATCGACGTCGCTTGTCGGGGTTCACGTACGAATGGCGTTGGTCGCCACGGAACACGAGCATATCGCCCTCGTTCAGCAGGTGGTGCTGGCCGCCCGCCACGAGCTCGACCTTGCCCTGTTCACAGGTCAGGTACTCGCGTGTGCCGGCTTTGTGCGGGGTACCCGCCATGCGACCGCCCGGTTCAAGCTCGGTACGCGAAATCTCAAGTCCGGGAATCGCCTCCGGTACCAATGGACGCACTTTCGCACCCTGTCGCCTTCGCTCGGGGATCCTCGCGGCGGGAATGAACTCGAACTCGCTGCGAGGCGGCCCGATGAGCTCTTCAATCGACACGTTGAGCGCGTTAGCCGCCTTGGTCAGGACCGCCAGCGTCGGGTTTGCCGAGCCGGTCTCGAGGCTGGCCCAGGTCGGCCGCGGAATTCCGGACAGCTCAGCCGAACGTTGCTGTGACAGTCCACGGGCCTCGCGGAGCCTGCGAACGTTGGTCGCCAGGTTTCTTTGCGTTTCAGACATGCCCGAAGAATAGCAATCTGCTATTTAAATAGCAATTTCGTTGTTGAAATGTCCGAACTTGTGGAACATGCACTCAAACACCGAGGAGACAGACATGCAAATCAGAATGGAACACGCGAACCTGAGCGTTCGTCACTACGATGAATCCATCCGGTTTCTTAAGGCCGCGTTCCCGGACTTCGACATTCGGCGCGAGGGCATCAACAACGGCAGGCGATGGATGCACATCGGCACCGACGATACGTACATTGCCTTAAACGAAGCCACGGCGGAATCAGCCGAAGCCTGGATGCCCTATGCCGGGAAGCCGGGCGTCAACCACCTGGGCTTTGTCGTCGATGACGTCGAAGGTTTGCGCGATCGACTGTCGGCAGCCGGGTTCCGGGACTCAACCTATCCGAACAACCACCCGCACAGGAAACGCGTCTACTTCTATGATGCGGACGGCAACGACTGGGAGTTCGTCGAGTACTTCTCCGACGACCCGGCGGAACGCAACGATTACGATCTGCCCGATTAGGGCGCTTCGTCAACTTCGGCTGGTGGCACGCAGAATCTCGGAGAGCGCATCGCTGACACATCGCTCGCCCTCCTCGATGGCCTTGCCCGC
>JAAUYH010155834.1_pt1 | contig 15645 bp, 11 predicted proteins | sample 7278061 | NCBI WGS metagenome assembly JAAUYH01 (sample SAMN14350203, study PRJNA611818) | marine sediment metagenome | isolation source: surface marine sediment (0.6m) | place: French Polynesia: Moorea | collected 2018-08
AACAGCACCCCGGCCACAATCAGCCCGGGCAACGGAAAGCCCGAGAGATACCTCAGGATCCGCTGCGACAACCTTCTGAGCACGGACACTGCGCCTCCGGCCTCCTTCTCGGGGGATGCACCCCTGCTGACGTTGATGGTCTGAGACTATGTTTCGAAGCCGACGGCAAGTCCAATTCTCGCGCCGGTCATATCGGCGTGAGCACTGGCGATCAGTTCGGATTGGGACTCGACATGCGGCCGAACACCTCTGGGCTAAACGGCTGCGTCTCGGCCTTCAGCCAATCTCTTGGGGTCAATTGCTCGCTATCTTCTCGCGCGGCGGCGCGCTCAATGGCCGTTCGTACGATTCGACTGGGGTATTTGCTGCGTGCCTTTGCACGCTGGATATCTCACGCACCCAAGGAAAACCGAATACGGCCCTTTTCGCTCGACAAGCCAACAGTAAGCGCAAACTGGGCAAGCGGGGAACTCAGCTCCGCAGCTGCAAATCAGGCTCTCTGAGTTGGCAGGATTCTTGACGGGGAGGTCTTTGCCGCAAAGGTTGCACGGCCACAGCATCTCTCCGCAGAGATCCCGATGCTCACATGAGAAGAAGAGCCGACCGTTCTTGGACGTCTGAGCCAACATCCGCCCACCGCAGGCATCACACTGGCGTAATGCAATACCCGGCTCGCCAAGCGGGACAACTCCATACTCTGGGTTGTCCACCAGTTCACGTGCGAAGGCAGACGGCTTCTCTCGATCTGCGAAGACCGTGACGGATTTGCGTGCTCGCGTCAGCGCCACATAGAACAGCCGGCGTTCTTCCGCATGATCGAATCTCTCCGGTACCGGCAAGACGAGATCGAGCAGAGGATCATCGACGATTTCAGATGGAAACCCCATGCGATCTGAGACCGCACGAAGGATCACCACATGATCCGCTTCAAGTCCCTTGGACGCGTGTACCGTCATGAAACGAATGGACAGATTCGGGTATTTCGATCTGAGTTCGACGAGGTTTTCAGGCTCCACGAAACGATATCGCCCGAGCATCAGCACGGTTTGCCTGCCATTGGCATCTGCCGAAATTTGATCCAGGGCTGTTCTTAGCGTCGCCTCATCCCGGACTTGGTTGTAGTAAGCCACCTTGATCGCCGGTGCATCGGCTGTGCCGGCGGGGATGACCTTCTTCTCGATCTGGGAGGGGTTCCGGAGGACGAAGCTCCGCGCCGGCAGCGCAATCTTATCGACACTCCGAAACGTGCGGCCCAGATCCACGGTAGCGTGCACATTCCGCGCGTTTGCGAAGTTTCCTCCGAACTCCTCTCCGAAGTTTCGCATCAGGTGGATGTCTGACCCTGCGAAGCGATAGATCGACTGCCAATCGTCGCCGACCGCGAAGATCCGCGCGTCGTCATGCTGTGACTTCAGCGCCCGCAGCAACCGTGCCCGTCCGTCAGAAATGTCCTGAAACTCATCGACAAGGAGATGGCGATAGGGACTCTGGTAGCGACCGGACTCGACGTGTTCTGTCGCACGGACGATCATGTCTTCGAAGTCGACCCGATCACCCAAGCGCTTCTGGTAGGCTTCAAAGAGCGGCTCGAAGATCTTCAGAAATGCGCGGCTCCGAGGCACATCCTCTGATTTCTCGCCCTTGAGCCGGACCTCCTCTACCAACACGCCAGAGCTCTTGAAATGCCGCAGGAAAGTTCCGAGCGTCTGCGTAAAGGCGTCGACTTGGCCCAATTCGGCTAGGGAGTCGAAGATCTGATCCGAAGAAATGGGTTCGGGCCTGGCATACGGCGCCAGCTTCTCTTCCAGAGCCTCGGTGAGCCTGCCTTCGACCTTCTCATAGCTGAAGGTCTCGATGAGAGTCGTGCCGTAGTCCTTATGAACCTTCCGTTTCCAAGCCATACCTTCGAGATAGGCGTCGCGGTCGACACATGGCGCGGTGGTCAAGCGGGTCGATCCGTTCGGTCCTCGGGATTTCCGGACGCCGAAATGCTCGATGTACACGCCGCTCTCGGTCAGGCGGAAATCTGGCGTGTAGGCACGCCGGTCGTTCTCAGGGAGTTCGTGTTCGTAGTCCGGTTCGTATTCGTAGGCGATGCCGTTGCGGTAAAGCCAGTTAGCGATCTCCCATTCTTCGAAGCTCTTGACGAGGTCACCCTTTAGGGTCCGAAGTTCGTGGGCCTCGACGTACTGGTAGTATTCGTCCTTGGTCTTGAAGTCCCACTCGCTCTTGTAGGGCCAGTAGAACTCAGAGAACCATTTCAGAATAAGCGCTCCCAATCCGGATTGCTGGGCCACGTCATTGATCAGAATCTCGCGCAGTAGAGCCCGGAACTGGGCATCATCACTGGCATGCGCGGCGAGAGCGGGAGTGCCGCCTTCGACCTCCCGAATGATCCCGTAACCGAGAGCGTGGAATGTGAGAGCGTCGACCGCCGCGCCCGACCGCTCCTCAATTCGGGTTGCCATCTCGGCCGCTGCAGCTTTGCCGAACGCCATCAGCAGGATCTCGCCCGGCTGTCGAATGCCGCGCTCGATCAAGTAGGCCGCTTTGGCGACGATTACGCTGGTCTTGCCCGACCCCGCGCCCGCGAGGACGAGCGTCGCATCTTCATCCGTGACAACAGCCAATCGCTGCTCTGGCGTCAGCGGGTTTGACTCGATCGTATCGAAGAACTCCCGGGTCTCTGCCAGCTCAGCTTCGATGAAGGCCTTGGTTGCAGTGTCACGCGTGCGCCCCGGCGCCTTCTGAAAAGCCAAGACAGCATTCAGATGGCGTTGTAGTTCGGCGGGGAGCACACCGTCCGGTCTGGTCACAGGCAGTGCTTCAACAACCAGGTTGGCCCTCGCCAGGAAGGGAGCGAGCAGGCACGCTGATGGGTAGCGCAATGGTTGCTCCAGGCGCTCTAAAACCTTTGAAAGAGTTCGAAGCTCGCGCTCGGCGGCGCAGACCTGCTCAAAGAAGGACTGACGCCAGGCCCCGTTTAAGGCCGAGGTGAAGTCTGCCGCTTCGCGACGTTTCACTCCTGCGACTTTGATCTCGTTGCCACCCTTGAGCGGCAAGACTACTGCTGAGAAACCCAGTGTTTTGGACAGCTTCGCCGGGCCTGCCATTTGAGAGAACGGCACGTCAATCCGAGACTTGGCGAAAACAGCAATTCCGGAGTTTGTTCGCTCCATCGCCCTATTGCGGCGGCCAAGTAGCCGGAGGAACATCCCCGCCAGAACCAGCCTTTCGATCTTCTTCAGTCCTGGAGAAGTCATCGATATGGCGTTCGCTCGCATGGCCCCTGACGGCAGACTCCCCAAGAGAAGCGGTTGAACATTGGCAGGGATCCAACTTGCGTTTGAACTCCGAGGGCGGCGCAAACACCTCACCATCCAAAGGCCTACTGCTCCGCATCGGGCGCTCTGACGGTTATTGCGCCAACGAGAATACGGCAAAGTCGCGCTTTCGAGCGTCTCGTGTTTGCGGACGCTAATTGCTGAGGGTCGAGTTGATATTGAGCAGCCAGGGGCTCCTGCCGTTTCCCCACATGGCCCAGGACCGTCGGGCGCAGATCGCCGACAGCCTCGATTTCCCGCCGCGCGGATCGCCCCATGCGCAGCGCGCGGAGGCCGGGGATGCCGACGAGGCGGAGCCTCTGTCCCGCGAGACGGAAGACGAGAGGGGGCCGGGCGAACCCGAGCGTCGCTGATTGATCCATCCGCAGTGGGTCGAGAGGAGCCGGCGGCCAAGCCGTTGCGGTGCGCGGCATCCCGGTAGCCGGCGCCGGATTTGACCTAACGCAAGGCAATTCCCGGTTGGATACGCAAGGTATAGTCGCCATCTTGCGCGCATGTCGTCATGCGCGCCACCCGGCCGCAGGTCCGGCAGCGGGAAGGTGAATGCGGAAAGCCACGAACACACGGATTGCGACACCGAGGCCCGGGTCTCCGGAGGAGCGGGCGGCGTTCCAGCGGCTGCAGGCCGGCCTGCCCGACCTCTTCAGCCGGGTGTTCCCCGATCCCAATGCGCCGCGCACGGTGCTCATCGTGCCGAGCTTCAGCCTGGACCAGGAGGTCATGGCGAAGATCACCGGCGTCGCGCATTACGAGGAGCGGTTTCTCTGCCTGCTGCTGCTGCTGCGCCTGCCGCGGACCCGGGTCATCCTGGTCACCAGCACGCCGATCGCCGACTCGGTCATCGACTACTACCTGCACCTGCTGCCCGACGTCCCGACCCGGCACGCGCGCAACCGGCTGACCCTGCTGTGCTGCCATGACAGCTCCGCACGGCCGCTGACCACGAAGATCCTCGAGCGACCGCAGCTCCTGGCGCAGCTCGACACGGCGATCGGCGATGCGGGCAACGCCCACATGACCTGCTTCAACGTCACCGAGCTGGAGCGCAGCCTCGCGGTGCGTCTCGGCATCCCGATCTATGGCTGCGACCCGGACCTGCATTATCTCGGGTCCAAGAGTGCTTCGCGAAGGCTGTTCCACGATGTCGGCGTCGCCACGCCGGACGGGTTCGAGGATCTGGCCGACACGCCGCAGCTTGCCGAGGCCCTGGCGGAGCTCAGGGCCCGCAATCCCGACCTGCGGCGGGCGGTGGTGAAGCTCAATGAAGGCTTCTCCGGCGAAGGCAACGCCATCTTCGACTTCGACGACGCACCACGGGGCCGCGGCCTTGCCGCCTGGACGCGCGACCGGCTTCCCGGCCTCGCCTTCGAGGCCCGGGACATGAGCTGGGAGGCCTTCAGCGCCAAGATCGAGCAGATGGGCGCGATCGCGGAAGTCTATGTCGAGGGCGAGGACAAGCGCTCGCCCTCGTCGCAGTTCCGCGTCGATCCCCTCGGCCAGCTCGAGGCGATCTCGACCCATGACCAGATCATGGGCGGCAATTCGGACCAGATCTTCCTCGGCTGCCGCTTCCCGGCCGACGAGGGCTACCGCCTCGAGATCCAGGCCGCCGGCCGGAAGGCGGCCGAGGCGTTGCGCAGCCGCGGCGTGCTCGGTCGGTTCGGGGTGGATTTCATCTCCGTCCGCGAGGGCGACCAATGGCGCCACTATGCGATCGAGCTGAACCTGCGCAAGGGCGGGACCACCCATCCCTTCCTGATGCTGCAGTTCCTGACCGACGGAGCCTACGACCCGGCGACCGGCCTCTACCGGACGCCCGGCGGGCAGCCCCGCTACTACTACGCCTCGGACAATCTGGAGAAGCCGAGCTATCAGGGTCTGACGCCCGACGATCTGATCGACATCGCGGTCGTCAACGGCCTGCATTTCCACGGAGCCACCCAGGAAGGCGTGGTCTTCCACCTGCTCGGTGCGCTGCACGAGTTCGGCAAGCTCGGCGTCGTCTGCGTCGCCGAGACCCTGGACCGGGCCCGGTCGCTCTACGACGAGACCACGGCCATTCTCGATCGCGAAGCGGATCGGGCCGGCGGCGGCAAGTAGGGACCGGTCAGCAGCGCCGTCGGCAGCCTGTCGCGCGGGTCGTCGCAACTGTGCTCGACCATCGGCTCGTCCGAGGCCCGTGATCGCGATATTCGTCATTCCCGCGAAAGCGGGAATGACGACAAGAATTGATCGGTTCTGCCGGACCCTGGCCTTTGAATGGTGCGTCGTCGTCCGCCGCTCAGGCCGCTACCAGACAGTCCGCGACCCGGCCGCACAGGTCGCCGCGTTCGCCGACCGCGACGCCGCTGAGCCCGAGCCATTCCGCCAGTGAAGCCAGCTCCGCCGCCAGCGCCTCGACGGCGGCGCCGGTGCAACGGCGGCCCTCGCCATGGGCGGCCAGGACACGGAGCATGCCATCCTGGCGGTCGGCCTTCAGGTCGACCCGCGCCACCAGCCGGCCGCGATAGAGGAAGGGCAGCACGTAGTAGCCGAATTTCCGTTTCTCCGCAGGCACGTAGATCTCGATGCGGTAGCGGAACCTGAACAGCCGTTCGGTGCGTGACCGCTCCCAGACCAGAGGGTCGAACGGGGAGAGCAGGGCGGTGCCGCTGCCGCGCGCCGGCCAGACCGCGTCCGGATCCAGGAACGCCTCCTGCCGCCAGCCCTCCACCGATGCCGGGACCAGCGCCCCGGCCTCCACCAGTTCGGCGATGGCGCGCCTGGCACCGGCCAGCGGCAGCCGGAAATAGTCCCTGAGATCCGCCGCGGTGGCGATGCCCATCGACCGCATCGCCAGCGCTACCAGCGCCCGCTGCGCATCGGCTTCCGGCGGAGTCGCCAGGGCCAGGATGTCGGCCGGGATCACCCGCTCCGGCAGGTCGTAGACCCGCTCGAAGCCGCGCCGCGTCGCGGTTGTCACCTTCCCGGCCCAGAACAGGTATTCCAGCGCGACCTTGCCGTCATGCCAGCCCCACCAGGGGCCGGTGCGCTCGCCCGGCTCGCTCAGATCGCGGGCAGACACCGGGCCGCGGTCCCGCACCTCGTCCAGCACCGCGGCGACATAGTCCTTGCGCTCCCGCGCGAACTTGGCCAGCCCGCCATAGATCCCCTGGAGGCGGGCGGCGCGCGCCATGCGCCAGCGGAGCAGCGGATGCAGGTTCAGCGGCAGCAGCGAGGCCTCGTGCGCCCAGTATTCGAACAGGGCGCGGTCGCGCCGCTTCCAGGCCCGCCGGTCCAGCGACGCGCGGTCATAGGGGCCGATGCGCGAGAAGACCGGCATGTAGTGCGAGCGGATCAGCACGTTCACCGAATCGATCTGCAGCAGCCCCATGGTGTCGACGGCCTGACCGATGCGACGCCAGTTCGAGGTCTGGGCCGATTTCGGCTTGGCAAAACCTTGCGCCGCAAGGGCGATCCGGCGGGCCTGGTCGACGCTCAGCGTTTCGGTCGGCATCGGTTCTTCAATCCTGCCACGAAGCTCAGGGCCATTTGACTGCGTCGCACGGCCACTGCGAAGAGCCTAATGGATGCCCATGTCAGGAACTGTCAGCAGGCTGCCACCCTGCATTGACCGACGACCTGGGCCGATCGGCGTGAGAGATGGTGGTGAGAACGGCCGACTAGGCTGCGATCCGCAACGGCCGATTTGCCGATGGAGCTGGACCTCGCTGGAATATTGACGCGTGCCCCGATTTCCAGGCGCCTCTGGCGACCCGTCGATCGATGCCTATGTAAGCGGTCATAGGAGATCAAGACATGCCAACGGAATGGGAGTGCGATTCCTGCCAGCTGTTCTTCGTGACCGGCTGGTTTCATTACCATATCTTCAGCTCCGGTTACGCTGCCGAAACGAACCTGGTCTGCAGGTGGTGCGGCACGATGCATACCCTCAAGCACGCCATCACGCTGACGCCCCGCGAGCGGGACGAAATGGAGGTCTCGGCATCGGCGCTGCCGAAGAAGCAGCTGCCTGACCGGATGTTTGCGCAGCGCGAGCCACTCTTCGTCGACCTGGCCGAGCGCGAGCGCGCCCATCTCAGCGACGACGAGGCCATCTCTTTTGCTGACGGCCGGCCACGATTCCCGGATTGGATCGAGTACGGCGAGTCTCGCGTGTTTCGTCCCAGGCGTACGGTCCGGTCATTCGCGACTGTCGAGGGATGCAGTGATGTCCTCACCCTCATGAATGTCCGGTGCCACCATTGCGGCGAGCTCGAAGGGCTCGTCTCGGATTGGAGCGAGGATCAGGGCTGCCCGCGCTGCAACGGCAAGATGACAATCTTCAACTTCTGGATCACCTGATCGGATCGGGTGAGAGTCCCCGGACAAAATCCAAATGAGAGCGCCGGCAATCCATGGATGGACAGGGAGGCCGGGTCCGGTTTATTGCTGAGTCCGGTGGTTGCCGATGGCGCGTCCGCGCCGGAGGCTGAAAAGGGAACATGGTGCCGCCCGCAAGGGCCAACTCCGTGGCTGCCCCCGCAACTGTGAGCGGCGAGGCGGTTCCGCGCTGATGCCACTGGGGATCGCGATCCCCGGGAAGGCTGGAACCGAGCCGGCGACCCGCGAGCCAGGAGACCTGCCGCCATCGCTGCAACCGGCTTGATCCGTCGGGTGAGACGGAGGGGAGAACACCATGAAACGCTTCGCAAAAATCGCCCTGCCAATCCTCGCCACGCTGCTGGCGTCGACGCCGGCCCTGGCGCATCACCCGATGGGCGGCACGGTGCCGGAGACCTTCTGGCACGGCCTGCTGTCGGGCTTCGGGCATCCGATCATCGGCGTCGATCATCTGGCCTTCGTGGTCGCGGTCGGCCTTGCCGCCGCCTTCACGCCGCGCCGGTTCCTCACGCCGCTCGCCTTCATCGGCGCGACCATCGCCGGCTGCCTGCTGACCTATGGCGGCGTCGTCCTGCCGCTGGTCGAAATCGTGGTGACCGGATCGGTGGTTCTGGTCGGCGCCCTGGTGCTGTCCGGCCGCACGATTCCCGGATTGGCCTATGCCGCCATTTTCGCGATCGCCGGGCTGTTCCATGGCTCGGCCTATGGCGCGGCGATCATCGGTGCGGAGGCCACGCCGCTGCTGGCCTATCTCGGCGGTTTCGCGGTCATCCAGTACGGCATCGCCTGTGCCGCCATGTGGCTGACCCGCTCCCTGTGGAAGGCGACAACCGCCGAGGCGGTCCAGCCCCGCCTCGTCGGCGCCGTCGCCGCCGGCATCGGCGCCGCCTTCCTGATCGAGAATGTCGAGGGCCTGATCTTCGGCTGACCGCTAGCCGCCCAGCGCTTCGCGATGGGCCGCCGCCAGCTCGGCCATGCTGTTGAAGCGGAAGTGGATCTCGGGCATCTGCCCGGGGTCCATGGTGGCGCCAAAGCCCTCCTGATCGTGCCGGCGGTAGATCCAGCATGAGGCCAGCCCGTGCCGGTTGGCCGGCGCGTGGTCGTGAAACAAGCTCTCCGCGGTGTGCAGGATCTCGTGCTTGGCGATGCCCAGCCCCTCCAGCATTCGCATCATGTAGTCGAAGTTGCGGTCCGACGGCTTGTAGGAGCCGACATCCTCGGCGGTGTAGATGGCGTCGAATTCGACCTGCAGCCTCTCGTTGCTCGCCGCGAAGCTCTCATTGTCGACGTTCGACAGGATCACCAGCTTGTAGTGCTGCTTCAGATACTGCAGCGCCTCGGCGGAATCCGGGAACGCCGGCCAGTCCTTGACCGAGCGGCCATAGGCGACGCATTCCTCCCAGGACGCGGTCACGCCCCATTCCTCCGCCAGGCGGCGATAGACCGTCGGCAGCAGGTCGCGATAGCGCTTGGCCGGCGTCTGCGCCTGATGCGCCGATTCATGGCGGGCATGCGCCTCCAGGATCTGGTCGCGGCTGAGGTCCCGCCCGACCCGTGCCGTCAACGGCTCCAGGCCGGCGATCATGCCCGACTCCCAATCGATCAGGGTGCCGTAGCAGTCGAATGTGAGGGCCTTGAAGTCGGTCAGGTTCATCTGCGACGGTCCTTGCCAATCATCCGGTCCGGGGGGTTCTTTTCGACACTAGCGGCCCCGGCGAGCCTTTGCCCAGCGCCATTGCAACCGCGACCGCCAATGCCGCCATCGGCCAGCCTTGTCAACGGCGGTGATGATTGTAGCCGCAATTGGAGCGCCAGAAGCACTGGAGCACACGGTGGGGAAGAGCGAGAATGCCATCGGGCAAGAGGTATCCTGGACGATGACCGAACGCGGCTATGAGACGATCGACGCCGATGGTGGCGCTCCGATCAAGATGTGGACCCGGGGCGTACCGGTCGATGACGGCGCCAAGGAGCAGCTGCGCAAGACCGCGCGGATGCCGTTCATCCACAAGTGGCTGGCGGTCATGCCGGACGTCCACAAGGGCATCGGCTCGACCGTCGGCTCGGTGATCCCGACCAAGGGCGCCATCATCCCGGCGGCCGTCGGCGTCGACATCGGCTGCGGCATGATGGCGGTGCGGACGTCCCTGGTGGCGTCCGACCTGCCGGACTCGCTGCACGAGTTGCGGCTGGCAATCGAGCGGGCGGTGCCGCATGGCCGCACCGTCGGCCGCCACAGGCGCGACAAGGGTTCATGGGGCGAGGTGCCTGAGATCGCGGCGCGCGCCTGGAAGGCCCTGGAGGCCGGGTTCCGCACGCTGATCGCCAAGTATCCGAAGCTGGCGAAGGCCAACGCGATCGTGCATCTCGGCACGCTGGGAACCGGCAACCACTTCATCGAGATCTGCCTCGACGAGGCGGACCGGGTCTGGTTCATGCTGCATTCCGGCTCGCGCGGCATCGGCAACGCCATCGGCCGCACCTTCATCGCGCTCGCGAAAGAGGATATCCGGCGCTTGCACGTCAACCTCCCGGACAAGGATCTGGCGTATTTCCGGGAGGGCTCGGAGCACTTCGACGACTACGTCTTCGCTGTGGAGTGGGCGCAGGAATTCGCCCGGGTCAACCGCGAGGTGATGATGGCCAACATCGTCGCGGCGGTGCGGTCGGTGCTGAAGGTTCCGTTCGACGCCGAGGTCGAGGCGGTGGATTGCCACCACAACTACGTGACCCTTGAGAACCACTACGGAGCGGACGTTCTGGTGACCCGAAAGGGAGCCGTCCGGGCGCGCAAGGGCGATCTCGGGATCATTCCGGGCAGCATGGGCGCGCGTTCCTACATCGTGCGCGGGCTGGGCAATCCCGAGAGCTTCCAGTCCTGCAGCCACGGCGCCGGCCGGGTGATGTCGCGCACCGCGGCCAAGAAGCGGTTCAGCCTGGAGGAGCACATCGCCGCCACCAAGGACGTCGAATGCCGCAAGGACGAAGGCGTCATCGACGAGACGCCGGGCGCCTACAAACCGATCGATTCGGTGATGGAGGCGCAGAAGGACCTCGTCGAGCTCGTGCACACCCTGCGCCAGGTCGTGTGCGTCAAGGGCTGACGCGTTGGTCCCCCATTGGCGTGGGTCCGTTCAAGCAAAACCGATGGAAACAGGATCGCTGATCGGGACCGATGCCGCGGGCCTGTAGCCGGCGTCCGTGGGCCGCTGACCAGGTGGCGCTGAACCCTTGCGATTCGCGGTCCGCTGTGGCGGTGTCTGGCCTGCCCGTGTCGACGGAGGCTGCCCGGTGTCACTGAAGATCCTGATCCTGTTCGCCCATCCGGCGTTCCAGCGCGCGCGGGTGCAGCCGGCGCTGCTGGCCGCAGCGCGGAGCCTGGAGGGGGTGACGGTCCATGACCTCTACGAGGCCTACCCGGACCTGATGATCGACGTGCCGCGCGAGCAGGAGCTGCTGCGCGCGCATGACGTGATCGTCTTCCAGCATCCGTTCTACTGGTACTCGTCGCCGGCGATCCTGAAGGAATGGCAGGATCTGGTGCTGCAGCACGGATTCGCCTATGGCCGCGACGGCACCGCCCTGCACGGCAAGATGATGATGTCGGCGATCTCCGCCGGAGGCGGGGAGGCGGCCTATCGCGAGGACGGGGTGAACCGCTTCACCATCGCCGAGCTGCTGCGCCCCTTCGAGCAGACGGCGGCCCTTTGCGGCATGCGCTGGCTGCCACCCTTCGTGGTGCACGGAACCCTTCTGCTGGAGCCCGACGCCATCGCCCGCCATGCCGAGGATTACCGGCGCGTGCTGACGGCCCTGCGAGACGGCCACATCGATCCATCCTCCAACGCGATCGCCGGACAGCCGCGGATCAACGCCGATCTCGGTGTTGTCCTGGGCCAGGGGGCCGACGCGCCTTGATGCTGTCGCATGGCGTCGCTTCGAGCCATTCCCGACTTTCTAATCGTCATTCCCGCGAAAGCGGGAATCCAGCGGGCGCCGGTGCAGACTGGATTCCCGCTTTCGCGGGAATGACATCCGGAAGGACGGGTCGCGGCGACCCTCGTCCGCCTTCCTATCCCCTCGTGCCAGTCGCACCCTAGGAACGCATCCCATGGAACACGGCTCATTCCTGGCCAACGCCTTCGTCTATCTGCTGGCGGCGGTTGTCTCGGTGCCGGTCGCCAAGCGGCTGGGGCTCGGCTCGGTGCTCGGCTATCTGATCGCCGGGGTGGCGATCGGACCGTTCGGCCTGATGCTGGTCGGTGACCAGTCCGACGTCATGCATTTCGCCGAGTTCGGCGTGGTCATGATGCTGTTCCTCGTCGGGCTGGAGTTGCGCCCGGCGCTGCTGTGGCAGATGCGTGGGCCGATCCTCGGGCTCGGCGGGCTGCAGGTGCTGGTGACGGCTCTGGCCCTCGGCGCCATCGCGCTGGCGGTTGGCCTCGATTGGCGCATGGCGCTGGCCATCGGCATGGTGCTGGCCCTGTCCTCCACCGCCATCGTGCTGCAGACCCTGGCCGAGAAGGGATTGCTGAAGACCCCGCCGGGGCGGTCGAGCTTCGCGGTGCTTCTGTTCCAAGACATCGCCGTGATCCCGATGCTGGCGCTGCTGCCGCTGCTGGCGATGCCGGAACTGGCGGGCGCCGACTCCGGAGCGGCGCATGGCCATGGCGACACCGAGGCCGGCCATGGCGCGGCTGGCTGGCTGGCCGCCCTGCCGGGATGGCTCAACGCCCTGGTGGTGCTGGCTGCGGTGGCGGCGATCGTGCTCGGCGGCCGGCTACTCATTCGCCCTGCCTTCCGCTTCATCGCCGAGACGCGGCTGCGGGAGGTGTTCACCGCCGCCGCCCTGCTGCTGGTCATCGGCATCGCCCTCCTGATGCAGCTGGTCGGTCTGTCGCCGGCGCTCGGCACGTTCCTGGCCGGCGTGGTGCTGGCCGACAGCGAATTCCGCCACGAGCTCGAGGTCGACATCGAGCCGTTCAAGGGCTTGCTGCTGGGCCTGTTCTTCATCTCGGTCGGCGCCAGCATCGACTTCGACCTGCTGATCGGCGAGCCGCTGCTGATCCTGGCGCTGGTGGTCGGTCTGATCGCAGTCAAGCTGATCGTGCTGGCCGGCCTCGCCCGGGCCTTCCGGATGACCGCGCCGGACGGGCTGCTGTTCGCCTTCGCCCTGGCCCAGGGCGGCGAGTTCGCCTTCGTGCTGTTCGCCTTCGCGCTCCAGAACAACGTGTTGCCCGTCGATATCGTCAGCCCTCTGATCGTCGCGGTGGCGCTGTCGATGCTGGTCACGCCGCTGCTGATGATCGCCTACGAGACGCTGATTGCACCGCGCCTGTCGGGCGAGCGAGAAGCGAAGGCACCGGACGCGATCACGCCGGAAGGGACGGCGATCATCGCCGGCTTCGGCCGCTTCGGGCAGATCGTCGGCCGGCTGCTGATCGCCAATGGCTTCCGGATCACCGTGTTGGACCACAGCCCGAGCCAGATCGACCTGCTGAGACGGTTCGGCAACAAGGTCTATTACGGCGACGCCTCGCGCACCGACCTGTTGCACGCGGCCGGGGCGGAGGACGCAGCGCTGCTGGTGGTCGCGGTCGATGAGCGCGACAAGGCGGTGGAGATCGTCGACCTGGCCCGCAAGCATTTCCCGCATCTGAAGATCGTGGCCCGCGCCTTTGACCGGCGCGACGCCTATGCGCTGCTCGACCGGTCGGTCGATCACGTCTCCCGCGAGACCTTCGGCTCGGCGCTGGAGAGCGGCATCGCGGCGCTCAGGCTGATGGGATTCCGCGCCTACCAGGCGGAACGTGCCGGTCGGCTGTTCCGCGACCATGATCGGGAAACCCTGCGCCAGCTCTCCGAGCTCTGGGGCGACGACGTCTCCTACGGCGACGCCATTCGCCAGCGCACCGCGGATCTGGAGCGCCTGCTGCAGAGCGACCTTGTCGACCTGAGCGCCGATGCCGCCAAGGGCGGCTGGGACACCGAGACCCTGATGGACGAGGCGCGCACCGGCTACCAGCTGACGTCGCCGGCTCTGGAAGCCTCGCCGCCGAAGGCCGGATGACGTCGGACTTGCCCGGGATAGTGCGGTCGCCGGAATTTCGTGAGGGAGCCTGATAATGCCAAAGGGACGGCTGACATGGGGGCCGCCATACACCAGAATCCAGTTGGACGATGCCCAGGCGAAGTGGGATGTGCGCTTTCCGCCGGATCTTATCGAGCTGTTCCTGGAGCGGCGACCGGTGTGTTCCAAAGGGCATATGGTCGACTGGGTCGATGATTCCGACGAGGCCATTCGGGAGGCCTTCGGCTGGCCACTCAGGGGGTTCTGGTTCGACGTTGAGAAAGCGGGGCTCTGGTGGCCCGAATGGGGCGACAGGCCGGCGGACCGCGACGAACGGTACGCGGCCCTGAAGGCCGCATTCGACGCTGCGCCGACGCTCATTCCGATCTTTGCCCATCGATACATCCCGGACACACCGCATGAGGCCGGGAACCCGGTCTTCTCCGTCTGGCAGGCCGACGTGATCTACTACGGTACCGATCTGATGGACTATTTCGACCGCGAATTCGGCGGTTGGGACAGCAAACCCTGGCCGGCGGAGATCAAGGAGATCCCGTTCTGGAGCCTCGCGGAAAGTCGAAACGGTTAGTTCCGGACCCTGCCGCCGACGGTCCCGAACGCACTACCCGATCAGGCCAGCGGCCCCTAGGTCGTCGCGGCTGCTGCATAGCATGTCGTACTCGGGCGCGACGGGAATTCGCGGACTCGTGTGACGTTTCGCTTTCGAGAATGGTGCTCGGGTGATACCGGAAGTCCGGAACGAGCGACAGGAGACTAAGCCGTGAAGACATCTGCCCAGGTGGCCGTGATCGGAGGCGGCGTGGTCGGCTGCTCGGTGCTGTACCACCTCACCCGTGCCGGCTGGACCGACATCGTGCTGATCGAGAAGTCGGAGCTGACCTCGGGCTCGACCTGGCACGCCGCCGGCGGCATGCATACCCTGAACGGCGACCCGAACGTCGCCAAGCTGCAGCAGTACACCCTCGGCCTCTACAAGGAGATCGAGGAGGCGTCGGGCCAGTCCTGCGGCGTGCACATGCCCGGCGGCATCATGCTGGCGGACACGCCCGAGCGGCTGGAATGGCTGAAGATGGCCCATGCCCGCGGCCGCTATCTCGGCATGGAGACCCGCATCGTGACGGTGGAGGAGGCGGCGGAGATCGTGCCGCTGCTCGACCCGAAGCATTTCACCGGCGGCCTCTACGACCCGCTGGAAGGCCATGTCGACCCCTCCGGCGTGACCCAGGCCTATGCCAAATGCGCGACCCAGGCGGGCGCGGAGATCTACCGCCATACCCGGGTGGTCGGCATGGCCCAGCGGGTCGACGGAAGCTGGGACGTCGAGACCGACAAGGGCGCGATCCAGGCCGAGCATGTCGTCAATGCCGGCGGGCTGTGGGCGCGGGAGGTCGGCCGCATGGTCGGGCGCGAGCTGCCGGTGCTGGCCATGGAGCACCAGTATCTGGTGACCGAGGACATGCCGGAGGTGATCGCCGTCAACGAGAAGACCGGCACGGAGGTGCCGCACTGCATCGATTTCGGGGCCGAGATCTACCTGCGCCAGGAAGGCAAGGGCATGCTGCTCGGCACCTACGAGACCCATGGCGTGCCGTGGTCCGAGAAGGACACGCCGTGGGATTTCGAGATGGCGCTGCTGCCCAACGACCTCGACCGCATCTCCGAGCGGCTGGAAGTCGGCTTCGAGCATTTCCCGGCCTTCGCGGAGGCCGGCATCAAGCGGGTCATCAACGGCCCCTTCGCCTTCGCGCCCGACGGCAACCCGCTGATCGGGCCGGTCAGGGGCTTGCGCAACTACTGGCTCGCCTGCGGCGTCATGGCCGGGTTCAG
>JAAUYH010111617.1_pt1 | contig 15635 bp, 14 predicted proteins | sample 7278061 | NCBI WGS metagenome assembly JAAUYH01 (sample SAMN14350203, study PRJNA611818) | marine sediment metagenome | isolation source: surface marine sediment (0.6m) | place: French Polynesia: Moorea | collected 2018-08
CAAAAAAATCAAGATTTTTAAAGTCATTTGTCACCATTACAATTTCTAGGGCGATAGAAAGTTACGACGATCGATCGGTAAGGGATTTAATCCCTTGAGTATTTACTGCGCATTAGCGCTCTTTACTATTGTACAACGATTGAAACTTTTTGATGTATGAAGTTAGCTCGTCAAAATTGTCAACCTAATGACCGAAAAGTTATCGCGCTCGTTCTCTCACCGCAGATGCGCGGAGCGACCCGGTCGCGGGACGCGAGGGTCTTCCCACTCGCAAGATAAACCCTCCTCTAATGGGGGATGTTGCGTCTCTTCCAAGTTAGTACATTTTATATTTATAGTTCATTAAAACTATTGCAAGAGCTTTTTATTAGAAACTAGCGATCGCAATGTTCAATAAGTTGACAGTATTTTTGCTGTGAGTTATTGATTAAAATCATGCCGAAGCTCTACTAACTCTGAATTAAAACCAGTTGCGTTGCCTATAGCTCAAAGATCTCATTGTTTTTGAGCTTAATAAGCTGGTGACAGGACTCGAACCTGCGACCGGCTGATTACAAATCAGCAGCTCTACCAACTGAGCTACACCAGCACAGTAATTTATATTAGCATAGTTAAATCGAAATAACAAAAATTTTTTTGACTAGCATATTTGCGAATAGGCTTTTTGTCAAAATAAGTTAGAAATACAATGGTTCTTTACTGGCTCAATATCCTAATCGTAATAGGCTCAGTGATGGTTTGTGCCATGCTGATGTTATCCAACCTTCCAGGGCTAGAATTACTAGGAATTACTCCCAACTGGCTTTTGATTTGGTTGGTCACTTGGAGTGTGAAACGTTCTGTGTGGCAAGGCGCGATCGCAGGAATAGCTGTAGGATGGATTCATGATGCGATCGTTATGTTTCCCCCCTCCCATGTCTTAAGTTTGGTTGTAGTAGGAGTAATTACAGCAAGTCTGAATAAACAGAAATATATTGGAGAAGACTTGATCTCTGTTGCTCTGATTGTCTTCTTTATGACCCTTTTGGCAGAGACAATGTTGGCTTTTCAACACAGTTGGCAACATAATCATTCTCTATCAACAATTTGGTCAGATTATCAACGTATTGCCCTTACTTGCGCCATTATTACTAGTGTTTGGACTCCTGCAATTTATTTTCCTCTGAATCGTTGGTGGCAAAATATTAAAATACATAATTTATAATTTGTTAATTTAATTTCATATAGAAGTAAAAAATACCTTAAGATTAGACAAGTAAGGAAGTTTAATTTTCTGAAAAACTTATTTATCAAAACCAACAGATATAGATTAGGAGGATATCTATGGCTCTCGTCCCCATGAGGCTGCTTTTAGATCACGCAGCAGAGAACGGTTATGGCATCCCTGCGTTTAATGTAAATAATCTAGAGCAGATTTTAGCAATTATGGAAGCTGCTAACGAAACAGACAGCCCTGTAATTTTACAAGCTTCTCGCGGCGCGCGTAAATATGCAGGAGAAAACTTCCTCCGTCACTTAATTTTGGGTGCAGTAGAAAGCTATCCTCACATTCCTATTGCAATGCACCAAGACCACGGTAATAGCCCTGCTACTTGCTATTCTGCAATGCGTAATGGCTTTACTAGCGTTATGATGGATGGCTCTTTGCAAGAAGATGCTAAAACTCCTGCTAGCTTTGAATACAACGTTAATGTTACTGCTGAAGTAGTTAAAGTAGCACACTCTATTGGTGCTAGTGTTGAAGGGGAACTAGGATGTTTAGGTTCTCTAGAAACTGGTCAAGGAGAAGCTGAAGACGGTCACGGTTTTGAAGGTACTCTTAGCAAAGATCAACTCTTAACCGATCCTGATGAAGCAGTAGAATTTGTAGAGCGTACTCAAGTAGATGCTTTAGCTGTTGCGATTGGTACTAGCCACGGTGCTTATAAATTCACTCGTAAACCTACTGGTGAAATTCTGGCGATTAGTCGTATTGAAGAAATCCATAGCCGTCTTCCTAACACTCACTTAGTAATGCACGGTTCTTCTTCTGTACCCCAAAAATGGTTAGATATAATCAACGAGTTCGGTGGTAAAATTCCCGAAACTTATGGCGTACCTGTAGAAGAAATCCAAAAAGGTATCAAGAGTGGTGTTCGTAAAGTTAACATCGACACTGACAACCGTTTGGCTATTACTGCTGCAATTCGTGAAGCTGGTGTTAAAGACCCCTCTAACTTCGATCCTCGTCACTTCATGAAACCTGCTATGAAGTACATGAAGGAAGTTTGTTCTGACCGCTATCAGAAATTCTGGTGTGCTGGAAATGCTAGCAAGATCAAACAAATGACTTTAGATGATTATGCTGCTAAATACGCTAGTGGTGAATTAGCTGCTAGTACTAAAAAGACTGCTGCTGTAAGCTAGCAAGCTGTGAGATTTGAGAATCAATTAATTATTTAACAATTGAGATATTTATGGGTGGTTTTAAGAACTACCCTATTTTTTTATTTACACGACTAAAAACCTTGTCATATCAAATCACTTTAGATATGGTGCACATTAATCTCCCTTGTCCTCGTTGTCTCCCTTGTCTCCCCATCAGTCATCTGTAGCAAATTTAAAGGGAAATGATATAAGTAACCGAGGCAAAATTATTTGTACATTCATTATTTACTCTTGCCTATTGCAAGAAAAGCAAGAGTACTTATTCCCTATCTAATTAATTTTGCATAACTACTTAGCTACTATAATTTGGTGCAAAATCCGACTGTTAATAATGACTACCCGATTTACGATGGTGTAATGCTGTGACACCTTCAGACTGTAATAATTTACCTTTTTCTGCTACGGCATATAATAGCCAGTGGTCGCCACACTCCATTCTTTGATCAATGCGACATTCTAAGTATGCTAAAGCCTCAGTCAAAATAGGACAACCATTTTCTGCTTCTTCTGTTGCAACTCCCACAAAGCGGTCTTCTCCTGGCGCAAAAGGTTTCAAAAATTGCTTCATTAAGCTGATGTGTTTGCCTTCTTGAAGAATGTTCAACACAAATTTATTCCCTACATGAAGTAAAGATTCGATCGCCCTTTCTTTGGCTACTGCTACAGTTAAACCAGGGGGGTTAAAAGTTGCTTGGGATACCCAAGAAGCTAACATTGCACCAGATAATTCTTCTTGCTTGGTGGTGACAATGCACAGAGAGCCTACTATCCGCCCCAAGGCTTGTTCTGTTCGGTCTGTTCCTGATGTTCCCTTAGCTAGTTTAGGTTGACGGACACGGAGGGATTTTTTCAAGCCTTGAGCAAAATCTGTTCCTGCTTCTTCACAAGTTTTCAGTATTTCATCGGTGGGTTTAAATTTAACTCGAATTGGCTCAAAACCGAAACTATAGCCAGCATTGCGAAACTTGCTCTCAAGAATATCTATGGCTTCTCCACTCCAACCATAAGACCCAAACACTCCAGCTAATTTTGTTTTATTGGTGTTGTTTAAAACTATTCCCAAAGCAGTTTGAATTTGAGTAGGGGCGTGTCCTCCCAGAGTAGGAGAACCCATTATAACGCCGTTAGCTTTTTCTACTGCAGTTTTAATTGTATCGGGGTCAGAAAATTCTGCGTTTATCGACTCTACTGCTACTCCAGCTTTAGTAATTCCTTTAGCGATTGCCTGGGCAATAGTAGCAGTGTTACCATAAGCAGAGGCATAAATTAAGGCAGTTCTAATTTCACGAGTATTTTGGGTTTTTAACCATTCTCGATAGTAGGTGGTTAATTCTTTGACACTGTATTTAACTAAGCAACCATGACCCACTCCATAGACTTTGGCTGGTTTTTCCGCAATTTTATCTAAAGCAGTTTCAATTTGCCGAGCATGGGGAGCAATCAGACAATCAAAGTAGTAGCGACGATCATCATTGTCTATTGTCCATCCTTCATCAAACACCCGATCTCCACAAACGTGCATTCCAAAGAGCTTATCAGTGTAAAGAATTTGGGTTTTAGGGTCGTAGGTGCAGAGTAAATCCGGATAGCGAGGATTAGGAGTTAAAATAAATTCAAGATTATGACCATTTCCTAAATCTAGGCTGTCTTCCCCTTTAATCACCATAGTCTTAAATGGTATCTCTTCCAAAATGTTTTTTAGGGAAACAGCACCAGGATTAGAACAAACTACTTCAATTTGAGGCGCAATATTTAAAAGTTTTTTCAGGGTACTAGCACGGTTAGGATTAATATGCCCCAAAATTAGATAGTCAATAGTTTGAGGATCGATTCTTTGGCTTAAAGCAGCAAGAAAGATATCAGAAAACGATTCTCCTGGAATATCTATTAATGCTGTTTTGTCTCCTTCAATTAAGTAAGAGTTAGCGGTAGTTCCTTTTTTGAGGGCATATTCAATCTCAAACTTTAATCTATCCCAAGTCCGCGATCGTAATACGCGAGTATTATCGGCAACGGGAAATACTTGTACATCTTTGGTTCTAGTTGATGACATAATGAATACCACCTATAAGGAAGTAGCAAGTAACTATATTACTATCTAAGAAGCCAACAGCCAAGAAGCTCCCTAGCTCTGATTAAAAGTTTACTTTTGTAAGACATCTATATAATTATTTACGTTGCAATACAAAAAGGGTTGACTCTCGTTGGTCAACCCCCATGCTTGGGAACGCGCTTCAGACTAAATTAATTATTGAATAATTTAATTATTGAAGAACCAATTTAACATTGGCATTTTGTAAACCGCGCTGCTTAACTTCAGATAAAGTTTTGTTAACAGCATATTTTTGGTTGATGGAATTGATGAGTTCAGTTTGGTTGTGTTTTTTAGCAACACCCCAAAGGTCAGCGATCAAATCAAAAGTGCCATCACTGTTTTTAGACCAGCCGAGATCGTATTCACCATCAAGAACAGCTACGATGTCAGCACGAACTCTTTGACCGTTGTAACCACGAACATCAGCTTCAGTTTTAACTTTGATGCCGAGGTCACTAAGAGAGTTAGTTAAGATTTCAGCGTCAGTGATCTTAGTACGTAGAGTGCTAAAGTGAGACATGAGATTTCCTCCAGTAGAAGAGAATTAAACAACAACTTTGATTTTTTACCTGTCTTAATTGGGAATTTAAGACGGTTGTGTGATACAAACTGCTAGCAAAATTTAGCTAGCCTTTACTTCCGCCAATCACGGAAGAAAGCCTTTTAGAACTCCAATCGCTGATATTCAGCAACGGAGGCTGATGCAGGTCGCGCCCTTTGCCTTGCCCAATCTCGAAGAGCCGTTACTTGCTCAGTCATGGTACGAGACAAGGGGAGAGTTGCTTTGATAGCAGCAATAATATCTAGCTGCGTGAACTCTCTGTCTTGAGCAAAAGCGTCATACATAGCTGCAATAATTGCTTGCTCAATTTCTGCACCAGAAAAACCTTCAGATACCTTGGCTAGTTGTTCTAAGTCGAAGCGAGTAATGTCAGAACGTCTTTTACCAAGATGAATTCTAAAAATGTCTTGTCTTTCTTCAGGAGTTGGTAAATCCACGAAGAAAATTTCGTCAAATCTTCCTTTTCTTAAGAACTCCCCTGGTAGTCTTTCTACTCGGTTGGCAGTAGCCATAACAAACACAGGAGAAGTTTTCTCTTGCATCCAGGTTAAGAATGAACCAAAGATACGACTGGAAGTACCGCCATCGGAGTCCCCTGAACCTGCACCACCAGCGAAAGATTTATCAAGTTCGTCGATGAATAAGATTACGGGAGAAATAGATTCTGCGGTTTTGAGGGCATTGCGGAGGTTAGCTTCGGAACGACCTACCATAGAGCCATCATATACTCTACCCATATCTAAACGTAGTAGGGGCAAACCCCAAAGACGAGAGGTAGTTTTAGCGATTAGGGATTTACCACAGCCTGGAACTCCTAAAATTAACATTCCTTTGGGTTGAGGAAGTCCGTATTCTCTGGCTCTTTCAGTGAAAGCATCGGAGCGTTGTCTGAGCCAGCGTTTTAATTCTTCTAAGCCACCAACTGAATTAATGGTTTCGTCTTCTTCAATATATTCTAAAATTCCGTTGCGTCGTATTAACTGTTTCTTTTCTGATAAAACTATTTCTACTTCTTGTTCTGTCAAGCGACCCGCTTTGACCCGAGCTTTGCGATAGACTTTTTCTGCTTCGTCCTTAGTAAGCCCTAACGCTGCTTTTAATAGTTTTTCTCGATCTTCAGTTTTGATGTTACGACTTTTACTTTTTCTCAGGTGAGAGGATAATACTCTATCTAATTCGCTGAGGTTGGGTAGTGGGTAATCTAATACTGCTACTTCTTTTTCCAGTTCGATGGGGATTTGCTGAATCGGAGACATCAGGATTATAACTTTATCTGTTCCTTTAAAGCTGGCGATCGCATCTCTCAGCCATCTTGTAACTACCGCCCCATCAACAAAAGGATGTAAGTCTTTAAAAATGTATATACCAGGGTCTTTCTGACGCACAACCCATTCTAAAGCTGCCTCTGGCGATACAGTATTATGTTGGTTCATTTGACGAGGCTGACCATATTCCACGATCCCGCGAGTTACCGTCCAAACAAATACCTGTCGATGCTCTGCATAATCTTTGGTTATTTTAGCTATTGCTTGCTCTGCTCGCTCTTCTTCGGGAGTTATTAGATAGATTAGAGGATATTGAGCTTGTAGGAGTATGTTTAGCTCTTCTTTCATAACATCGACCTTTGATTTGGGGTTTGCGGTTTGTATCGCCTATTCAACTTAGGATATTAGGGATTAACAGGGGACTAACTCTTCTTCTCCTTGGAGTTCGTCAGTAGTGGTCACACTGTCTCTAACTTGCAATGGTAACTCTTCACTAACTACACCAGGCTGATTTTTCAGTGATATCATTTCGCCGTTTCTCAGAACCATAGCAGCGTCACACTCAGGACATAGATGTACTTGGTGAACATTACCTTGAACAGATGCTTCTATTTGTTCTACTTGCTCTGGATACTGTAAGTAAAAGGATATAGCTTTTTCTACTAAGGCAGACATTGATTCTGTATCTATCGCTGCTCTGATTTTTAGTTTCCTATGAAGTTCTGGCGGTATGTATAAGGTTACTTTTTGCTTGCTTTGCATAACATTAACTTTAATAATTACCCGGGTATGTATATCAATTTATCGGTTGCTTTTGGTTCTGTCAAGATGTCAAGCCAGCATGACGGCATTATTGTTACATAAGTTTATATGGGGGGAGACTGGGGAATAAGTAAGATGAAGTCCGTTTGAATAATGGTAATTAAGTGCAGAGGAAGCTTCGGGAGCAGGGGAAGCTTTGGGGATGGGGGGACACAAAGAAAAACACAAGAATATAATCTCTTAGATTTATTTAGAAGCAATTAAGCGGACTTCATATAATAGGTATTTATCCTTTCTCATCCTTCATTCCTCATCCTTCATCATTCATCCTTCATCCTTCTTACTGATTAGAGTATTTGTTAAGCCAGGATTGAGTGTAAGATTTTAATTCTGTTCTTTCTGTGGAATTGAGTCCTTGAGGATCGAAACGATAGCGATAATGGAGCATTACTATTGCCTTTAGTTCTTGCAACATTTGAGTTTTATTGAGATTGGTTTCAGGGATGGGAAGTGGGCTATGGTGTAATCTTTCAAGCCATTGTTGCCAAGTTTCTGAGGGATTGCGAATCAAGCCTAATTCTTTTAAGGCTGTTTCAATTAAGTAAATTTCGGAGTCTAACCCAGGAATGGAATACTGAGCAGTATGATTGCGCTGGTTGATTTTTGTAGCTTTGAGTTGCTTTTGAGGATAAAACCACCTGATTACAATCCAGACTAAGGGGATTACTAAAAGCCAGAGATAGATTAAGCCATTGTTATCTTTGAGGTACTGGACTGCTAGAGAAATTTTGAAACTTAATAGGGAGAAGAAATCACCAATTCTTCCCCAACTGGATGCAGAAGCATCTTCTAAAGGAATCCAAGAAGCAGGAGTAGTATCGAATTCTTGCCAGACTCCATCTATATATACTAATGTCCAAGCATGAGCGTTACGACCTCGGACAACAAATTGATTTTCCCACTGGTTAAATTCGTGAACAGAATAACCAATTGCATAACGAGCAGGTATTCCTAATGCTCTTAAGAGTAGGGTGGTAGCAGTAGCAAAGTATTCACAATGTCCGACACGATTTTCTAGTAGAAAGGTGGATAAGGGGGTGAAATTTTTTCTGCGCCCTGTTAATTCTAGGGAATATTCAAACTCAGTGTTAAAGAAAACCTGGATTGTGTTTAATATTTCTTGGGGGGACTTTTCTCTTAAGTCGAGTTCTTCAATGATGAAATCGAGGGCTAGTTTTTCGTCAATGGGAATAGTGAGATCGTCTGGTACAGGGGGACTGTCGATACTAAGCTTTCTGTCGTATTCGACTCGATAAGAAACAAAACCTGGTTCTCCTGTTAACTGTACTACTCCGTATTGATTCTGCTCTAATTTTTCTGCTGATAATTTTTGGATTTCTAAACTACCATTGGGAAGACTGAGTATTTCTTCTTTGTCCTCGAAAGTAGTAGCAATAGTCAGACCTGTGGTGGTAGTTTGATTGGGAGTGGGAGAAAGTAATTTCCAGTTATTTTGGGAGATGGTAGCAACAGGAGTAAATTCGGAATTAGTTGCAATCCACATAGGGGAGGCGTATCGGTTATAGGTGACTCTCCTTAAAAGATTGGGTGGGATACTGTTTGGGTCGGGTTTAACTCTTAGTAATATGTTGTTGGAAAGTTTTAATCTGCCAATATCCCCAATTGCAGTGTTTTTTTGACTAGGGTCGATATGGTTGTAGCGACCAAAACGGCTTATCACCCATGTCATGGCACTTCGTTCTATATGGAGATGAAAATTATGCAGTGCTACATGACCAACTATTCCCATATTTGCTGCAATGACTAATAGACAGACCCACAAAATAGGGGAAAATCTGGGAGAACGAAGAAACCAAATTGCGATCGCTCCTAGGATAAATAACCCTAGATAAAAAGAGACATTCCTTACATTACCAGCACTGGCAGACACCATACAAAGAGCAAAATAGGGATAGGTAAGATCGAAGGGGATTGGCTCTGATTTTTGTTGATTGGTGAAAAAGAGGGCGCGAGCATCAATGGAAGCAGTTGTAGAGTAGAATTGGGCTGATAAGAGGGGAAATGTAACAATGGGAAACCACTGAAAGACGGTAAAAATTAGTTGTAGGGATTTCTCTGTAAAGAAAAGATAGAGTATCTGAATAACTATTAGTAAGGCACAAAGGTTGGCTACTTGGCTAAATTCTTCAACAGTAAGATTCCATCGCCAAGGAATAAAACGAGAACCTTCGATAATTAAAGCGATGGGTATGGCTAAAAACCATAGTTCGGTCTGCCAACCCCAAAATAAGATAGTAATACCTAAGAGTAGTGGTGGAAATTTTCCATAATTAGTCTGTATAGATTGCATAGATGAAGGATGAAAGATGAATAATGAAGGATGATTTTGGCAGCACAAACCAACTATTAGTAACTAGTAATTAGTTATTAATTTTGATAGTCCTTCTTGTATTTTTCCCAATTTGAGCAGTTGAAATTGCATGGAGCGATCGCCAATTAATTCGGATTCGTCTAATGTAGAGGTGTCGTCAGTAATGATCAATACTAGAGTAGGAATATTTAAGCTTTGGAGATATTGAATTAATTTTTTTCTCTCTTCATCCCAAGCAATCAAGATACAAATACAACCACTTAACATAGAGACTCGATTCATTACTGTGGAAATTAAGGATTCAAACAGCTTATCATTACAAGGTGCGACACCAGCCAGAATTTCTAGCATTTGTTCTGTAGTACCTAAACCCCTTCCTGCAGTAAAGCAATAGGCTTCATTCCCTACAAACATTAGGTCTAATAAAGATTCTTGAGTCTGAAAGTCACAAGAAAAAGAGGCTGCAACCGCTACGGCTTCTTCTAAAATGTCACTATATTTAGCTTGGTCAAAAGTATCTAAAATCAGGGCGTGACGGACAAAAAACTGTTCTTGCTCTTCTCTAACTATTGGTTTATCGGTTTTAGCCCAACTTTTCCAGTGAATTTTCCGCAAAGGATCACCAGGACGATAGTCACGTAATGAGACAAACTCTTCTGAGTCTCCCACGGAAGAAGCAAGAGATACACTTCCAGATTGAGCTTTTCTTGCTCCTGGTAATTGAATTGGTGGTACTTGATATCGCTTGGGGAGAATTAAAAGAGACTGAGAAAGAGCAATATTTTGACAAGCATTAAACAAACCAAAAGGATCGGGACGAGCTATTGTTACTCCTGTTAGTCTAACTACACCTCGATAAGAAGGTTCTAACTCCACTGTGACTTTAGTTTTACTACGAGGTGGAATAGAGGGAACATTGACTGTTTTAGTGGTAGCTCCTTGTCGGCGAGCAACTAATTTCAGCCAACGGTAATACATGACGCTGAGGGAAACAAAACGATGCTTACGAGAATAAGAATGAAGAAATACTTTGAATTCTGACCAACTAGGGCGAGGATCGGCGAAATTTTCTCTGACTTTTAATCCTATCTGTTGTTTACTGGTGCGATTATCAACTGTAACGGAATATTGCAGCTTAACTCCAACAGTACCAAATCTTGGTAAGATACGGGTTATGGTTAGGCGATCGCGAAAACGGAAACTATAAATTATGGCGATGATCAGAATGGAAAGCAAAAAGCTAAATATCTGATAAGCCATAGTGCGCTTTGTATCTAATCCTACAATTGCAGCAATACCTAAAAAGATTAAAAACCCTATTCCAGTAGTGGTAAATCTTCTAGTTAACCATTGTTTAACGGTATAAGTAAAACAAAAAAGACGATGGGGTAAAGGTTTCATCTTAGATTCAGAACAGCCATGATAAATCTATGGAGTTCCATCTTGGCATAAGAATTTTGCTATTAATTGTTAATGGTTAATGGTTGATGGTTGCTAAAAAGCTACTAACTACTAACTACTAACTACTCCCTACTAACTACTAACTACTAACTACTCCCTACTTGCTACTTATTACTTCATCCTTGGGAATAGGGGGTTAATAGAAAATGTCTTAATCTTTGCTTTGACTGCTATATTTAAGAAACTGGTTTGGATTAGAACATTTTATGGTGTTGGGTTTCGTCCCACAAAAGCCACTTGCTACAACGGAGGAAACCTCCGCAACGCAGTGGCTCCCCAACCTACAAAACTAGAGAGTCGCCAGAAAAATTTTCTTTGTTAAGCTATTAGAGCTTAATATATTTTTGCTGTACATTCAGAGCTACATCAAGGATCTATGAGCAGTAAGATACAGGCATTAATACGATCAACTACTGTTGGTTTTTTAAGTTTAGGAATAGCTTTTTGTGCTTCTCCCGCACTAGGCAGTACTTTGACCAGACAAGATTTTAGTGGTAATTTTACTTTAGTAGAATCTCCCAACTTTGGAGGTCCTTTTCCCGAAACTACAGAATATTCAGGATTTGTGAGCTATGACGAAAACAATAGTTTACTAGATTGGGAAGTTAATGTTGAAGAACTAAATTTATCATTAAATCCCGATTCTAATGATTTTGGCTTAATACCTGATGTAACTTTTGACTTATCTTCTGAATCTAATTGGAATTTGAGGATCGATTTTGGGATAGCGTTTGACGCACCTTTATATACTTTGCAAAGAGATTCTGCGGAAATTAATTTCTCGCAAAGTAGCCTTGGTGGTGTTATTGCCTATTCTGATTCTGCTGCTGATATTAATGTTACTTCTTCTACTACTCCAGTACCAGAACCTTCTACCATCTTTGCTTCATTAGCATTTTTATCAACAATAACAATGATTAAAAGAAAATCACCATCTAGCTAGATAAATATTGATTTTCAGTAACTATTAACTAAGGAAAGGAGTTTTATTTTCTCCTTTCTTTTTTGATGTTTTTAAAGTTGCTAATTTAACTGATAGCTTTCTGTACGTTGGTTATTTTTAGGGCTAGGTTGGGTTTTACTATCGTTCTACCCAACCTACTAAATATTAAACTAAGTTGCTTTCTGTAAAAACAGTGTTATCTCGCGCAATCCCCTCCAACCCTCCCAGGGCTGTTTCATTCTAGTATGAGACAGGTGGGAAAATAGGGAGATAGGGAAATAGGGGGTATTTTCGGTAAATACTCGATATATGAGTAAAATTTAGCGAACTATAAATTTTGTCGCTCAACGAATTGTTAGTCAACACCGCGATTAGAGATGCTTCCAGCTAGGAAGCCTCTCTCGCGGTCATTTCAGTTGAGCTAACCAGAAAAATGAGAATGGGGGGGATTAGGGAGCTAAAATTAATTGGCACTACCCAACAAATTAAACTGGATGCGCTAGTAGGTTAGGGAGGATAAATCAGCCTAACACAATGATAATTTATTATTATTTCTTACATTCTTTATATAACTCTTTAAATTTTCTTTGTTGTATTTTATGTTCCACAATAGGCTGAGGATAATTGCAACGATCGCGTTCTGAATTGGGGATTTTTCCTGTTACTAATTGTTCTGTATCTAGAGAGCTTATTTCTGGTAGCCATTGACGGATATATTCTGCTTCTGGATCGAATTTTTGGGCTTGGGAAGCGGGATTAAAAATACGTAAAGGTTTGGGATCCATTCCGCTCGATGCACTCCATTGCCAACCTCCATTATTAGCAGCAAGATCGCCGTCATATAGCTTCTGCATAAAATATTTTTCGCCCCATCGCCAGTCAATAATTAAATCTTTGGTTAAAAAACTAGCAACGATCATTCGACAACGATTGTGCATCCAACCTGTTTCATTTAATTGGCGCATCGCAGCATCAACTATGGGATATCCTGTTTTTCCTTCGCACCAAGCTTGAAAATAATCTTCGTTATTATCCCAAGGAAAGGTTTTGAATTCTTCTCGATATGCTCCTTGTTCTAATTCTGGGAAAAAGTATAAACAATGTTGATAAAATTCTCGCCATGCTAATTCTTTTTGCCAAGTAATAATGTTGTTTTTGGCTTCATCACTACGACAATTTTCTAAAGTTTCTAGAGTTGCTTTCCAAATAGTACGAATCCCAATTGCACCAAATTTTAAGGCTGCACTGAGTTGGGATGTTCCTTCTCTCCAAGGATAATTACGCTGTTCATCATATTCATAAATAGCGTGATCGCAGAACTGTTCTAATCTTTGTTTTGCTGCGATTTCTCCTGGTAATAAAAGTAAGGGGTTATCCCAAGTAAATCCTAAATCTTTGCTTGTGGGTAAATCAATTACTCCTGCTGCTTTTGCTTGCTCAATTTCTTCACTATTTAGCCCTTCTAAGTTACTAATAGTTTCAGTAGGATTCAGCTTTTTTTGCTTTTTCCAGTTGTTCCAAAAAGGAGTATAAACTTTATAAGGAGCATCAGATTTTGTTAAGATTTTCCCTGGGGAATGTAATAGTTGCTCCCAAAAGTTTTCTACAGTAATACCTTTTTCTGCTAAAGCTTCTGTCACAGTGGGATCGCGCTTTCTAGAATAAGGTTCAACATCCAAATTCCAATATACAGCCTTGACTTGCAAAGTCTCTGCTAAGGAGGGGATAACTTCAGATGGTTTCCCCCCAATAATTAATAACTGACTTCCTAGCTTGGCGTAAGATTGCTGCAACTGTTCGACACAACCTAGCATATACTTTATTCTGGCTGGTGCAATATCATCTCGCTGCAAAATATTGCTATCTAAGCAGAATATTCCCACTACTTGAGGGGTTTTTTCTCTTGCTGCTGCTAATCCTAGATTATCAGTAATTCGCAAGTCACGACGATGCCAAAAAAAAATGCGATCGGACATATCAATTAACTTATTATCTTGTTATCTCCCGATCTTACATTTTTTTAGTTCTTTTGCACTACTAGATATTGTTGTTATCTTGGCTGATTATTTGAGTTAAGAACTGTGTAAAAGCATCATCCTCCAATCTTGACAAAGCTTCTAAAATAATTTCTGAATTAGATTGTCTCAGACTACCATGTTCTTTAGAACGAGGCACTAATAAAGAGAGGTGAGTAACTAGCTGATTAAGGTCATCTTTAATACGCGATCGCTTGGCTTTTAAAACTCTTACTGTACGACGTATTGAACGTTCTCGCGCCAACTCTACTAATAACTCATCCCTGGATGGAGGTTCTTGCATTAGATATTCCTTGATTAAATACTCTTATATGAATCTCCATAGTTTATGGTGGTTTTAGTAGAGATTCTGCTTTGTATTAAATCTAATATAAACCTCATAAGCAAAGCTGATGTTAGTTAAGTTTAAATGTATTTAAAAATCCACATTTTTCTGTATATTAATACATATAAAAATTGCAATTTTATCAATTATATTAAACTATCTCAATATTTTTTTGGGAAAGTCTATAATTATCAAGAAAAAATACCTATTAATAGTATAAATGCTTATAGCAGATAAATTAGCAAGAGGTTAAAGAAAACAAAAAATAGTGTCTTGCTTAATCTTTAACCTCAATATGTTGATTCAATTTTTATCAGTAAATTGAAGACTAATAACTCAAAGGCGGGATAATTGATTTAATTAGCTTTTGCGAGCTTGTCTCACCATAGTAATGAGAGTTTGGTGGGCATCTTCTGAATCTGCTAAAGTGTGATCGAAAGATATTCTAATAGGGATAGTTTCTCCTTTAACTTGTGCAGTTAAGTTCATTCCCTCTGGATCGATAGAAACCATCTGGGCTGTTTCGGTTTCAGGAGAATTACCAAATACTTTGGCGTATAGTGCGATCGCTTCTCCGTGATCTTCGTTCATGTGTTGGCAAATGCGATCGCTGATAGCGGGAGTGATTGTTTCAGACATAGTGAGTAATAAGATTACAGGAAGTTAAAAATAGTATATAAGACTTGCTAGAGATATAATTAAATGCTGTGTACTACAGACAAAATCGCGATATAATGGTAAATTGTGTCTAATTAAAAATGATTTATGCCCAAGCTCAAAACTAAAAAATCTGCTGCTAAACGCTTTCGGGTTACTGGTAGTGGCAAGAAAATCATGCGTCGTAAAGCTTTTAAAAACCATTTATTAGAACGTAAAAGCAAAGAACGCACTCGCCGTCGCTTATCTAATATTTCAGTAGTACATGAAAGCGATGAAGCTAATGTTCGTTTAATGATGCCTTATATGTAGGCAGAACAATCAATAAGTTTTTACTTGTCAAATTTATACCAATAACTTCTAGTAACTATGACCAGAGTAAAAAGAGGTAACGTTGCTCGCAAACGCCGTAAAAAAATCCTCAAACTAGCCAAAGGCTATCGCGGTTCTCATTCTAAGCTATTTCGTACCGCTAATCAGCAGGTAATGAAAGCATTACGGAATGCGTATCGAGATCGCCGTAAACGTAAGCGTGATTTTCGTCGCCTGTGGATCACCCGTATTAATGCTGCTGCCCGTAGTCACGGTTTGAGCTACAGTCAACTAACAGGTAAACTCAAAAAAGCTAATGTGGGTTTAAACCGCAAAATGCTGGCTCAACTAGCAATGATCGATCCTCCAGCGTTTGCCAAAGTTGTAGAAATCGCCAA
>JAAUYH010090391.1_pt1 | contig 15632 bp, 12 predicted proteins | sample 7278061 | NCBI WGS metagenome assembly JAAUYH01 (sample SAMN14350203, study PRJNA611818) | marine sediment metagenome | isolation source: surface marine sediment (0.6m) | place: French Polynesia: Moorea | collected 2018-08
GAAATAGAAAAAATATTACAAGAAACCAGTACTAACAAATCAGAACTACAACAAAAAATTGCTTCTGGTCAAATTGATGCTCTAGCAGCTGTAAAAAAAGCCAAAAATTATAAATGATTCTTTATAGAAGAGTCTAGAAAGTTAGAAATATGAACAGTATTAATATTAATTTTTTCATTTTGCGTAAGTCCTATTGATCTTATTTATAAAAGAAAATAAGCTTTGATATTATGCCCAGCATTAAATTTTAAAATTATGTCAAAAGAAAAAGGAATATGGTTGATTACCGAAGAAACCGAAGAAGCAGTTGCAGAAGAACCTGTTAGAGGCGGGAAAGGGGGCAGAGATACGGGAGCAGAATATAACGACCCCTACGCTGATACAGAAAAAATTAAAAAAATACATCGCAAACGAACTCGGCTCAAATCAGAAGACTTAAAAAATAATATGAGTGAGTTCCTCGAAGTAGTAGAAGAAACTTTTGAAAAAGCCGAAAAACCTTCTTCAAGAATGCGCCTCGAAGAACTAGAGCTAGCAGTAGAAATTAATGGTGAAGCCGAGGTAAGTTTATTGGGTAACGGAGGTAAAGCTGGGGCAAAAGGCGCAATTATTCTCAAATTCAAGCGGAAAGATAGCTAGGAAAAGTTAAAAATTTTTAGCCAATACTATTTTCATAAGCTAATTTTCCTGCAACATAAGTCGCTTGAACTGTGCGCTCATCACCTAAAATCATCATGGCAAAAGCTTTTTCGGCTAACTCTGCCAAATTCTCGGATTTAGCATGAGGATTCCTCAGTTTCATTAAAGGTGTAGCTTGCAAGTCCAAAACTACAAAATCCGCTTCTTTCCCTACCTCAAAACTACCAATTTTATCTTCTAAAGAGAGAGCTTTAGCTGCACCTAGAGTAGCCAAATAAAAAGCCTGAAATACTGATAAACTCTTACCTTGCAATTGCATAATTTTGTAGGCATCGCTCATAGTTTTTAGTTGGGAAAAGCTTGTCCCTCCACCCACATCAGTGGCTAATCCGACTTTGATGGGATAGTTAGTCGATTTTGCTTGATCCAGTTTAAACAAACCACTACCTAAAAAAAGATTAGAAGTAGGACAAAAAGCGATCGCAGCACCAGCATCAGATAACCTTTGAAACGCCGAATCATCTAATTGAATACAATGGGCAAAAATACTGCGATCGCTAACTAAATCAAACTGTTCATAAACATTCAAATAATCTTTACTTTCAGGGAACAGTTCGGCGGTAAACTGCACTTCTTGGACATTTTCCGCCAAATGGGTATGGACATAAACATCGGGGAATTCTGCTTTTAATTTACCTGCTAGAGTTAATTCTTTGGGAGTTGAAGTAATGGCAAAGCGAGGCGTAATGGCATAGAGTAAACGATCTAAGCCGTGCCATTTTTGAATCTGTTCTCTAGTTTGAGCATAGGCAGTTTGCGCATCATTGATTAAAAAGTCTGGTGCGTTGCGGGTCATTAAAACTTGTCCAGCAATAAGCCTCATTCGGCGATCGCGAGCCTCTTCAAACAATACTTCTACTGACTGGGGAAAGATCGTGGTCAGAACTACAGCAGTTGTCGTACCATTGCGCAATAGTTCGTCGAGGAAAAAAGCGGCAATAGTGCGGGCATATTCAGGATCTTTAAATTTAGCTTCGGTAGGAAAAGTATATTTTTCTAGCCATTGCAGTAATTGTTCTCCATAAGCGGCGATCATTTCTGTTTGAGGATAATGAACATGGAGATCGATTAATCCTGGAGTGATTAGTTTATCGGAATAGTTAATTATTTCGGAATCAGCATATTTTTCTTGTAAAGTCTCATAAGCTCCGAAAGCAGTGATTTTGCCATCTTCTATTACCAATAACCCATCAGGAAGATAACGCACACTGTCAGAGTCCGATTTATGAAAAGGATCTTCAACAAAGTCGAGAAAAGAACCACGAATAATTTGAGTAGACATTAAACATTAAACATTAAACATTAAACATTGACGAGCGACCCTGATGCCCTAAACCTAAAGGGTACCGCTGCCCCTTCGGATAGAGCTTCGCAAACGCAAGCGCATAAGGATACCCCTTCGGATAAGTTTTACTCATCTAAGGAACGCGCGAGTTTGAACATTGAACATTGAACACAGAGTATCTAGTTAGCTTGGAACAAGAAGTAGTTGAAATTACAGAATCTTAGAAAATGCGATCAGAAAAAGTTTATTCTTATATCAAGAACAAAAAGTGTCGCCAGTCCTTCACGAGCCAAAATTAAGATGGCAGTGGATGAGAATGTAATGGACAAAACTAGATAGTTGCGAAAATCACCTTAAGTGAGTAATTTCGTGACTGGAGATTGATAGTCAGAGATGCTCATTAAGTAAAGTAGAATTCTCTTATTAGATTATCTCGATTGAACTTATATGGTTGTTACAATTGTTCACGTTAAAGTAAAAACCGAATACATTCAAGACTTCATTGAAGCTACTAAACTAAATCATCAACACTCGATTCAAGAACCAGAGAATTTGCGTTTTGATGTTTTGCAAGCTCCTGAAGATCCCACCAAATTCATTCTCTATGAAGCCTATCAAAACGAAGCAGGAGCTAAAGCCCATAAGCAAACTCAACATTATTTAACTTGGCGAGAAACCGTTGCCGATTGGATGGCCGAACCTCGTCAAGGTGTCCCCTATAACGTAATCGCACCTGTTTAGAGAGTTATGGTTATTTCACCGTTCCTGTTTGCTAAAGTTCCTCCGATTCATTTTGGCACGGGAAAAATACAGCAACTGCCTTCTCTGCTCAAGTCACTCAAGGCTCATAAGGTCTTAGTTGTGACAGGAGGGAAATCCCTAGATCATTCTGGTAATTGGTCAGTAATTCAGTCTCTGCTCGAACAGCATCAGATCAATATGAAGAGAATTTCTTATTCAGGAGAGCCTTCAACTACTGATTTAGATCGATTGTGCCAAGAATATCGACCTCAACAAATTGAAGCTGTAGTGGGTATTGGCGGCGGCAGTGTTATTGATTTAGGCAAAGCGCTTTCGGCAATGTTACCGCATCATAATTCGATCTTTGACCATTTAGAAGGAGTGGGTAAGGGAATTCCCCACAGTGGAGTCAAATTGCCTTATCTAGCTATTGCTACTACCTCCGGTACCGGGGGAGAAGTCACCAAAAATGCCGTTATTAGTGAAGTCGGCCCCAATGGTTATAAAAAATCATTACGTCATAATAACTTAATTCCCGACGGAATTATTATTGATGGCAACTTACTCACATCTTGTCCGCGACAGATCACTGCTGCCTGTGGTCTCGATGCTTTTACCCAACTTTTAGAACCTTTTTTGTCTCCTACTGCTTCCCCCTTAACTGATGCGATCGCTCTAAGTGGTATCGAAAAATTGGCCGAATATTTTCTCCCAGCTTGTGGTTCAGAAGCTCATAATCCCCAGGTAAGAGAAGGAATGGCTTATGCTTCTTTGTGTTCGGGAATTTGCCTCGCTAATGCTGGGTTGGGAATTGTCCATGGTTTTGCTTCTCCTGTGGGTGGTTTATTTCCCATTCCCCACGGAGTAGTTTGTGGAACTTTAGTGGCGATCGCAAATAAAGTGACGTTAGAAGCGATCAGAGCCAGAGAACCGCAAAATCCCGCTCTAGCCAAGATGAGTCGGGTGGGTCAGATACTCTCAACTGAAACGGGAAAATCAGAGCATTACTATGCAGATTTCTTAATTCATACTCTCGAAGAATGGACAGAACAATTAGAGATTCCTAAATTAAGTGATTATGGAGTCAAGACAGGGGATCTAGAGACTATTGTTGAGCGAACTTCTAATCGTAATAATCCGATTCAACTTACTCGGGAAGAAATATTTGCTATTTTGCGATCGCAGTTTTAAGCTCTGAGAAAAGCGCACTCGCTCTTTAGTTATTTATGATGATTGAATCTAAACGAAAACAAGCAATTTTACTAATTTCTGCTAGGGCTTGGGGTTTTTCTCTTTCGATAGAGTTTTCTAAACGATCTTCAAAAGCCAACAAAATACTTTCTTTGGTATGACTTTTCACGGCAATGATAAAATGAGCTTCGCGATCGCTAATCCCAAAACGAATCGGTATTTGATCCAAAAAAAGCGGTTCAGGATAAGGTGAATACTGGGCAAAATAATTACCCACAGTAAAAACTAATTCGTATACTCCCACTTCCAGCTCTTTCCCAACCAATAATGCTTCATCTGTGCGTCCGTCATGGTTAGTAACTGTCTCTTTTAATAAGACTTGAGGATCGAGTTGCCATAACGCGATCGCAATTACAACCGCAGAGCAACCATGAGCCGTATCCAAAACATGAGTCGTTAATTTTCCTGGCATTACTGTCAAATGTTTAATGTTTAAACTCGCGCGTTCCTTAGCGGATTCAAAATCCGCAGGGTCGAGACCCTTCGGGTAGAGCTGCGCAAGCGTCAATGTTTAGTGCAAAGGGCCACCTAGAATGATTTTCGCGATCGCATTTGTCACATCAGCCTCATCTTCTTGTTTTAATTGTTCGTACCATTGTTTAGTTAAATCTGGTTCTTTGTTATAGATAGTATCGTTACGTTTACGAGCTTTTAAGACTAACTGTTTGACTCGTTCTTTCCGTTCGGTTTCATAACGCTTGAGAGCATCTTCCACACTAATATTAGTAGTAATCAGCTAGAGTGTTTCTGTTCGTCAGAAAGACCCCGTCGTTTTACGGCGGAGCTTTCTTTAGCTTAGTCAAAATTACTGAGCAAGATTTACAACCACAGACTTTACCTCTAGATAATCTTCTAATCCTTTAGCGCCACCTTCGCGACCGAGACCAGACTCTTTAAAGCCGCCAAAAGGAATTTCGTGGGTATAACCAGCCGCATCATTAACTCCAATCAAACCGTATTCTAAGGCTTCAGATACTCGGACGACTCGCCCCAAATCGCGAGTATACAAATAGCTAGCAAGACCATAGTTTGTATGATTAGCTCGTGCGACTACTTCTTCTTCGGTCTGAAAAGTCAAGATAGGCGCAACTGGGCCAAATACCTCTTCTTGACAAATTGGCCAGAGATCTTCAACCTTCAGCAAAACTGTCGGTGCGTAGAAAGAACCTGAGGCATAGTCCCCTTTAGTTAGATAACTAGCTCCAAGAGCGATCTCACCACCTCTTGCTACTGCATCTTCTACTAATTGATGTACTTTATTCCTCGCCGTCTCATTAATCAAAGGACCCAAATCAACTCCTGGTTCAAATCCTGAGCCGATTTTTAACTTTTTAGCTTTAGCGACAAATGCCGCAATAAATTCTTCGGCAATAGCTTCCTGGACATAAATCCGATTAGCACAAATGCAAGATTGTCCTCCGACCCGCAGATATTTAATTGCGATCGCACCATCGACAGCAGCTTCGAGATCCGCGTCTTCAAAGACAATGAAAGGAGCATTGCCACCTAATTCAAAAGAGACGCGTTTCAAAGATTGAGCAGCTTTTGCCATGAGCAGTTTGCCGACTTCAGTAGAACCAGTAAAGCCAATTTTTTTCACTTTCGGGTTGTTCAACATTTCCTCAGAGATCGGAATCGGGTTGGAGCCGAGTACCACGTTTAATACTCCAGGAGGAACACCCGCATCGTGACATACCTTAGCAATAGCTAAAGCCGTTAATGGTGTTTGCTCTGCTGGCTTGAGAACCACTGTGCAGCCAGCAGCTAAAGCTGGCGCGATCTTCCTGACAATCATGGCGGCAGGAAAATTCCAAGGGGTGATCGCGGCGACTACTCCTAAAGGCTGAGATTGCACCCATAATCGCTTGTGGGGGAAAGGGGAAGGCACTAGAGTTCCATAGGCGCGACGCGCTTCTTCGGCAAACCAATCAAAGTAATCTAAAGCAAAATTAACCTCGCCTTTGGCTTCTTTAAAAGGTTTTCCATTTTCTAGCACGACCAGCTTAGCAATTTCATCTGCTCTTTCTTGCATGATTTGCTGAGCTTTTTTGAGGATCTTGCCCCGTTCCTTGGCTGAGGTGACTGCCCATTCTTTAAAAGCTAGATGAGCTGCATCGATCGCCTGTTTAGTCTCGATTCCGCTACCATCAGCTACTTTCGCTACCAGTTCTCCCGTAGCTGGATTGCAGACTTCGAAGGTCTGTCCCGTATCTGCGCTGATCCATTGCCCATCGATATACATTTTCTCCAATCTTTCTTGACTCTCAGACAGATTGATATTTTTTGCTTCCTGTAGCTTTTGGTTTAATCCCACTGACATATTGATTTCTTTCATCTGCTTACCTTATGTTAAAGAACGCAATATTTTTTGATAATTCTTCATTGTCCTTGATTCTTATTTACAATATAGGGTTTACAGAAATAACTTTTTTGTTATGTTTGCTACTTTGTGATGCTTGCTACTAATGAGATTAATTGTATAAATCTATTGTTAGCGATCGCGAAGCGACTACCGAAGGTCTCGCGCAGCGAATCTCTTCGAGATCGCAAAAAGAGAAATCAATAGATAAAAATACCTAAAAATCACTCAGTGAGATAAGCGTATTGCAGGTCTTCTAAGCTATTCATAGAAGGATTGATCGTAATTTTATTACTTATTACTTGATCCTTTGCAATCAGTCTACTTAACTTCTTTCTCATGACAATTCCTGGCTGATCGGTCATCATATGTTGTTCCAGTTTTAGATCGAGAGGAACATTATAATCAGTAGTTTCTAATATGGCTTTATCTTCTAAAGTTACGGCACGATCAAATGCCACTACATCTGCGGTTGTAGTATCGGCTTTGGTGTCGTTACGGAGGCAAAATTGAACGATCTGGGAAGACCAATCATTAATCGGCGTAGCAGTATTAACCACAATATGAACCAACCCATTAGGGTAATTAATCCGCAACTTGCAGGTAAAGGGTTGTTCTAATAAATGGGATTTCGGAATTACTGGATACCAAAATCTTTGAAACACTGCTTCCTGGGTGACGAGCATAATATCTAACCCTTAGTTTTTGATCGTTAAATTAGTAAGCATTGCATACTGTATACAGTTTGGCAAAAAAAAATTGTATCTTTAATCACTAGTTTGCTTTTGTTACAAAACTATACTTTTTGGCTCTCACCAATATGAGAACTGCTATGCTGCCGCAGCCACGACCTTTGAAGAACATTTAGGTACCAATGTTTTATGTCTCAGAACTTCAGAAAGCAACGAATATAAAATTATTAATATCAAAACAACGGTAACTTTTAGCTCCGAAAAATTAGGAATTTTACTTTAATTTCATGAATTTGAGGGGTAATCTTATATGTATTCAACTAATATTTTATATACTATTTAAGTTAGACAATGAATTCACTAATTTTTTTACCAAAAAAATATAATAAATTAAGTATAATTATCGCTGTTTATAGAATATATATTATTTAATATAAAATTATCTTCAGAAAAAAAAATAAATTAACTTTTATCATGTATACAAGTGAAGTCCAATTATACGATTTAGCAAAAGAGCTCAAAAATATTCATAATATAGATAAAGATATTTCTCATTATTTGACTGATTCCCAGAAAGCTGAATTGCTATATGTTTTGGAAAATAATCAAGCAGTATTAAAACTTATCAAGTTACTTACTGCCAAGAATCAAACCCTGCGGAAAAATAATCGAAGAATTGGAAGACAAAGAAATGTTGCAGAAAAAGACCTAAAAAAACAAAAAGATAAAAATGAGGAATTAAACCGAGAAATTTCTCAACTTAAATATGAATTAATAGAATTACAGTCTCAGATTGGCGGTGGTCTGGCTTCATTTCAGGAAATGCTGCTAGCTGATATCTTGGAGAGAAGTGAAATTCTAAAATTCATTCAGGAATTAATCAATGCCGTACAAGAAAGCAAATAAGCTTAGGCAATATCAGAAAATATTAGAGATCAAGCAGGAAGTTTATCGACTAACTTTAACTAAATCAACTAAGCAACTCAAAAAGAATAATCCTCTATTGACAATAAACAAGGATTTAAGAAGAAATGAAAACTGGATTTCTATTCACAACACGCTTAAGTTAGTCGATGATTTCCAACAAGAACAAACTAGCAAACAACTACAAAAAGACTTTGGTTTTAAACTTCTGAATAAGGAGTCTACTTTTCAAGATTTACTCAATCATGTTCAATCGATAAGAAAGTTTGTCGAGTCTCTTAGCGAAAGAATAAACTGTTAGCTAAAAAGTTAAATTTCAGAAGTTAACTGGATAATACGCAGCCCTTGATCTTAGCTCTAATGGAAATTGCGGCAGCTTCAATTAAATTGCGATCGCAGAAGCTGAAATTCAGTCCCATGCTATCACTGGCGATCGCTTATTCTAATTTTTTCTATCAGCAATTTGCTCAACAACTTTTTAAACAATTTTAAATCGTGATGACGGTAGCAGTAAGGGGCGCGACCGCGATTGGAGCTCTTCTTTGTAGCAAACTATACGATTCATATATTTCTATATGGTAATTTGAAATATTATCAAGAGGCGAAGTGATAATAATTTAATCGGAAGGTCAGAGAGACCCCGCCGTAAAAGCGGTCAGACCCCGCGGAGGTTTACTCCGTTTATCCAGAGCACCGATCTGATTACCCAGCTCCGTGTTCTGGGGACAAGCCCAGCTCCGTGTTCTGGGCAAGCGGTCAGACCCCGCGCCGCCGAGAGGCGTTTACCCAGCTCCGTGTTCTGGGCAAGGGAATGCTGACCAAGAGAGGGAACGCTGACCAAGAGAGCGGTGCGACCCTGCTGTTTACCCAGCTCCGTGTTCTGGGCTTTGTAAGCAGCTAAGGAACGCGCACCAAGAGAAGGCAACGCGCACCAAGAGACGACGGACGGGGCGTACGAGTTCCGCCGTGCGACGACGGAATCAGCCCCTTGGCTTCCTCTAACTTCGTGAAAAATTGCGATTAAGTGCAGATTGCAATTTGCAACAACCTAACGTGATTTTAGGCAACAAAATCAACCAATTAGCAATGCCAATTTAAAAAAGTTTAGGCGAAGGTCAGTTCAACCCGACAAATGTTAGACGGTCAATTATGACCAGGAGAAATTGTGACGGAAAAACTTCTGTTCTGGGGAATTTTAGTATTTTTGTTTGCCACCCTGGGGATTGGGATGTGGGCAGCAAAACAAGTCAAAGGAGATAGTGAAAACTATCTTGTCGCTGGACGAGGGTTAGTTTTACCCTTAGCAGCAGCAACTTTAATGGCACAGTCGGTAGATTCTAACGCTACCTTGGGCAATACAGATTTGGTGGCGGAATTTGGTTTCTGGGCTGGTGCATCTTTACCCATTGGGTTAGCGCTGTGCTTATTTTTAACCGCACTCTTTTTTGCCAAACCGATGAATCGTATGGGTTTAATTACCCTACCAGATTTTTATCGGGTTAAATACAATCGCCAAACCGAAGTAGTAGCATCGTTCCTGATGGTATTGAGTTTTTCTTTTCTCTTAGCTGGAAACTTAGTGGCGGGGGGTTACTTATTTCAAGCCTTCTTAGGTACAACTTACACGGCTGGGGTAATGCTGTTGGCAATTGTGGTCTTTATTTATACTGCCAGCGGTGGGTTGTTTGCCGTTGCCTATACCGATGCGATCCAAGTTGCGATCGCTTTTCTAGGTTCGATGGGATTACTGGCTTTTATGGCTTTTAACTTTGGCTTAGCTATACCTGCCGATACTGGACCTTTAGCTTTAGCACAACTAACTGACCCGGCTGCTGGTGCAGCAATTAACTGGGCAACGTTATTGGCATTGGGATTGGGAGATATTGTGGCGATTGACTTTATGGCACGGATATTTGCCGCCGAAAATCCAGCAACTGCCCAAAGAGCTTGTTTAATCGGCAGCGCCGGAACTATAATCATCGGCGTTCCCTTTTCGTTGATAGCCCTCTCTACACCCCAAATTCTCGCCGATGCAGGAATTACAGCCGATGGGCCAATTCTTTATGCTTTACTTAATGGCATTGTTCCTCCCTTAATCGGGTTGTTAGTGATTGTGGCAATTCTTTCCGCTTCTCTTTCTACCGCAGACGGAGCAATTCTTGGTACTTCTTCAGTTATTGCTCACAATATTATTGGTATCCGCCATGATGACCATAATGCAGCAGGAGACAGATTGTTATTATTGACCCGCGTCATGGCTTTTGTAATCACAATGTTAGGTGTTTTATTTGCCTTAAAAGTACCGCAAACTGGAGTTTTATTACTATTAGCTTTCGATTTGGGGTTTGCAGGTCTTTTAGTGCCTCTGGCTGGAGGACTTTACTGGTCAAAAGCAACTTGGCAAGGTGCGCTTTCTTGTATTATTCTTGGTTCTCTAACTAGACTAATATTATTTATTTTGATGCCAACTACATTTGGTATTGACAACACTCTTCTATATATTCCTAATAGCATTTTTACTGCAGATTTTGACGGCTTCCCTACTTTGATAAGTCCTTTAGTAGGATTAGCTGCATTTATTATTATTTCTAATATGACAGGAGGAAGTAAAATTACTAGACAGAGAGTTCCATCTATAGAGCGAGAAAATCAACTCCAAGCTTCCTCACAAATTGAGTTTAAAGACCATGTTTAGCATTAAAAGTTGATAATTTTCACTAACAATAGAATTTAAGATACTGGCGAGAACTAGTGCCGCTGGGCGGAAGTCAAGAGTCAGTACAGACGTTGCCCTAAAGGATTAGCTTCGCGTCCATGCAACGTCTGTACAAAAGTCAAAAGTCTTTTAGCACAAAGGTTTCAAGCTTTTTGAATGGGTGTTGTATTTACGCCCAAGTTCACTAGAGTAATCCAAATCTTCCGATTCGGTCATCATTCAAATGTTCTGGCAAGATTCCTTTTCCTAGAGAGCCGGTTCAGTAGAAGTACTTGACCTAACACGCAAGACCTGACTGTTGTCAAACCAAGGTTACTAATCAGAAATTTTTGGGTTATACCAATTTGAATAAAGAATACAGCAGATAATGTAGGGGTTTAGCAGTGCCAAACCCCTACCTAAATTGTATGTGTTGCCAACATTATTTAATTTGGTATTACGTTTTTGTGTGATCGCTAATAATCATACCTAAATTATTTATATAGCATAGGCGATTTATCGCAATTCATATACTTTAGTTTTTGCCAATATATATTAGTGGACTGACTCTCTAGAGCGTCGATTCAGTATTTATAAATTACTAGTTAGGTGAGAGGGGGGAGTGTGAGAAGAAAGGAAGAAAGAGAAGGCAAAAAGCTTAACTTATCTTGATTCTCCCCACACCTCCGTTGCCCCCACACTTCCCTATCCCTCCCAATTAATGATTGCTCTTGATTACTGAATCGATGTCCTAGGGAACTTTAGAAATCATTCGGTAAGTATCTGGACAAAATTAATTGTATTTAAACATTTTAGGGGATCGTAGCTCGGGGCTTTGGAACATTTTTTAGATCCGTTAGTCCCTTATTTTCGTTTGTTTTACATATTTATTTAAAGATATAAAATCCTGAAAAGAAATTTGCTTAATTTTTTAAAATTAGAAGTTAAAATTGACGAGCGATTCTACGCAATACTTCTTGAATTAGCCTTTTTACTAATAAGTACCTAGGCAAAATTGTTGACAAATTTTGTTCCCCTCGCACCTGATCTCAAGTCCGCTTGAATAGTTATCAATCAAGGTTGATGGGCTCGTCAATTTATTTGGCATAGCTACTTACTTTCTGGTCTATGAAATATCCACATCTAAGAAAAATTATTTCAATCGTAATATTAATTTTACTAGGATTTTTATCGAGCTTATTCATGGAAAATCTAAGTGTTAATTCGGTTAGGGCTCAAGTAGCTTATCAAAGTAATATTGAAATTGCTATGGAGCAAAATGACATTCTTAGTTTAGAAAGAAAAGGTCAAAAATTCTATCATCAAGGTAATTATCAAGATGCAATTCAATGGTGGCAAAAAGCCCAAGAAACTTATCAAAGTCAGGGCGCTACGCTCTTAGAAGCTAGAGTTTTAGGTAATTTGGGATTAGCTTATTATCAAATGGGTAATTGGCAAGAAGCAAACTTGAAGATTGAAGCTGCTTATAATTTGCTAGTCAATCAAGACAGTGCAGATGCTAATCGAGTTTTAGCCCAAATTCTTAATAATCAGGGTATTTTACAATTAGCGTCAGGAGAGGCCGCAAAAGCGATCGCCAACTGGCAAATCGCTAGCGAATTATACGATAATCTTGATCATGAAACAGGTTTTATTCGCTCAACTCTTAATCAAGCTAATGGCTTGAAAAGTTTAGGATTTTATAATCGGGCTTTAAAAATTCTGTCAGAGGTGGCCACTAGACTAGAAAAGCAGCCTGATTCCTGGCTTAAATCGATGGGATTGCGGAATTATGGCGATTTACTTCGTTTATCGGGTGATTTGTCCCAAGCAAAATCAATTTTAGCAAGAAGTTTAGCGATCGCAGAATCATTAGATTTCCCCCAGGAGCGAGTGAAAACTTTACTAGCTTTGGGTAAACTGGCACTGGCACAATCTAATTACTCAGACAAGATTGGCAAAGAACAAGCATTGGAATTGTATCAACAAGCTCTTAAGCTCTGCCAAGTTAGCGGAAATTGTTTGGCAACTGAAATTCCTTCACAAATTAATTTAGCTCAGTTTAATTTATTATTAAATACTAAATATTGGTGGCGAGCCGATCTTTTGATTCCTGAAATTAAAGAAGATTTTAATTACATAGTTAGTCGCCGAGATTTTATTCACAAAAAGATTAGTTTTGCCTATAGTTTACTCAAGCTTTATCGAAGAGCAATTCATAGTGACCGACAACTCAAAAATATTTCTTCATTATCAGAGATTGAGCTCATGGTTACAGATGCGATCACCTCAGCCCGAACTGTACAAGATGCTAGATTAGAATCCTATGGCTTAGGGTTACAAGGTCAAATCAAGGAAGAATTACAAGAATGGCAGTTGGCTAGTGATTTGACCAAAACAGCTTTAAAAATTGCGCAAGTGATCGATGCTCCAGAAATTAGTTATCTCTGGGAATGGCAACTGGCGAGAATCAATCGAGCATTGGGCAATCGACCGACGGCGATCGCTCATTATGAACAATCCATTAGTCTGCTCGAATCTTTGAGTCAAGATTTAGTCACCATCGATCCCAATATTCAATATTCTTTCCGGGAGACGGTAGAACCAGTTTACCGACAATCTTTAGACTTATTACTAACCTCTGACACTGGGCAGCCTATAAGTCAATTTAACCTTAAAAAAGCGATCAATACTATCGAATCTTTGCAATTAGCAGAGTTACATAATTTTTTCCGTAAAGCTTGTTTAAACGCTCATCCAGTGGAAATTGATAGTATAGATCGTCATGCTGCTGCTATTTATACGATTATCTTACGCGATCGCTTAGAAGTAATCGTTAGTTTACCAAAACAGCCTTTAATTCACTACTCAACTAATATTAAGCGATCACAACTTGAAGAAGTTGTCGATGAACTACGTTATGGCATTGTGATTCGCAGTCGCCGAGATTATTATCAATCAGCAGCCCAGCTCTATGATTATATAATTCGCCCAGTAATTCAAGATTTACAGCAAAATCAGATCAATACTCTGGTCTTTGTATCTGATGGCGTGTTACGGAATATTCCTTTAGCAACTTTATATGATGGAGAACATTACCTAATTGAAAACTATAATGTAGTCCTCAACCCCGGATTGCAACTATTGGAACCGCGCTCTCTAACGGAAGTATCCCTCAGTAGTTTAGCATTAGGCATAACTCAAGAAAGACAAGGCTTTGAGGCTTTAGATTTTGTTGATTTGGAGTTAGCAGAAATTCAAAATTTAGTTGACAGCATAGTATTAGTTGATGACGAATTTACGACTAGTTCCTTTAGGGAAGAAATTAAAGTTTCTGACTATCCCATAGTTCATATTGCCACTCATGGTCAATTTAGCTCTTCCTTAGAAAATACTTTTTTATTAGCCTGGGATAATAGAATTAAAATCAATCAACTCAATACAATTTTACAATCTAGGACTTTGTCTGAAGAACAGGCGCTAGAACTATTGGTATTGAGTGCTTGCGAAACTGCGGCAGGCGACAAATGGGCAGCTTTAGGCTTAGCAGGAATGGCAGTCAGAGCAGGGGCTAAAAGTACAATTGCTACTTTATGGTCAGTTAATGATCAAGCAACAGCTTCATTAATGAGTCAATTTTACGAAGAATTAGTTATTAATCACCAAGAAAAGTCGCAAGCCATCCGAGAAGCTCAGCTAGCTTTATTAAAAAACCCTCGATACCAACATCCCTTTTATTGGGCTCCCTATGTATTAGTGGGAAATTGGCTTTAGGTAGAAATCACTTAAACAAGTTTTAATCCTCAAGTTACAAACGCGATCGCTAGCTGAGGAAACCTATCTATAGGTACAAAACAGCGATCGCCGTAACGAAGATTAAATGGTGTTAGTCAGCTTAGACGCGATCGCCACAGAACAATGTTGTGTTTGGCTCTTCTGATCGCAGGGCGATTGCTCGCCATGTGTATATGCCTTATGTCTTGCAAAAATGTTGATATATGTAAAGGTACCCCTAGATTGGGCAACCACTCAAAATAATCTGGCAATTGCCTACCGTGAGAGAATCGCAGGGGACAGAAGGGAGAATCTGGAAAATGCCATCGCCTGTTACGAGTTAGCATTACAAGAAAGGCGACAAGATAAGGTACCTCTAGAGTGGGCAGCCACTCAAAATAATCTGGGAATTGCCTACCGTGAGAGAATCGCAGGGGACAGAAGGGAGAATCTAGAAAGAGCGATCGCCTGTTACGAGTTAGCTTTACTAGAATGGCGACAAGATAAGGTACCCCTATATTGGGCAATGACTAAACATAATCTGGGTGAACCCTACAGAAACAGAATCGCAGGGGACAGAAGGGAGAATCTGGAAAAAGCGATCTCCTGTTATCAGTTAGCTTTACAAGAAAGGCGACAAGATAACGTCCCCCTAGATTGGGCAGCCACTCAAAATAATCTGGGAAATGCTTACCGTGAGAGAATCGCAGGAGACAGAAGGGAGAATCTGGAACAAGCGATGGCCTGTTATAAGTTAGCTTTACAAGAATGGCGACAAGATAACGTCCCCCTAGATTGGGCAAGGACTCAAAATAATCTAGGGGAAGCCTACAGAAACAGAATCGCAGGGGACAGAAGGGAGAATCTGGAACAAGCGATCGCCTGTTATCAGTTGGCATTAGAGGAATGGCGACCAGATAACGTCCCCCTACAATGGGCTACCACTCAAAATAATCTGGCAAATGCCTACAGTAACAGAATCGCAGGGGATAGAAGGGAGAATCTGGAAAAAGCGATCTCCTGTTATCAGTTGGCATTACAGGAATCGCGACCAGATAACGTACCCCTAGATTGTCTGCAAACCAGAAAGAATTTAGGCAATCTTTATTTTGACGAAGAAAACTGGCAACAAGCCATTGAAAGTTATCAAATTGCCCTAGAAATTATCGAAGATACTCGTTTACAATCCCTTGATGAAAAGAGAAGACAAGA
>JAAUYH010251677.1_pt1 | contig 15631 bp, 10 predicted proteins | sample 7278061 | NCBI WGS metagenome assembly JAAUYH01 (sample SAMN14350203, study PRJNA611818) | marine sediment metagenome | isolation source: surface marine sediment (0.6m) | place: French Polynesia: Moorea | collected 2018-08
CATCAAATACGACACGGGTCCAATCCCCGAGGATTTGTTACCTGACCTGCCCAAGTCGAGCACGCTTATTTTGTGGGGTGGAGAGGATGGATTCGAACCGATATCGCTCGGACGCGCACTCTCAACCTACGAAAGCGTTGCAGATTTTGTTGAAATACCCGGTGTTGGGCATTGTGCGCAAGACGAGGTGCCGACAATCGTAAACGAGGCAGTGGCTAAATTCTTCGCAGCAAAGAAATAAGTTTTGTATACTTCGTGAGCGACTGGACTTGGTTCGCTCACTGCACATATCATCTTGGGGGCGATACGCACGAGGAACAGGAAAGAAATAATTATACGGACGACCAAATTAAGTAAAGTTTACAACGATTCATGGCCAATCTACTCGTACCCATTCGCAGCACCACCACCACCTTGTTGATCCAATACTCTGCCAAGACCCGCACCGACTAGTCCAGCGCCGCGCTGTTGCTGCATTTGCGGCGGGTTGTAATCCGGTTCGTCGTCGTCGTCATTCCCGACGAGCAAGTGCAATAGTTTGGGAGTTTTCAGCAAGGCCACGCCGGCCATGGCGGGGTACACGTCGGCGCAGTAGTAATAGACGTGGCCGGCGAGCACGCCGAGGAGATCCATGCTAGGCGAGGAGCCGAGGACGAAGGAGAAGAGGAGGAGGACCCAGGGGAGGTAGGGCGCGCGGAAGTTGAGGAGGCCCAGGAAGTTCATGGGCTGGCGCGCGTTGCGGCGCGCCCACACGTAGACCATCATGAACGTGAGTGAGGGCCCCAGGAACTCGATCGAGGTGAGCGGCGACACGAGGAGCAGCAGCGCGGCGCCGAACAGCAGCATGTACAGGAAGTCGGCGGTGCGCCCGCGGAACGAGTGCGTCTCCAGCATCTTGCAGTAGCGGTACAGGAAGAACATGTGGAACAGGAAGTCCAGCGACAGGTTCCCGAAGAACAGGAAGTTGGTCGCCACCCGCCACACGTGCGCGTGCCGCACCACCAGCTCCCAGTTCAGGTACAGCTTGTACGGCGTCACCACGTCCAGCGCCACCGCCGCCGTCGTCACCACCGCCAGCGACACGTACGTCCGCGTGATGGGCGGGATCGACTCCCACCACTCCTCCACTTGCGCCATCGCGGGGTTGTCGCGTCGCGATTCGTCAGGCGCCCCGTCGTGCGCGCACGCTTGTGTCCGTCGCGAATCGGCTCGCAGATGTAGTCGAGAGTTCGCACGACCACCTGACAACCGAAGCCAGAATGCCGAGATGGCGCCAGCTCCAGTTTAAAAGCTTTGATCAATCAACGTTATATTTTACATATATATGATGATTGATTGGATCTTTGAGCCAATTTTTAAACCCCGCCCAGTATGTCATATCTTGACCTGTGATATTCCAGTGTCCGCTACACATACACCGTACCTTGACGCACCTCAAAATGTGGTCCTTCGCGATCGACGAGTGGCGTGGAAGTTTGGATTGACCCCGTTTCAGCAGGATGCCACACTTCCTGGCACCGTCTATTGACCATCACCGGGGCACCTAATAACGATGATGAAACCAGCGTTTATCACTCCACTGCCCATCATCACAACCCGTCGAAATGTCGCTATTTCTTCTCATCCACGAACATTGCGCCGGCGTCGCGTTGCCATTGCGAGCGCACAAAACCGCGATAATGACGATAAGCCCGACGCGCGGGGCGTGGATTTGTTTGTGTCAGACTTGCGGCAATTGGGGACCAGACTCAAGATGAGGCCGCCGCCAGATGCAAAACAGACCCCGGAGCCACTGCGAAGCGTGCTGGGTAACAACATACTTTCACTGCTCGCGCAAAGTCAAGGCATGATCGAGCGAGGGATAGAACGCGATATCGCTGCGCGACAGCAGCTATTGCGCAACTTCTATGTTCCTGGCAGCGCGGTGAACCGATTCATACGACTAATTGCCGCGAACGACCCGAACGAATGGCGGCCGCTCCAATACTTCGAGTGGCAACGTGTCGCGGCGGAACTGCCGCCAGCTGCCGCGCGTTCGGTGCAGCGAACACAGCGCGAGAAGATGATCGAGTCGGTGAAGAAGACCACGGCGAACGTGATTCGCGCCTCCATCACGATGAGCGGAAGGGCAGTGTTGGCGTTGATGGACGCCACGGTGACGGGTATGAAGCGCAAGTCGAAGCGGAAGCGTAGAAAGAGACGAATGATGAAGACTGCGCAGGCGACAGTGATTAACACGGGTGTGCGAAGTGTTCGGCGGCAGTGGAACCTATCGGGGTATGAGACGAGACTGTTTTTTGTTGTTGCGGGGGCCATCGGGGCGAAGGCGGTGATTGTGGCGGCTGCACCGCTTGCGGCGGTGGCATCTACAGCATATGTGGTGTCGGAGGCAAGCGCGCCGCGTGCGGTGCCGATGAATAGCAGATTGCTTGATGAGGTCGTGAAGAGAAGAAGCAGTATGTTAAAGAGAGTGGATTCGTTTTTGGCGAATAGAAGAAAAGTTGGGAAGTTATTGCCGCCGTCGCGTAGCAATCACGTTGCATTCAGAAGTGCTGAGAGTACCAGAGGGAATGGGACGGTGGTGAACACAGGAGTGAATGAGACGACAACCACGGGATCAGTCGATGTGACTGAGGTTGAGGAGGAAAGGATAGACTCCACTATTTTGGAAACATACGACCTGGAGGAGATGACAGAGAGCTTGTATGTCGTGGAAAACAAAGACAGTTTGAAAGTCAAAGGTGGCGTGATAAGAAACCTAATGGAAAATGGTGTAGAGAGGAATGGGAGCGTGCCGATTGTTGATACGAGTGTGAAACAAGTCGGTTCAGCAGCTCCTGCGGTATTGTACACGCCGATAGTAGGGAATGTATTACAAGGAGTCGATGCAGTGGCGTATTTCATGGAAACAGGAGCGGCGCGTGCATGGAGGCGAATTGAAATGGCGTTCGGAATGGAGCGGAGGGCGGGCACAGAAGAATGGGAGGTGTTGTCAGTGTTTAGGTGGCAGCGAGAAAACGAACGAACCAGTTGAATGAAAAGAAATACAAAGAGGGATGGGATGAAAGTTAATGAGTTGGCTGTGAACCATCCAAGCAGTTTGGAGGAGAAAAACGACAGCCGTAGTGCACAGCAGTTGGTGAAATTAGCTGACTGTTTCTTGGTTCTGGGAAGTACACGAGACCGACTGCAATGTATCGTACTAGTCAATAATAATCGACTGGTTAACGAATCAATCAGTCATCACGCACTGTAGAAGTCTCTTCAAGCACGGCCAGCATGAATTAGACTGACCGAATAACGTTTTGTCTACCTCTGGACAATAAGAAGAACCTGAAAACGCAACGACGAAGGATGTGATTTATAGATAGATGGTGCGTACCCGTTAAGCATAAATATTGTACGATAAACAACTGATAAATATTAACGAGCGCACGTTCACATCACCATCGCCGCCACCATCTACACGCCCGCCAACAAGTCAACCACACCCACCGCAAGCGAAGTAACAATACCAAGCACTGCTGCAAACACCGCACCCACGAGCACAAACCTCAAGTTCCTCAATGCCACAGGTCCACACCCACGAAAGTTGGCTCCCCTTTTCTCCATCACTATACATGCATCCAATAACGGCTTCTGCGCTATGAGTCTCGCGCACCTGTTGCATCCACGGCCTTTCTTCAACCTACAGCTGTTGCATAGGTGACCCGCACACACCGCGCCACCCACACACTTGCCTCCAACAACGCCCACACACCGCCATCGTCGCTGATACTGGCAACGCTCCGGCGGGCCCACGGCTGTCCATATGCCCACGCCAACACTGGATCGTCCCTTCATGGTCATGAGGCCTGTGGTGCACGTGACCAGCACGATCGCGAACGCCACCAACGCCAGAAACACGCACACCTCGTACAGGATCAGTGACACGCGCTGCGCCCTTGTCGCCACACCAGCCGACAGCGCTTCTGCGATCGCTCCCACACCCAGTACCACACCATAGATCATCATGGCTGTGCCACCCACGAACAGCGCGGCTGCGAGATAGACAGGTGTACGTAGTAACGGGGCTGCACTACTCTGCGACACTACTAACACCGAATCGATTTGTTCAAAGCCTATCGGCACCGATAGCACCACTATTACAAATCCGACTATCGCTGCACACCAATTCACAGTAGACACGCGACGACGCACAAGCGCCTGTGATTCGATATCGACCGTGTTGGCATCGCGCTTCGTGTTGATTTTGGGTAAACGCGGAGGCCTCGGTGGTTTGTTGGTCGTAGTGACAGGTGGGGCGGTGGGTGGGGGTGGAAGGGGCGGACGAGGGAGATGTCTCGCGGCATCCTGAAACACCCGGCTTTTGGCCGTCGCCGCGCTGGGCGTACGTCCGCTGAAGCGCGAGGGACTTACGAACAGGTTGAAGTCCTCATCATCGTCGTCTGGCTTGAAAGGCTGCGACATAGCACGGCACGCACGTCGCACCCAACCGCCCAACTTTCACCATCGCACTTCTACCAAGCAGCACGATCCGGCATGCGCATCGCACCGTTGTGCGCGCGCAACTCCTCGCTTGCACGCGCGCTCATACAAGTGCCGCGTCAACGCGGGGTCGGGTGCCACGCACGGGCGTTGCCACGCAATGCGTATGCAAAAAGCGCAGTACGAGCTATCTCGAGTGTAGCACTGCGTATTGATGAGTATTACCTCGCGTCCGCACATCCGAACCATCCCTCAATTTTCCCTATTTCAGCGCGCTCGCTTCCGCCCACCGTGCCCGCCAAACGTTCCGCCCCACCTTCGATCCGCTGCTGTACGCCACCCCACGTGCCATGGGTGACGACAGTGTGTGCGACGAAGAGCCGTTCGCCTATGCTTACGCGACCCCCAAAACACCGCCCACCACCCCGCCCGACCCCATGTCCGTTCCCCCCGTCGAAGACGAGAACAGTCGCGTGTTCAGCACCAAGAACATGGTGTCCAGCACACGGCAACTGCGCGTGCACTCCGTCACCATGCATTCGTCCACCGCGTCACTGCTCTCGCCAAAGCGGAAAAAACGGCCCCGCGAATTCAGGTCAATGCTACGTCGTATTCGACGTTTGAATCTCGACAGCAATGACGTTATGGCTTCAAACATCGATTCGAAAACCCACTCGCCAAATCGCGAGCACAACGACAGTGCTACCGCCTCCCCTACTTCTCCTGACTCTAACGCCGAGTGAATAACGCCGCCGCAAACACAACACTACACTACAATCACGACATTCCAACCGTGTGAGTAAACTTTTTGATTTTTTTCCCACTCTTTCTTTACACTTTCGCACATCATCTACGCCTCTTCCAGTGCGAGCATATCCACACGGCTACACGAATGCGATCGTCGATGCGCCGATCCAACTTGGATTCGGGTACTAGATCGCGTTCGTCTATGCATTTCCACTGGCATTACTTCTACAATCACTTTCGCTCGCTTGTAGCCTGCCATCGCTATTTGCTCCCTTACCGTTCGGATATGCGGCTCAGTTGCGCCTGTCGCAAAAATACGCACCGCCGCCACTGTTTCCTCACCCGCTATAGTCCAAACTCTAACCGGCTCCACATCACGAATGCCTGGCACGTTTTTCAACGCACTAGTCACATCGTGTAGTATCCTTGTGTTTTGCTCCGTCAACACTTTCGCGCTTGCCACCAACAACGGTACCGCCGTGACAACAATCACCGCAGCAACCACCAGCGCACCCGCCACGCCAATCCACAACGATTCAGGTGAACGCTCTCCAAGTACTGTACAAACGGCGACTCCAACAAACGCAAGTGTGTTGCCCCAAATGTGAAGATATATACCTTGCACATTGTGATTTTCTCGTCGACTTTCCGGTGGGAAGAACACCAATCCCGCAATATTACCTAGGGATCCAACCACACACACCGTGAACGTATGCGCATACTCCACTTTCCCTTGGTCCAATTGTCGCTCCAACGCCTCAAGCACAACCAACACCGCCACGTACACAAGTAACACACCATTCGCGAATCCCGCGACACTTTCCAGTCTTCTGACTTTGTCACCCGCAATGCGTCGCGATGTGCGTCTGATGGTGTACATTCCAAGTGCGAGTCCAACACAACAAAATATGTTATCCGCCGAGACCAAAATGAGACCCGTAGTTCGCGTGGTGAGCGCATACAAACTTTCCAACAACACCATACCCGCTTGAAACAAGAAAAAGTTGAGCACCTGCCAACTCGCTTTGTTCGATTGACTTTGGCTGATAAATAATCGCACACCATGTATCGTATTCACAACGCCGCTTCGGACATATCCGAATATTCGCTTCATCAACGCACCACCAACATCGGCACCTTTTCTTTGCAACCAACAAGCTGCGACAACTACACATCCACCGAGAACGGTTAATCCCGATACATTGACGACCTTCCCGAAAAACTGTGTCCGCAACGTATGGAATACAATCGCCGTCAAACATGTAATCAGCGCAAGCGGAAGACTTATTTGACTTGTCGTCTGTAATCGCGATATTGTAACACGCAGTATAGCATCGCGTCCACCGCTGGCACCCGTCGGACAAGAAACACGAGGCGAACTACAGAGCGCAAGCGAGTTCGCCTTCGTTAATTCGGCCGCACGATTAATATAAACGGGAAAGAAGAACATGCCAAGCCCCAATACGGCGGTCCAGGTCATCGCATTTTCAATTCCAACAGTCACATCATTTGCGAAGAGCACCCCAATAGTTCCCGTTCGATCGATAACAGCAAAGGGTAACATGAGTACGAAACTTATCGCGGATACAGCCATTACCACGACTGCGCAATCGCCGATGTCCACGACGAGCGCTCGCGTCATTCCACACGCCGCATCGGAAAGTAACGCTGCCGCAACCATTAGTGCAACAGAAACAGAATGAAGTCCAATTCGTGATTCCCCTTCATTGTCCTCAGCCCCATCTTTTCCATCACTGACATCAGACTGCTGAACGATGTTCTCGACGCGTTCGCGTTGCACAGTGGATAACGATTGCTCACCTTTCTCGTTCACAACAGCAAGAGTGTGTCTCGTTAGATGCCCCGACTCGTTATTACCCTGCAGCACATCATGGGTAACAGCTGTCTTGTTCGAACTGATTTTCCTCTGTGTCTTATTTTCGCTTGCATTTTCCGTACTGTCGATGAGTGCAGGCGCGGGCATTTTCGCGATGTCCCCCTCCTGCACCGTGTCTGTTCCCGGCTTGTCCCACGACGCAGGCTTTTCCGCTTTCACCTCGTCGTCTACGGCGCTACTGGTAGAGTTGGTGTCCGTGTCCAAAAGGTGTACTTCTCTGTTCATTCTGGTGTGGACATGATTGTACGCCTGACGCGCATGTCGGGCAATGTTCATGAGGGGAGTATGTCGTATTTGGGTATCACCTCCACCATCGCATGCTACTATCGCTAGCGCAGCGAGCGCTAGCAATGGGGAAGCAGCCCCCTTCGCCACGACGAGCGGTGCGGCGGCAGCCGCGGCGACAACCGCGCTCGCGGGATTGATGTTTCGAGTCACAAAAAAAAGAAGGATGAGACGCACCGATACGACGAGCGCTAATATGGCGACGGCACGCACACGCGTTCGTATTCTGGTAAGCAATCGGAATCGCATGAACCCGACAATTGCGGCCAGCAGGAAAGAGGCGAGTGCCGCAAGCGGGAGGGCGCTCACTGCAGGGAGCGACGCGGCAATAAATGTGCATGCGGTGTCGATTGCGCGCAGTGCCGCGTCGTGCGTGGAGCACTCCGCCACTCGTGGTCGCAGCGCTTCATCGTTGGGATGTGTGCGAATGCGGAGCAACTCGGGACGCCTTGTTCGTCGCGGCAAGCTCATGCTCGTACTCGCGACTCTCAATGTAGAAACGGCATCTCCGACGCTCGGCCGGTCGGAGATTGTAGCGTGCCCGAACAAGCGCGCCGCGTGCGTTGTCGTGTTGATTGCACGTCCGATTCGTCATGCTGCTCTACCGCGCACAGCATTATCTGTTTCCACTGTAATGTCTACCGTCACACGTAGGTTTACTGTAATGGGCAACCAGGAAGCTCCCCTCTCGGAAAGTTAGCGATCCTTCTTGGACGCTCGTTTATGCCTACCTCATTCCTCTCTCACTCTCAGTTGTCGCGAAAACGATCAAGTGGTGACGGGGCTTCTGGTACCAATGCGTACTTCCGGCACTTCATCACACAACAGTTCCCTGATGAGAAAATAGTTTCTAATTTTTTCGATGCATTTCTGCATATTCAGTTCAGGCACACAGCTTGAACTCTAGGAGACTACGACAACGCTTCATCTCGCTTGTGGGCGTGAAATGAGGATATTAGGTAGTTTGTGAGAATGGCGCGCAGGGGCGAAAGACTGCGTGTCAGGCGGACAATTCTCCCTGGGCCGAGTAATCCGCGGTAACGTGTACAGTAAATGGTCGTTGGTAAGCTCGTAAGTTCGTAGCATCACTTCAGGGCGAACGTGGTGTGCGTAAATGAATCGGTCGCAAAACTGAGCGACATCATCGGACGGTTCAGCGGCATGCATGTACGAAGTGAGATTGCCTTGTTGACTGTCGATTCGCTTCGCATCGTCAAATATGGTGAGATTCAAGGTCCACGCGAGATAGCCGAAATTCCAACCGAACGTCACACCGTCATCGAACGGAACCAGTCTCCCTGTCTGCGAACTCGCGATGAACCGGACGACGTCCCGCGATAACAACATAAATGATTCGTCGGCGCGATGGCGTTGCGCAGTACACCAATACCGACCCCAGAAAAATTGGTGTTGCGGTACTGCGGTCAATTCGTACAAGAGTCGGCGTAAACATAGAAACGCGTCGTCATCAACGCGCAGAAAGTGAGTTAACTCGGGTGCGGCGGAAAGTGCATGACGTAACTGCCAAAGCGCTCGAAGACCGTACGCGTTTCTTTCTTTCGTACCGTACCCACCAGCGATGCCAGACATTTGAACAATGTCGTTATGCTCCTTCGCTTCGCGACTTAGGTTGGTCCACAGCGCATCCGCGACGCTAATCCTCGGAGGCGCATCGGTGTAAAATCGATAGACAACCCCAGAACTTTTCCAACTTAACCAGGATGCGCGCGCCGCCGCACGCAAGTCGCGATTCCCAGGTGCGCTCCCGATTGCAATGAACAATAATGGTGGCTTATCATGGCCTTGATCTTCGTCGTCGTCAAGCGTAAAATCGTTGTCTTCATCAAATGCGCGCGGAAAACGTGGTGATGAAGTGAAGCGAATATACAGCAAGGTCACGGCAACTCCAAACAAAAAGGAAAATATGAGATGTCGAATACGCGTCACATCTAGACTCCGCGGGGTGCTGGTTCGCCGCGTAGGTAGCAGTGAGGAACGCCGTTTAGGAGAGGTCATCTCACAAATTGCTTTACGAAACGATAAGCAGCTGCTATGTTGTGGGAGATGTTTGACGGCAGTACCATTAATTTTGATTAAATTTTAATCGCATTGACTTGATATTTACTGTTCTATATTTAGTTGTGAAATCAGTATTGTAACTTCACAGAAGTATGAAGATGAAGCGGCTTCGGAGTTCTGCGAAGGAAATCCAGACATGGGCAGCCTCTATTCGAGGTAAGCTCCATACCCAAGTCATGCCACTGTCCCTGACCGGAACTACGAAAATGTGTGTTCGACCGTATCAGTAGACGAGATTCCGATTTGTAGTTCAGTCCAACCAGGGTGGTAACAGATCAGCTCTGTGGTGATTGAACTGACACCTTTTCCATTAATCGAAACACATACGAGATAGAAAGTCATTGAATGAATCGTTAGATTGTTTCTTGTGCTTGCAGAGGAAGAGAGAAAAGGATAAGTTTTAATTACATCCACCAAGTTCAAGAAACGATTGAGAAGTAGATACTTCTTCCGGCCTACTTTTCTGCCGTACAAACTGAATGGCCTACGTGTACACGAAAAATTGTCCACCTAATCACAGTTTCAAACTACTCGCCCTTGCCATGGATCAACTTATGTTTCGGTCTCATCTCATTTACCTTCATGCCCCGAACTCAGAATCTTCCACGAGTGTGCTGACAGGAAACAGCTATAAATGACATGGCCGCGGCAACAAGTCATTGAATGTAGAGATTTGTGACGGTATGCAGAACTACAATCAACTTAAACAAGCGTTCATTTGGAAAATTAACTTCAAACGATCATATATCCGACACTCACAAAGAAAACATAATATTCAATTGTCAGTCTTGATGGCTTAATTCAACGAACGGTAAGTCTCTTGTTCAATCTTGACTTTGACACACTCTTGATACAGTTAGGATACAAACAATAGCAAGAAGTTGTAGATTTCGAGCAATTGAAAATTACTAGTTGAGTTTCATTATTAGAAGGAAGAGTTCACCGCCTCATCTTACCTATTATCCGCAACCGAGGGTTCAGCAGAACAACACGTCAGCATCGATTACATCACATTGAGTATGAAAATTATGCGCGATCGTTCCCCCTTACTTTTTAGGTGCCAATCATTCCGCCATAATACGAAGATGAGGCGATGAGGGTTCGGTATCTTTTAACTCATTGCAGGCTCTTCGTGTATCGAGCTGCTGAACTTGAGCCTTGGCCAAAACACCATTAATACCTGTGTTCCAGAATCCCTATGCCGCCAACTTCAGGTCGTAAACAGAAAAGCTCCTCGTGTAATTTGTTCGTTCGTTCTTGGCCGAATTACATATCTCCGCCACGGCATACCTGAGAGCGAGAAAAGTGTGGACTTCATTTCTATCCGTTCTTACCAGCAATGAACCAAAGCCAGTTGTACAATGCTTTATGGGTTCGATGTCTCGAAGATAGGCGACGATCTCTCACATTCACGGTGTGTAGCACGAATCCCCAGCCTCTCCATGTGAGGCTGCGGTGATTAAGATGTCGAAGAAATAAGACCTCGAAATCTAGTCTAGCTATGTGTTTTACAAGTGTGAACAAATCTGTGAACAATAACAACACTGAATCGATACTCATCATCATTCTTTCCTTTATCGAGTCATGGTCGCGATTGTCTCGATTTTCTACATCACCCTCATCTGCACCTCACTGGGAATACACGCGGTTTCCAGTCGCGCACCAATTGCGATCGCTTTGTCCCGGGATCCTAGAACTGCGAAAGCTTTGAAAACGTTGAACGATCATTTTACTGAGATTGGGAATGCTGTTCGACGTGCACCTTCTTGTGTGAGAAGTAAGAATACCAGTTGGCTTGGAGACGCCGAACTCGCGCATTATCCTGGAGCGGCGAAATTGACGACGAGCTGTTTCAATCAAATCCAGATTCCTAGGCAAGATGGGAAAGCGCTTTGGAATTCGGTTGATATCTTGCAAAACGCGCTTGAATCCTCTGCCCAATTCATTATCAATAGCACCGGTATCGGGTGGAAGCAGTTGTACACTGAGAGAGTTTACAATCCATTCTGCAATAGTTGCCAATTTCGCTTCATGTCTGCAATCTGGGATAATGGAACTTGGATGCTATCCATCAACGTGTACTCTTCGGCTTGGCAGACTTGCCATTCTCGTACTTCTGTCCTCAACGAGTTTGTGTACAAATCCGGTACTGCCAAAGCCAGTCCCATACTAGCAAACGGCTCGATCATGACCAATGCCACCACTACTTTTCGAACGAAGAAACTTGGTGATAGTGGCCGTCCTGCCCAATTCTACGACATTATGTGGGTGACTCACGCAACGTGGCGCAAGTACGCTATGCAAACACTGGAAGCCGCAAACGTTGCCGCGATGGTTGTGCCACTCGTTCTAACACTCCTACCCTTGGCGCTGTTTGTCGATGCAAGTACTTGCGCTGGTTTTGTTTACGCCCTTTTCACTGATGTGATCAATGTACTTCCGCTCGCATTGAAAGGTGTGGAACTGATATCGCTCTCAAGCAACCCACCTCATTCGATATTCACTACCACTTTCGGACTCGATTCGTCGTCGAAATTTGGGGCGGCTTCTACTTGGGTGTTGCGCTGCTATCACAAACAGAGCCTAGACTACACCGGCAAAATTTATTTGGGTCTTGCTTTCTTCGCGATGTGTCTTGGATTGTATCTTGAAGTACGAGCTCGTCGACAACTCGTCACTGACAAATTGGCTCGGAAACTCAAACTCCTAAACAACGATCATCGAATGCTGCTTGGGGTCTGCAAGCACAACTGTATCTGTATCGGTCATGGAATTCCATGTTCCTGGGGAAGAAATTGTATATACTTGTCGAATCAGAGGAGAACATGGGAACAGTTCAGCACTGTTTACTCCTTGAAAAATGCTGAATTATACTGGTGGGCGCATTAGAAGTCTAGAGCTACAAAACTTAAACATAGCACTGTTTTCTTTAATTTTGTCACAACGTAGAAATACTTAAATAGTTTGTATTCGTACTTCAATGTATGACAAATACAAAATCGATATGTAGAACGCTTTATGCAATAATTCGAATAGAGACTGTACCTTAGTAGGATAAAGGCAGAACGTCGACCTTCGGCCGATCACCTGACCATCCCACAAGGTCAGTTAGTCATACTTCATCGATTCAGTGTAGCAAAAAATTTTAGGTTTTCTGAAACTGGAAAAATGTCAACCTCCTAGACGTGCCTCGTTTATCTGTGGGGTACATGTAGCACAGGAAAGTGTACCGAACATGACGAGTTCGACATAATCCGAAGTGTCAAATAGCTTGAAGTCTCGGTAATTTGCAGAGAGCCTTTTCAGTGTTGTCAAAGTCGACCAACGGGAAAGCATTTTGACTGAACAGCAAACTTAGTATAGAACCGGAAATGTCTGAACAGGGATCGACAGAATAGATCAGGCAAAAACAATGCATTGCTGCTCCCTTCTTCCGCTACATCATTATCAAATCTTTTGGTTATATAACTGTGGAAACTGCGAAAATCTGGAAGAACAACATACAACTAGATGCAAATCTCGTTCTTCCAAAATAATAAACGACCACGCCGCGCCTCACTGGGAGTTGCGGGAATCAGTGAATATGTGGTAGAAAAGTAGAACAATTTCAGCAACAATTTATTAATTACCATACTAAATAATGGCTCATCTTCAAGCATTAGTTTTGTGATGTTTAAAACTGCAAAGAAGCCGTAGTGGTGCAAATATAGTTCATTTCTGAACTTGTGCTCGAGTACGCCAAATTGTTTGATTCGCTTATTCAAATTCTCATGACAAGCGCGAATCATCGATAATAAACGATTATTCTTGTGTTTGTTCCCTGGTGGTGGAATGCAACTTTCATCTGTGTATCCACTGTCATCTATGGCAAACTCATCTGCTTCTAGTAGGTGTTTCAAACAATCACGAAATATTTGCAGATCACTGTAAGTGCCACAAAGCCATGCGCCATTAGACTATACTATTATAGAAATCTCAAAAGAACTTGCGTTTTCATATCTAACTCCAGGTCCGTTAAATTTGTGACAAAATCAAAACCGATCAAGCGGGGTTCGCTCACTAATCATAAAATCAGTGCCATCAATAGACATAAAAAAGAGCTCTCAACAGGATTTATTGTACTTCTGTCTTCAATTTGAATTTAGTAATTTAGAAACATTTGTTAGAGAAATTCTAATAAACAATTGAATCACTTACCAAATCATTCTTATTTATAGCCTTTACAATTACACGAGATCATTTACGCAACGTTTTTCATCTGCAGAAACAATACTAGCCTGGACATTTTTAGGACCCTAAATTTTAAAAAACATTAGACCCCATACTAAGTGAACTAACTTACAATTTTTTGGAATAATTCTTGGAAGCATTTCCCAAAAAAACAGCATATTTTGGTTGACGTGCCAAAATTTGCGCGAAATCGCCTTTGCTTCGTCGCAGCACTGTGCCATGTTATGTGCGACTTAACAAGAAAGAAGCGATGTGCTCAAACTCCCCTACAGAGCGAACTTCATCGCTGTTTATGTGAAATGCATAAACTTAAACAGCTCCAGTTAGAGCTATTTAATCTTTTGCGGCATTTATAACGGATATTTTAATTACAGTACTCAATGCAAAAAATTGCACTACCACAGACTAGGAAAAATCTAAAAAACAAAAAGATCAAATTGCACTGTGGGTATATTCGTCAAGCAAGGATGTAGCAGAGAAATTCGTGAAGTAATAAAGTTTGTCCTCTTATTTTTCAAATGTTTCAGTTGAACGTTTCAGATTAAACAGCTGTTCCGAATGTCGAATATCAGAACTTCAAGTGCCGTTTATATAAGGCAGTGTCGACGTAAAGGTCATCTTTATGACATCAAGCTACAGATGCGGCGTTTACGTAATTAGCGATAATGTGTAAATCATATACATTAGTTTTAAGAAATACTTGTAATGAAATTTTGAAATATTATTGTGAGAATGACGCAGCGTAATCAAAAATACTGAGACCAATTACGTCAAACTCAAATTCATGAACCAGATTTTTTGAAGGATTTCCATCTAAATTTATTTGTATCAAAATACGTAAGCATAAAATTTTGATAGCCGTTACGAAAAATTACTGATATTTGAACAAACAAAACTTATCGGCCTCTTTATCGCAGCATGGGACCTCCCAAACGGAAAAACCCACTGCTCGACTCTCTCACTGCAAATCCTGAGGCTTCACGCACACTTACTCGCTTAATTGCGACTTATGTTATTAAGGCTGGTGATGAACCACAAACGTGGTACAAGCAACGCCAGATCTGTCACGCATTTGCTCCGATTCATCAAGAAAAATTCCATAAACGGTTCAGATAATTACTTTCTGAAAAATACGGTGCATCATCGAAAAAAGTACGTTTTCACCTATTCCTACTTTAAGCAGTATTCTAAGATTTTTAGTGAGTTCTTCTAATGCCAAATTACGTCCAAAAACTACAGCTGGTCCATCTTCATATTTGATTTCAGATGATGAAGAAAATGAAGCTGATTATTTCATTATTGATGATGGTGTCGACAATGATGGCATTGCTGATGAAAATTCATCTACATCTCATTAGTTTGTTGCATTAACAGACATTCAATCCTATTTTTAGTCTTTCTATTTGGAAAGATCCCATTTTCAAGGACTAAAGAGTTTCTGTCTCTATTTTTGCTACTTTCTGGAGTCGGTGTGAAACCAGGTGATTTGTGTGTATCCGTGAATGGTGAAAATGTGCTGAAAATTACTGTGGCCTTTGGCTATGACCTATGTACCACAATTAATGCAGCTCTGGCTAACAGGAGCGGCATGTCCTGAAATGAAGGGGTATCGTCCAAAAATTCAAAGATTTTAACCTTTTTTGAAAAGTTCCAGGCAAAGGCGGGTGATGCTATCTATCCCACGGCTCACATTGCGATAAAATTTATTGTCAAGACTGATTTTGATGGCGTTCTTTTGGGATGGGAGGGCACTAATGAAATTGTTCATTTGTTACATTAAGCGCACCAGATCGTAACTACAAGAAAGAAGGTTCCATTTTAGTTATTCAAATGCCTCTAGCACCGACGCCATCGGAACAGATTCATCCGCGGACAGCTAGCATTATTTCTAATTAATAAACTTCA
>JAAUYH010059320.1_pt1 | contig 15630 bp, 13 predicted proteins | sample 7278061 | NCBI WGS metagenome assembly JAAUYH01 (sample SAMN14350203, study PRJNA611818) | marine sediment metagenome | isolation source: surface marine sediment (0.6m) | place: French Polynesia: Moorea | collected 2018-08
ATACTTAGGTTTCTTCGAATTCGTGCATAATGCCAGGAAGAGGGGGAAAGCCTTACTAGGCAGCTTGCTGAAGACTTTGCTCGGCTAGCTCCCTGAAACAGCTATTGAGCCACCAGAAAATATCTTGGTGGATGATACCCTCCAGGTTTATCTGATTGATTTTGGCTTGGCCCGGTTAAACCACCAGGCGATCGCGATCAGCAGCATCGCCGCTGGAACACCGGGATTTATGCCCCCCGAAGAACTCTTTAATCGTCCTTTAGGCGCCTCGGCGGATTTGTATAGTGTCGGCGCCACCTTGATTAGCGTGCTCACCCAAACCCCATCGGCGCAGATCAGCAATCTAATTGACGATACCTATCGGCTCAACTTCAAATCCCAGTTGCCGCCCATTAACCCCAGTTTTACCGAATGGCTGCAAACAATGGTGGAGCCAAACCCCCGCGATCGCTTCAGCAACGCCGCCACTGCCCTAGAAGCTCTGAGAGCAATCGATATCTCCGACCTTTCACCCCAACCAACGGATGCTGCCAGCGCCCCTGGCGGAATTTTTAATCGACCCATTAGTCGCAGGACAGCTGCCCTGTCTATTTGGACCGTCTTGTTGGGAGTGTCGCTGGCAGCCCGTTTTTTCAAACCAGCTCCTCCCCCTCAAATAACCCCGTATCAAATAATCCCAACTCCTACCCTAACGCCCGAACAACGATGGTTTGAGGCGATTAAACCCCAATGTAATTCCCTGGAAGTTATGACCGCCCTACGCCAAAATCCCTATCCTGACACCCTTGCGGGCGCAGGCTTTGGAGCCAGTTGTTACGCCCTGGCTGGTAAGTTGTCACGAGCCGATCAAATCATCCAGTCTTTATCCCCGTTATCTCAGACCTATGCGGCCAAGATTTTGTTTGACATCGGCCATCCTGTTGCAGACCAAGGGGATGATGAGTCGTCGGGGCCAATTATGGATTTGGTGCTGAAATATTGGCCGGAAAACTATATGGCCCGCTACCATGCAGGTATGTCAGCATATGTGCTGGCGGACAATGATAAAGCGATCGCACATTTAGAGGAATTCCTGCACACATATCAACCCAATGACGGTTGGAGACAGCGAGCCATGCTAGCGCTCGATAATATTGAAAAAGGCATTCCTGCGGATGACCGATTTAAATTTCATCATTGACCCTTAGATGAGGGGGCTGTAATGGCGTTAGTAATTGTGACCGGAGGATCGACAGGAATTGGCGCCGCAACGGTGCGGAAGTTCGCTGCGGAAGGGTTCGATGTCGCCTTCCTGGATACGAATGTTAGGGATGGTAAAACTTTAGCGTCAGAATCTCATTGGGGGTCTCTTCTTTTCCTTGAAACCGATGTCAGTTCTAAGTCGGCAGTTGAAAAGGCGGTGAATGCAGCGGTAGAAAAGTTTGGCCCGCCAGTCGCCCTTTTTGCTAATGCAGGGGTGCACCGACCAACCAGTATTTTTGAGTTATCGGAAGAGGACGTTAACTTTCACATTGATGTCAATCTAAAGGGCGTGCTTTATTCTGTTGCGGCTGTTGCTGGTTTTATGAGGGAGGCTAAATCAGGATCCATCGTTCTGATGTCTTCTGACCAGGCATTTGTCGGTAAACCGGGGTGTTTGGTTTATGGGGCGACGAAAGGCGCTGTCGCCCAAATGACCAAGGGGCTCTCTGTTGAATTCAGTCCATATGGCGTTCGAGTGAATGCCGTGTGTCCGGCGACTGTTCGAACGCCGCTGACGGAGAGAGTTTTTCAGCAGGTTGCTGAAGCTGACTTTGATGGCGATTTAGACGCTGCGTGGGCTGCTGAGGCGAAGGCTCATCCGATTGGTCGAGTGGCTGAGCCGAGCGAAATCGCAGAAGTCGTCTTTTTCCTCAGTCAGAATTCTTCTGCGTTTATGACGGGTGCGCTTGTTCCGGTCGATGGCGGTTTAACAGCGCAATAGGGTTAATAAATGCCATTTTCTCCTGACTGCAGCAGAGAACTGACAGCCAGCTTGCGTCAGTCCAACTCGCCAATCGGGACTATCTGTCTATAGCTGAATAACACTCCTCTTCAGTATTTCGAGTGGCGAATCCGCTGAAGGAATATATAGGCGACTTTCGCACTGTTGCCCTACCCCTCTTCAATTAACTCTAGCCTAGTTCTGCTTAACCGCTTGATATCCCTTTCCGTTTTCGCCAGCCTTGCGCGGCACTCATCCAACGCTGATCTGACCCTTGAAGTGGCAGTGGAGCAGGCGGACGACGCCTGTTGAATCTCGTTAATCAGATAAACATACTCAGCCTCGACATGTGTAAATGGCGCTAGTTCGGCTCTAAGGCGTTGCACTTCCTCTCGGGCGTCTTTGACGGCTTGTACGCTCTCATCAAACTTGAGCTTTGCCGCCAGATACTCCTGCTTCTCCTTTTCGAGATGTGCTTCTTTGGTCCTAAGGATGCTGTAGAACAACGCTGTCAGGCTAAGTCCTTCGATCTTGTCCACATCCGATTTTTCGCTGGCAAGTCGTTCTCTCAGTAGTGAGCACTTATTATACTCGTCGTGCAGGAATTGTTGTGCTTCCCGCAGCATTGCCTTGAGCTTACGCCCTGAAAGGACTCGCGCTTTGACCTGCATCAGCTTTTCGTTGATTTTACTTAGCATAAAGGGTCTCTGGTGAATGACGCCCTTGCCTTCTGCATTTATATTGAATTCACATCCTAAGTTGGATCTGGCTCAGGCGTCATCGCCGTACTCACTGGCAATGTGGGAGGCTGAATATAATCCGCAGGCAGGTCACCAGTCAACGCCTCTAGAAAGGCGGCGATATCCTCAACCTGATCAGGTTCCAGGTCTTTCCCTAACTGATAATGGGCCATGCGCCTAACAGCTTCATCGAGGGTTTTAGCTGAACCATCGTGGAAATAAGGAGCGGTTTCCGCCACGTTTCTGAGGGAAGGCACCTTGAATGTCATCCGGTCGAAGGCTTGCTCAGTCACATTGTAGCGGCCTGGGTCTTTTTGATTGGGCCAAGGTTCCACCAACCCCACTTTTTGGTAGCTATTGCCGCCAAAGTAAGTTCCGTTATGGCAAGCCACACAGCCATTTTCGACAAAGAGTGACAAGCCCCGCTGTTGTTGACTGGTGAGGGCCGATTCATCTCCGGCAAAGTAAGCGTCAAAAGGTGAGGGGGTGACCAGCCCGCGCTCAAACGCGCCAATGGCTTTTCCCACATTGGCGTAAGTTACCGGATTAGATTCTGTTGGAAAGGCTTGCTTAAAGGCGTCAACATATTCGGGGATTGAGTTGAGAACCGCCAGTACCGCCTCTTGGGACGGCATAGCCATTTCTACGGGATTAAGAATAGGGCCTAAGGCTTGTTCTTCAACATCAGCGGCGCGACCATCCCAAAATTGAGCGATATGAGCAGCCGCATTGTAGACACTGGGGGAATTGCGCGCGCCCAATTGGCCTTTATGCCCCGGAGAAACAGGCCGATTATCGACGCCGTAATGATTGAGCTGATGGCAACTGTTGCAAGAGATGTCTTGGTTTTTGCTCAGTCGCTTGTCGTAGTAGAGTTCGCGCCCCAAATTAATTTCGGTTGGATTAGGCGACTGATCCTCGCCTAAAAAATTGGTCGGTAGGGCTGGACCCAACAGGCTGAGGTCACCCTGGGCTTGAGCCTTCGCTGGAGGCGAAAAACCAAGCCCCAGCAGTGCAATTGTAAGAACGAAGAGGAGGACCAGCCTACTTCTTTGCCAAATATTCACTCTCAAAGCCATATCAGAAAACCCTTGAGCCACATCCCAAATTTTAGGGTTTGAATTCCTTAACGCAACCGACTGTTAGGAAATGTGACAGCTAGAGGGTAATGGACTTTTTGTTGGCAGTTTGATGGGGTAGGCAGTAGGCAGTAGGCGGTAGATAGGGTTTTCTCCCTGCCTACTGTCTACTGTCTACCCAACCCCCAAAGGATTGTGGCGATTCCTGAAAAGTCATCAATCCTTGAAAAATGGAAAAATTACTCAGACAAGCTGTCAATACTGAGCGGCGCCATCTCGCCGCTGAGGGTCAGCCCTAACAACATGGGCTCTTGGGGGCTGATCACTACGCCAGTCAGGGCGCAGGTCTCTTCGCGCTCAGCTGTCGCCGCTATAGTTGCTCGGATATCTTGACGCGATACTTTTTGGGAGCTTTCCTCAGACTTCTGTTGGATGTAATTCCACAGCACCTCCCGAATCAACGCTTGATACCCCCGATTACCCGCCAAGGCTTTGAGTCGATCCTTCAGCTCCCGTTCTAGGCGGATGCTGGTCACTTCCATTTCAGTCGTTGAAATCCGGGGCAGTGTTTGCATAGAAAAGCACACCTCCAAAGCGCGTTTCAAACTTAACTACAAATTATCTACACTAATAGTGTAGACATCTCTGTAATACATGTGTAGTATTGAGATAGTCAAATTATAAGCTGAATGATCTAATCATTCATTGACTTGTACTTTTGTACTTCCTAAGGAGCGCTGCGGTTATGTTGCATCAGCCTACTAGCATTCAATCAATCGTCGCCAATTTGGGCGCAGGATGCTTTGCGGGCGCGATCGCAGGCTCCTTACGGCCACAAGGCTTTATCCAAGTCGGCAATACCCTCAGCCCTATGTCGGTTAAGGGTGTCCGCAGAATTGATCTGTCCGATTTGGAATATCGACACTTTAGGCGAAGCGGGAAGTACAGGCCTCAAGCTTCTGTACAGGCAGCAGGTTAAGCTCACTCATCAAAGCAACCTGAGCCCCCGCTTCTCCGACAACTGGAGAGGCGGGGGCTATTGTGCGTTTTCTCCTCTGGCTTCGCGGGCTTTCCTCGCAGTCCACCCCCTCAGTCTGAACTCTCCAGATTCTGAACTCTCTAGATCCTTTGGCATTTTCTAAGAAACCAGAGTCATGTTGAAAGCGACCTACACTGACACCGGGATATTCCTGGAAAAACTAACCGAATCTGTTGAAGGGCTTGTGATTCAACGGGTTGTTCTCAATTTAAGATTAGGGCGCCGCCTGGTGGTGGAATCAAGCTATGCGTCCCTGCTGCTTCCCGCTGATTTGTCAGGGGTTGCTGAATTAGACGCCATCGCCCAAAAGCTCAGCTCCGAAATTCTCCAACTGACTCCTTGCGACAGCGAGTGGGTTGAGGTCACTCTCCGGGGAACCTGGATCACCACTGCCGCTGATGGCGATGAGGGGATTTTCGCCGTCGAACTCGAAGCAGAGGCTGAGCGCTGCCTGTTTGAATTGTGGCGGCGATCGCAATCGCAATCCGCTGATCTGACTAATCCAGCAGCTAGAAGGCGTTAGGAGGATGAGGAAGATGGGTAGGCGAATTTGACTCTAATTTGCCTACCCAGCCTTCTTAGTTATGTATTGCTTACTAGGGGGAGACGACGAACACGAATGCGATTTGGCTCAACTGTCACAGCTGCTCCTTCTTCTAATTCTTGTCTGCATTCATCAAGAACTGTCATCAACAGGTCTGTTAAGGCTTGAGCGCGTAATCTTTCAATATGAATACGGATTATGATAACTGAATGATGCGATCGTCTAGACAGGTGGTTGCGAAAATAAGGGCTTGCTGGATGTCTTCGTCTTCTAATTCAGGAAATTCTTGCCGCAGTTCGACTCTGTCAGGATACATCGCAAGTAGTTCAATCACTCTGCGAACGGTAAGACGAAGATCTCGAATGCAAGGTTGTCCATTCATTCGATTAGGATTGCTGGTAATACGGTCTAATTTCATTAGAGTAACCTCCTTTTTTTTGAAAATTACCTATGTCATAGGTCACAGAATATTCAGGGGAAGTCAACTTTGCTGGGGCAGATTGATCGGTTTAGCTGAGCTGACGATATTACTATTGTCTTTTAGCAGCTCGAGTTCTTTTTCTTATTTTGGGTGACTTGAAAGCATCAACATCTTTTTCCCCTGAAAACAGAAATTTTAGAAATGATTTTTCTTGAAACCTGCAAGTTTGCATAATCCCAAGTAGGGTCAGATATGATGTGGCGCCAGATTCGAAGAAAGAGCCTGAAATTTTCTTCTGAATTGCAATGTGTCTAAGAGCTCTTTCTGCTGTATTGTTGTGCCACGGTATAGAATCATACTCAAGAAAGATAAATAAACTCTCTTGGTAGCGTTCAAAGCGCTTTTGATACTTGATAGCCAGTTCGGAATAATAGCTTTTATCGTGAATATGGTTTTTATAAAATCGATCTACTTGTTTTTTGAATTTTCTGAGATGCCTTTTCTTTAAACCATATTTATCAATGGCCTCAAAAATAGGCAAAATGAATTCCTTAAGCTCTAGGACAAAAGCCTCATATTCTGAATCAAAAGGGCTTTTCCAAAGGTCGTCATTAATGTCTCGAAGCAGATGGACCCAACATTTTTGCTGCTTGCAATTTACAGAATCATAACCGCCATAAAAATCTGAAACCAACACTCCATGATATCCACATAAGATTTCATGAACGATGTTTGCCTCTCTTGTTTTCGTTAATTTGAAAATTACATGTTTGCCATCCGTAAAAGTCCAAACATATTGATTATTTCCTTGAATATTTATTGGTGTCTCATCAGCATGAAGAAAAGGATTTACTAAAATTTTTTCGAGAAGTATTTTTTCGGAGTCGCTATATTGAGCTGCAAACTGATTTAAGAAGTTATTTACTGATTGCACTCCAATAGGCTCACTAAACATCTCTATACTATTTTTAGCTATAAGCCTATAAGATAAGCGCAGAGAGATTCTTTGGTATACAATCCAAGACTTAAATCCGTGTCCAAATACATATCCACCTAGGCTTCTGCAAAAAACATCTGGCGCAGAGTATCGCTTGCACAAGTTACAATAACTCTTGAAACCTTTATAAAGGTATATTACCTTTCTATATCCTGACTTTGTGAAGTTCAGGTCAATAACAATTATACTAATTGCCTGTTGCTTATCCTGAGATAATTCTTCGCTACACTTCTTGCAATTAGTTATCACTGGCACTTCAATTGTTTTATTGGCTTTTAGAGGAGCTACTCTTACGAATCTCTTGTGATCTTTTTGGTTGTCTTTCTGACGCTTATGTATTCTATCGTTCCCTCTATCTCTAAAAGCAATTTTCTTTCTGTCATAATCGGCATGTGATGATTTTAGGATAAATTCCAGGTGAGAATGAATTTCCTTGCCCACTTCTGTAGATAACTTTCGTTTCTCATCGGCAAACGCAATGCATGAATTCAAACCATCCTGACTAGAAATTTCGTAGATTTTATTTGTCAATAATTTAAGAGCATTACAATCCCCATTGTTGTAAACCAACAAATTTTTCTTATATGTGCTGTGTGGGTTTTCTTCCCATTGATAACGCCATACTAAGCTTTGGAGACCAGACGAATTTGGAGATGCCCACGAAGCACCTATGAGAGTTCCAATTTCTTTTAGCCTATTGGAAAATGTAGGAAAGTAAATCTTTCCGTAAATATATGAGTTGATGTTGATGAGGTGCTTTATAACTTTTTCAATATCTGTCGTATACCTCTTAGCTAGTTTACTGATGGCTTTTATCTCATAGCTTCCGTAATGGTAAATAGATGCTTCTGGATACTCACTGAGTTTGGACAAGAACTGTTTCCAGATCATCTCCTCTTCCTCTGGGGTATCTGCCCAAAAGGAATACTGGATACATTTTTCTCCCTCACAAACCAACAGCCCTATTAAGTAATAAAATTGCTGATCGGGAATTCCCTCAATATCTAAAAATAGTTCCATTGATTGCCGAGTTAGCTCCGGCATCTCCTGGATGTAGATCTTGTTTTCCCGAATCGCCAGGGCTTGTAACTCTAGACTATGTTTTATAGGTTCTGGATTCTTCCGCTTTTTTCGCTTACGGCGGGGCTTGAATAAGTAAGATAGTTGTTGAACTGTGAAAATGCCACGCTTATTATATTTTTGGATCGCCTTAGGCGTCATTCGATCCAACAAACTCAGATTGTTTTCCTTCTCAGCCTGTTGCCGACAAATCTGCTGAAACTGACAAGATGGGCAATTGGGGTTCAGAATTAGAGGGGGAGGATCTATTGGTGGTTTATTGCACCAGTTTTGCAGCATTTTCAATGATGGCTTGATACTCTTATAGCCACTTTCCAAGTGAACTCGATGAGCTTTTCCATCCATGCTCACAATTTGTCCCACAGCGGGTAGCTGCTTCTGAATTTGCCCTAGAACTGACCCAACGAATAGTAGTTCCGTTTTTTGCTCAGGGGTAACGCTGTAAGTACCTGTAACAATCGTTGGATTGTAGCTTGTCCGACGATATGCTGAATTAGTATCCGCCTTATTCAAAACGGTGCAATAAGCTTCTAACTGCTCTGACCTAAGTTTTGCTTCAACTAGAAGTTCATGCTTCTTGAAAGCTTTTATGTCATACATCCTAGCTTCAGGATAGGATTGTAGGAACTTTTCCAGATATTGGGCTCGATTATTTTGCCGACGTTCTTCCAGAATTAGCGAATAGTCATGAAGTTTCCCCCTATCCTCAGAGAACAAAAGCAGGAAAGCTTTGCGGGGACATTGAGAATAGGCGACAAAGATCTCAGACGTAATGATTGGAATAGCGCTCAAGGCGATCTCTAAGTTTTGTCCTGGATAGGCGTAACTATAATGCTTGGTGCTATACAACTAGATATTTCTAAGGCTTCTTTTCATGAAGAGCTAAACCTAGTTCATGTTGAGATCTGTATTGTCCCTCACCCCCTGCTTCTGGAGGGCGGGAGCAGAGAAAGCGTTCAGCGGCTAAGCCTTAATGACGAGTGTAGGAGTTTATAAAGTGAGTTTGGAATTTGCCGACCACTGCGGCAATAGCTGCAGCTGACAGAGAAGCCGACAAAGCCACAATTTCCGTTATTGAGCCATCCGTGACTATCGCTACGGCCGCCAGCCCAATTGCCGTCGCCGCCAAGGTTTGTTTGAGTCGAATTGTCGACCGATAGGCGCGGCTGCAGGAACTACAAATTTGTGTGTGCCGAGAGAATCGATCTAGAAGCGTTTGACAATGATTGGATTCCTCATTCACTTGAGTGCGCACCGAACTGGAATAGCCCTCGTAGAAAGGCAAAGAAGACCCGAATTTATCCAGCCACTTGCGGTATTCAATCACAAAAATATCGGAGGTTTTCAGCGGTAAATACAATTGTTCAAGGCTTTGCCCAAGCTGCTCGATTTGCGCCTGTTGTCCTACGATCAGAGGCAAATCTTGCTCTAATATTTTGTTTGTATTTAAGTGATCGAGCCACCGAGGTTTCAGCCTTAATCCCCAGCGCATGAAATTACGATAACCTCTGGAGAAAATACGGCATCGCCCCTTACCGAGAGGGAGGGTATACAGAGCCAGCCCAAACGTCCAACCTCGGTCTCCTAAGCTAGCTGTGTGAAGAACCAGGTTAGGGGCGAACCAAGCAACATCCCTCCATGTTCCATTAGGTTTGTTTGCTCCCCGCCATCTGCCTCGAATACCTTGAACAGAGTTCTCAATCACTTCCATTTCCAGGGGTTGGGCATTTTTGCGATCACCGCCGCCCTTTACACCATGATGACTGATAGAAACATGAGCAGGATCCATGACGTTTTCTACCAGATAGGTTTGGTCATAAGGGAGATCCACTACGCAGTCAGAGTGTACGAATCCGGGTTTGTTTAAATCCGGTAACGTGGGGATGCTATCCAGATCAGCAGCTTCAGCTTCTCCCAGCCACACCCAGACCAGGCCTTGGCTTTGTGCAACGACAAAGGACGGCGCACAAGCATTTGTCGGAAGCTTGGCAGAGGCTTCTAACTGAGGAATGTGCACACATTGACCATCTGCGCCGAATTGCCAGCCGTGGTATAAGCACTCGATGGCCCCGTCGATAATTTGTCCATCCGAGAGGCGAGCAGCCCGATGGGGGCAGCGGTCTGATAAACAAGCTAGCTTCTCATCCTGGCTTCTGAACAGGACAAAGGGCTCATCATACACAGAAAAGCCATAGGGTTGGTCTTCTGGCAAGTCTTGCAGAAAAGCGACAGGATACCAGCAGTGTCTCCAGTTAAACGCTTGCTCAACCAATGGCGTTGTTAAGACGGCGGTTGACGGGGCTGTCTCTGGGGTCAGGTTACTGAGTGTCATCTGGAAAACTCTCTAGATACGACTGCTCTCAAACAATTCTCACCCTTCGACACTGTTTTCTCCAAGTCTAGGTTTAACAGAATACCTCCCGTTCAGTAGTCACGAAGTTTATCCTGAGGTAAGGAATTCAGTTTGGGGGGGATATGGCTAGCGATCGCTTGATCAAAATCGCTGTAGTGGGAGATGTTCACGATCAATGGGAGCCAGAAGATGCCCTAGCGCTAAAACATCTGAAGGTTGATCTAGTCTTGTTTGTGGGAGATTTTGGTAACGAGGCGGTTGACATTGTGCGTGAAATTGCCGCCCTGGATATTCCCAAAGCAGTTATCTTGGGCAATCATGATGCCTGGTACTCCGCCACCCCCTGGGGCCGAAAGAGATGTCCATACGACCGCCTTCTAGAAGACCGAGTGCAACAGCAGCTTGACTTGCTGGACTCCGCTCATGTGGGCTATCGCCATTTAGATATGGATGAATTCGGTTTCAGTATCGTTGGGGGCCGCCCCTTTAGTTGGGGTGGGTCTGAGTGGAGACAGGAGGCGTTTTATCGGGAGCGATATCAGGTGGCCAGCCTAGATGAATCCGCCGCTCGCATTACTCAGGCGGTTGAGGCGGCGGCCCACGAGACCATCCTTTTTCTAGGCCACTGCGGCCCCAAAGGGTTGGGGGATCGTCCAGAAGATTCCTGTGGCCGAGATTGGAAACCCTTGGGCGGCGATCATGGCGACCCGGATCTGGCGGCGGCGATCGCCGCCGCCCAACAGTTGGGTAAAACGATTCCCTTGGTCGCCTTTGGCCACATGCATCACCGCCTGCGTCACACCCAGACCCGCCTGCGAACACAGATTGATATTGGCTCGACGGGAACCGTATATCTGAACGCCGCCAGCGTTCCCCGCATCATCAAGACCGAGGAAACCTGTTTAAGGAATTTTTCCTTAGTTGGGCTCCAGAACGGACAGGTTCAGACAGCCTCACGGGTATGGGTTAACCCACAACACCAGGTTGCCACTGAGGAACCTCTCTACCATCCAGTGAGTTCAAAATCGAGTGTAGAGTGTTGGGTGTAGCCACCGGCTCTGCTTGAGCATCTCCCACGTAAATGCCCATTGCCCGAGCTGTTTTCACTAGGATGTCATCGGGATCGACAGCCCGGTACTGAGCGATCGCATCCAAAATGGGCACGCTAATAACCTGGCGATTTTGCCAACTCACCATATGGTCGTATTTTTCCTCGGCGATCAGATCCACCGCCGCTACTCCAAAAGCGCTTCCGAGCAGCCGATCCAGAGGAGATGGAAGGCCTCCCCGCTGAACGTGGCCGAGGACGGTGACCCGGGTTTCCGCTCCGCTGAAGGCGGAAATCTGATCCGCGAGATATTGGCCGATGCCGCCCAATCGAGCCTGTCCCAAGCGATCAGTTTGGGTCACCCGCTCTCCCGTTTCGGTACAAGCTGCTTCCGCCACCACCACCGTCGCGAAGTTGCGTCCTTTCTCCTGCAGACGCTTGAGCGTATTGCACAAATTCGCGATCGTGTAGGGAATCTCAGGAATCAGGATGACGTCAGCGCCCCCAGCGATTCCGGCGCTGATGGCGATATGCCCAGCATCTCGGCCCATGACCTCAAGGATCATCACGCGAGAATGGCTCGCCGCGGTGAAATGGAGCCGATCGAGCGCTTCAGTGGCGATGTTGACTGCGGTGTCGAATCCCACAGACCGCTCGGTGCTGCCCAAATCATTATCAATGGTTTTAGGAATCGCCACCAAGTTGATGTTCCCCTCCTGGGCTAGTTTACGAAGAATCGCCAGACTGCCGTCGCCGCCGATGCCGATCAGGGCGTCTAGCTCTAGCAGTCGATAGCCTTCGATAATTTCCTCGGCGCGATCTAGCAATGTCCCATCTGGCATCGGAAACGCGAAAGGATTGCCTTGGTTAGTCGTGCCTAATATTGTTCCTCCTGCAGTTAGAAGAGGATGGGTGTGCTTCAAGTCAAACTGCATAACCTGAGGAGGCCGACTCATCAGGCCGTGGGTCGCCCGACAGATTCCCAAAACTTCCCAACCATAGGTCCCAATCGCTCGGTGTGTGACGGCTCGAATCGCAGCGTTCAAACCTGCGCAATCCCCGCCACTTGTTAGAATCCCAATCCGCTTATGTCCGCCCATTATGATCATCTCCACAACCTGCGCTACACAGCCTACCAGGATGATGGGCCTCTCAAGAGACCTCGCAAGCATTTTCTAAACTTCTGCATTTAACCCATAGATGAATGTCAATGAATTAGAACCTTAGACAAGGGGCTGCCTAAGGTATGTCAGGAGTTTCAAGCTTACTCGATTTGCCCATCAAGACATCGACCAAGTTTGAAAGGCAACTATTTTTCGCCTCACAAGAATTAATGCCGCCTCGAAAGGCGTGGGAAAAAGGCACGGGAATATGCTCCCGAAGCATCCCCATATTTTCGAATATAAGGATTTTCTGGAAAATTTGTAAAAAATTCTTGACCCATTACGGGTTAGCTAGATTACTTTGCAGGCCGCAAATAACTATAAATACGTATTACATGTAGTCTTTTGCTCTTTGTATACTTATACACGCTTTAAATGTGTGAAGATAATGTAATGTATTGCAAGGTAATACAGTAAAATTACTGCTAAACAGGGTTTTTCCTTGAATATTGCAATCCGTGAGACCGCTGAATTTTTGAATAAATATAATGTAAATATCACATTAAAGAGCGATATGTAAATTTGTAAGTCCGTATTTTCTCTGAAGAAATTTATGAAGCTTTAATAGTACAAATATTTTGTGGCGTTTACAGTGGAAATCGCTTAAGGAAGGTTCAAAAAATGCTTCCGGCTGAGTGATTTTTCTAGCCTTATGGGGTGTATGGGTAATGCGACATTTGCGGTCAAATCGATTTAGATCGCGATAAATTTTTTAAGCTTTATAGGGTGTTCGAGTAAAACGATCTGTGCATAGAGTGCATGGGGCTTAGAAATTCCGTCTACCTCTTTAAGGCGAGTGTTTTGACTGAGTAAATAGCGGTTTTGATGAGATTGAGCTATCGATCAAAAGCTGAAAGATCCCGAGCAGATAGTCTATTGATTTAAACATTTGTTCTGGAAATATCGGTTTTAGATTGTGTAAGTAGCCTAAATTCCTTCACCTTAAGCTTTCTCGTCAAAACTAATTGTGAGTCAGGTAAAGATCTCAGCTCAGCCTTATCTAGCTCGGGCGCTTTAATTGTCGCCCTCAACCTCTGTTGATTACTGAACGTGTTTGTGAATGTTACTCCTGGTGAAGTCTACTTAAGGGACCCAAGGGAGAATCCAAATTTACCGCGTCTCTGGGCGGGCAGGGTTGGGAAGTGTAATGCTTGACTCTGCAGATTTGGCTTTCAGAGCTTAAATTTTCCTCCAGATTTCAATCTGATGGGGTATGACTTCCCACCCCATAGCATCTACAGAAAGTCCTCCAGTATTTAGCAATAGTCCCATAAGGTTTGTGCGGCAGTCTTCAGAGTTTTTTACTTGACTCAGTGGCGATCGCGCATACATTGACATTGCTAATTTGACTCTAGGTTTTTCCGCCAAATATTCACCTAGTAAATAGATCTGCATGGTGCAGACTATGGCTAAACTAGCCAATTTCCTTGGCGGTCTGTTGTTTGAAAGCTATTTGGACTTAAGGTCTATCACAATGAAAGAAGTTCTGGCATTGATCGAGAAAAAGAAGCAGGAATTTGCACAATTACCCTTCTTTATGTTTTTGCAAGATAAAAGCATAGAGCCAAGGCAAAGATTGGCTTTTGCCCCCTACTTTGCACCATTTGTTATGGGGTTTGGCGAGCTGAATAGACACTCTTTTCGGAATGAGCAAAGCAGTGATTCAATTCAAGCAATCGTTAACCAACATACCTACGAAGATGACTATCACTGGTTGTGGTTTTTGGATGATCTAAAAAGTTTGGGGTTCGATCAATTTCTCAACTTTAGTGACGCCTTGAGACTGCTATGGAGTGAGGAGACAAGAATTCCCCGGCAGGCAGTTTATGAACTCCATCGATATACCTTTCAGGCGTCTCCCATCGAAAAGTTTGTCGTTATTGAGGCTATCGAGGCGACCGCAGATATTTTTCTCTCAGCCACTACCCAGGTTGCTCAGGAATTGGCGACGATCACTGGAGAGAAATACTCATATTTCGGCAGTTATCACGCTATTGTGGATTCTGGTCATACTATGCATTCATCAGAGACAGAAGAATGCATGGAAGATATTGAAATCAGCCCAGAAACCCGAAGAAAAGTCCTGGTTTTGGTTAGGAGAGTGTTTGGAATTTTTACAGAATTAATGAATGGACTTTATGTCTATGCCAGAACTAACCAAGTTGAATATCCTCTAACACCTGTTAGACGACTTGATCGAGGGAAAAAACTGGAAATGCTGTCTGGTAAATCTGCGCCAGCGTTTTCTTTAAAGGGAAATTATGAACAGCAATCAACCTCTCAATCAAAACGCTTAGGAGACTACTTGCTTGAAGCTGGCCTACTGACTAATAAACAGCTAGAAATAGCGCTGGATGAACAACAAAGAACAGCCTTACGACTCGGAGAAATCATACATGATCAAGGCTGGCTTGATCAGCAGACAATTGAGTATCTGATGGAGAAAGTCATCGCGCCAGAGCGAGAGGCGATGCTACTAGTCGCTGCTTAAAAAGATAATTTGCCCACGTCAGGCGAAATACACTAATTTAGCTCGGCGGCAGCAGTTCGAATCCAAAAAATCAACGTCATTCTGTAGCTTGTTTCTTGCAGAGTGAGCAATGCTAGCGTTAGTGTCTCAATCTGTTCTGCTCAGAATGTTGATCAAGTCAACCATGTAGGAGAATTGGCAAAATAGTGGCAACTCTAACTGAAAATTATGAAGAGTCTTCATCGAAGGCGATAAAGGTGTTAGTTAATGACAGGGGGCAGGCTCCTCAGTCGTTGTCTGACAGGCAACGTTTAGGGAACTATTTAGTTGACGCCGGTCTACTTACACAGGAGCAAGTATACGAGGCGCTCAGTGCGCAGAAAAACACCGGAGAACGATTGGGGGAAGTCATCTCTTCTCGAGGCTGGACTAACCAACAGACCATCGAATACCTAATGGAAAAGGTGATTTTGCCAGAGCAACAATCCGAACAATCTAAACTACCCCCAGTTTTGCCAGAGCAACAATCCGGACAATCTAAACTACCCCCAGCGATAGCTCTAATGCAGTTAATGACGGGAATGTGGGTAACTCAATCGATCTATGTAGCTGCTTCACTGGGAATTGCCGACTTATTAAAAGATCAGGCTCAAAGTGTTGATGAACTCGCACAAATTGCAGGTGCTCAACCATCTTATTTGTATCGAGTACTTCGTGTGCTGGCTAGTTTTGG
>JAAUYH010044653.1_pt1 | contig 15627 bp, 10 predicted proteins | sample 7278061 | NCBI WGS metagenome assembly JAAUYH01 (sample SAMN14350203, study PRJNA611818) | marine sediment metagenome | isolation source: surface marine sediment (0.6m) | place: French Polynesia: Moorea | collected 2018-08
AAATAGTCATGAGTAGTTCTATCACTTGTCCTTGTTGTTCGGAAAATATGCTTCATCATCTCAGTGGTCGTAGAGACTATTGGTTTTGTCCTAGCTGTAGAGAAGAAATGCCAGATCTTAATGCGATAAAAAGCAATAGGGTTGATCTGAAAAATCAGATTATTAACCTATCTATTGGTCTTGATATGACCCCTAAAATGGCTTTAGCTTAACAGATTTGACATTTAACATTGAACAGGTTTTTTCTCGTTCCTAAAATTATCTCATTTCATTCATTTGCGTCATTACCCATGCTGTCAGTTTTTTCCACTCAGGAGAACTAGTAAGCTCATAGGCATCAAAATCAAGACCCCAATTACTGGCATACTCGGCAAAATATTCAACCCATTTCATCATCGTTTCAATCGGCGAATAGGGGCGATATTGCCAGGATTTTTGCAAATATTCCACCATCTCTACAGGATGTTTGGTGTAATGGAGATACCAAGCAATCCAAACTAAAGTTCCATAGCGAACCTGATATTCGATTAATCTTACTGCTTCGGGAAGATTTGGTTGGGCAAAAAAATTATCCGTAACCGCAGCTAGAGAGCGAGCCTGAGGTAAACCTTTGTACATGGCACTCTCTTCATGTTGTCGATAATAGACAGTTATTTCTTTCAACCAAGCAGTTTTACAGCCTTTTAATGCCATTCTCAACACCAAATCCGTATCTTCTGCTGGGGGAAAACGAAGATCAAATCCACCTACATATTCTAACCATTCCCGACGAAACATCATCGCACTAGGTAGTACAGGTTTCCAACGCACCCAACCTACTAAGTCTAGTTCGAGAGTTTTTTCCCAAGGACAAACATCTAGCAGTTTATTCCCCTCCGAATCCACTCTTTGCCAACCGCTATGAACCATACCGATCTCAGGTTGTTGAGCAAAAATAGCTGCCTGTTTGGCTAATTTGCCAGGACAGAAATAGTCATCAGCATCGAGAAACGCGACTAAACTTCCTTTTGCTTGAGCGAGCCCATGATTACGAGCAGCAGCTACCCCTTGATTGTTTTGTTTAAAATAACGAATTTTATCTTGTAAGGGCTCTAATAATTGTTGGGTCGAGTCTGTCGAACCATCATCAATGACCAGCACCTCATAATGACAGTCTTCTTGCATTAAAACACTTTGTATCGCCTCTAAAATATAGCGATCGCAATTATAGGTGGGAATAATAACAGTAATTAGTTGGTCACTAGCCATAACTACCCTAGGTTAAATGCCACATCTATTGGATAATAAAAAAATATCTTCAACGACTTCCTATTTTAACAAGCGTCTGCAACTGTCTCAGAAATAAGTTAAAAAAGAATAGTAAGTTAAAAAGTATGTATCAAGTTTAAAGATATATTGCAGGAGAATACAGAAAGTGTCAACTCAGCCACTATTCAAGAATCTGTTACGCAGTTTAATGACTAGTTCCATTATGCTTAGCAGTTTAATTCATCCTAAAATATCTAGTAGGCCAGCCTTGGCGGTTACTAACAGATTTTGTCAGTTGTCATCTGAGCAGGTTCAAAAAAAAGAAAAATTATTACAATCTGCTCTGCAAAATAATTCTCAAGCGAAACAAGAATATCAAGCTTTAATTCAAGAGCATCGGCAAATTATAGCTCAATGTCGTCAGAAAACCTGGCCCCAAGAACAAGCTATTTGGCTCCGTCTTTATCCTTGTGATGCTAGTCCTGGCTCCCTTGATTATGTTTTAGATAGAATTGTCAATTTAGGCTATAATCGGGTTAATTTAGAAGTTTTTTACAGCAGTCAAGTCTTACTACCACCGGCTGATAATCCAACACCTTGGCAGCCTATCGTCAGATCTCCTGGAGGAGAAAACATTGATTTACTCAAGCAAGCTATCGAAAAAGGTCACGAAAGAGGCTTGAAAGTATATGCTTGGATGTTTACTATGAATTTTGGCTATAGCTATGCTCAGAGGGGAGATCGACAAGATGCCTTAGCCCGCAATGGTACAGGAGAAAATAGTCTTACCTTCGTCAGTGACTATTCTCAAGCCTTTATCGATCCCTATAATCGTCAAGCACAACAGGATTACTATCGTTTGGTACAAGCCATACTCCAAAGAAAACCCGACGGAGTTCTTTTTGATTACATTCGTTATCCTAGAGGATCAGGAAATCAATCTTTAGTTAATAATGTTCGGGATTTATGGATTTATAGCCCAGCATCGCTACAAACCCTCTACAATCGAGCAACTAACCAGAAAGGCAAGGCTATAATTAGTAGTTATGTAAAAAATGGCAACGTAACCTATGCCGATCTCATGAGAGTAGATAAGCTCTATCCCCATGAAAAGGAACCCAATTGGCAGGGTCGTCAACTCCCTAATTCTAATACTAAAGTATCTAACCGCGAGCGCTTTCTCCGTTTACAAGCAGATCTGTGGTTTTTTACCGTAGCTCATGCGGCTCAGGGAGTAATTGATTTTCTCTCTTTTTCTGCTTCTCCCGTACAACAGCAACAAATTCCTGCAGGAGCAGTTTTTTTTCCTGATGCGAATCGTGTGGTGGGCAATTCAGGATTTGATTCTCGTCTGCAACCTTGGGATAAATTTCCTCAGAGCTTAGAATGGCATCCCATGGCATATTCTGTTTGTGATGGGACTAGTTGCATCATTGAGGAAATTTCCCAGGTTTTAAAAACGGCTGCGGAAAACACTAGAGTAATTCCTGCTTTGGCTGGTGTTTGGGGTGATGAATATCGAGATCATCCCAGATTGGAAGTACAAATGGATGCTTTGCGCCAATCCTTACCCCAACTGAAATCTGTGAGTCACTTTGCCTATTCTTGGCAAGAACCAGAAATCGACCGTCAAAGAAAATTCTGTAATATGCAATAAAAGTTTTGACTTTTGAGCAATTTTTGTTACGATTAGGAACGTTGCAATTCATGCGGATGTGGCGGAATTGGTAGACGCGCTAGATTTAGGTTCTAGTGTCTTACGGCGTAAGAGTTCGAGTCTCTTCATCCGCATTTAACAGTGCTGTACCCTTGAAGGTAAAAGACGGGAGTTACTTTGTCAGTTTTAGGGTTTGTTTCGGGTGAGCGAAATTTACGGTGGCAAAAATTAGTTTTCCCGTTGTATAAGTCATAGGTATTTACCCATTACTTATTACTCATTACTCAAAACGTTTTTATTTTTTAACTCCCTTCAGCCCAGTCAGTCTTCAGCCTTAACGTTTTATTTTGCTTCTTCGAGAGCGTTTTAAAATATAGAGGCTGGCAAAGTAACTCAAGATACCAGAGATCGCGCCTACAACGAAACAGCCTACTATTAAGGTAATCACTAATTTTGGTCCTAACGCCAGAAAAGACTCCAGAGAATCAGTACTATCTGGGTTGAAGCTTGTTTCTCCTCCGAGCAGCCATTGTCCTACTTTAAAGTTCAAGAAAAAAATAGGTACATAAGTTAAAGGATTACTAATCCAGGTTCCGGCAATCGCAGATAATTTACTTCCTCGAACCAAAGTAGCTAATATAATACCTAAAATGGATTGAAATCCCAAAAAAGGGAAACAGCCGGAAAATACTCCGACAGCTATTCCCCTGGCGATAACTTCAGGTTTACCTCGTAATTTTCGTAAGCTGATAACCATTAAACGGAAAGGTTTACTGAACCAATACGTCAATAGATTTTGGCGACGAGGTTTTGTCGTTGAATTGTGAGGATAGATGAAAGTATTCGACAGACGCGAATGATCTTCTTGACGCAATTTACCCATGGAGGATATTCGCGGTGGTATCAGAACGTTAAACTTACTTGTTCCTATACTACCCAATAAGTGCCCCTTAAGAAAAGCTAAATATGTGCAAAAATTTTGATCGGCGATCATCAGGATCGCTAAATAGCAATCTAGTTTTAGATTCGCGCTGGCAATACTTAAGTAAGCTATTTCCCCTTTAGCTAATCGCGAAGCGATTTTATCAAGTCAAGTTGATGGTTACAGTCTTTTAGGATATCTGAAAGAGTAATCAAGTTATTGAAAGCTGTTTGCGGAAAAATCAGAGGAACAATCTGTGTCAAAGCAAAAATCACTATTATTAAAGCTGTTTGCGGAAAAATCAGAGGAACAATCTGTATCAGAGCAAGAATTGCTATCACTTTAGAAATTACTTGGATTTTAAAATTCATTTTTACGTTTTTTGGTCTTAGAAATATGTGGAGTAATAATTTCATGATTTGTTCACAATACACTCACAAGCCACTATTTATTTGTCTTGACTTCGTGAAAATCAATTTATTTTTCTACACTTCTTTTATGAAGAAAATATTATTTTGTGTAAATCACCTTCGTTATTTACTAATTTACCAAGAAAACCATAGTAGAGTAAATCCTGGAAAATACTGTTTTTGAGAATTGATTTAACACCAAAATATATAAATATGTCATTGACATCGAAATACTATCTATAATTAATAATCAACTTCATTAACTAATCATGAAGCATTAATAAAGATAAGTGTATTTCACTAAAAAATATATTTCAATATATTTCAAAATGGTATTAATAATTTTTTAGTAATTGCTAAATTTTTAAAATATTAAGTTGGCCTGAATAGTTTAAATTAGGCCAAAAAACATGAAAACAACTAATGAATACCAGACTTTTGTTACAACCCTGAAATTTTCATGACATCTGCGATGGTGGAACAATAATTTGTTAAACCAAAGCTTGCAGGAGTAATCGTCTTTTTATGGGTAAAATGACGATAGTTAAGAGAAAAATAACTCCAAGAATCCATTTGGATGCGGAATAATTTAACAAAAATATTGACTAACCAAATATAAAGAGGAATGCGAAAATAAATTTTTTTATTAAAATATTGACCAATTTTTGCGATCGCATCATTGACCGTGACCGCTGGATTTCCCAAAACTAAATATTTAATTGTTTGATCGTTTTCTGCTGGGACTAAAGTCTGAGGATTTTGGATTAAATAAGTGACAATTTGGGCAATATCTTGACCATGAACAAAGTGAAAACTGCCATCAACTTTAAAGCAACGAATTAAATCAAGCCATTTAATCACATCGGGCAATCCCGAGGTCAGATGGGAATAGGGCTTATTTTTATCACCACCAAAAACTAAAGTGGGAAATAAAGCCGTAATGCGATCGGAAATTTCTAATTTAGATAGCTGAGATAAACACTGGTATTTAGTTCTAATATAATCCGTCCCCAATTCATTAGCTTCTGGCAATAATTGATTATTGCGATCTAAAACACTAGCTGTAGAAAAATATAATACTTGCTCACAGATACTAGGATTTAGCATCTTCAGTAAAGCAAGAGTTTTCACTACATTCACATCGTAAGCTTCGATCGCGCCTCCCCAAGAAGTAGCTGCTAGGATCGCAATATTAATTTCTTTAAGTAAAAGATCGCTATATTCTTCTATATCTCGCAAATCACCGGTTAAAAGCTTGATGCGAGAGCAATTTTGCCAGTCAAATTGTAATTTGTCGGGATTTCTGACAAATAAATATAGTTCGTGATCAGTTTGATTAATTAAATTTTCTACAATATAGTGACCAATACAACCACTGGCACCAGTGATAAAAATTCGTTTCATAATTTAAGTAGGGGATAGGCAATAGGTTAACTATATACTCTATAGTTATTTCCAGCTTCCTAGTCCCCTGCTCTTTTTGCCTTCAAGTTTCCTGAGCTTAGAGTCTCTGGCACTCTCAGTTATTTAGTAGTTTATTTAATATTTCAATTGTTTAGCAGTTTCAAAAAAGCAACGGACATTATCTTCAGGGGTGCCCACTAATACACCATGACCCAAATTGAGGATATGACCAGAATTTCCTGCTTTACGCACTGTATCATAAATGCGATCGCGGATAACATCATGGGGGCCAAATAAGACTCCAGGATCGATATTACCCTGTACTTTCATCTCGGCTCCGAGCCTTCTTCTCGCATCTGCCATATCCACAGTCCAGTCAACACTGACAATATCAACTCCAGACTCACCCATTTTTTCTAAAACTCCCGCACTACCGCTGATATAAAGAATCAAAGGGGTGTCGGGATGGGTTTGTTTAACTTGGCGAACTACTTGTTGCTGGTAGGGTAAAGCAAAAGTTTCATAGTCCATGGGACTTAAATAGCCTGCCCAAGAATCGAATAACTGGACAACTTGTGCTCCACAGTCGATTTGATAGCGCACATAAACAGCGATCGCATCTGCTATTTTACTGAGAAACTTATGGAGGATTGCGGGTTGGTTAAAGGCCATCCCTTTAATAATCGAATAATTTTTGGAACCTTTGCCTTCAATGGAGTAAGCCGCCAAAGTCCAAGGTGCGCCCACAAAACCTAACAGAGTAGACTGATTATTAATTTCTGACCGTAAAGTTTGCAGAATAGTTTTTATAAAAGGTAAAGACTTTTCTGGATCAAGCTCATGAAGCTGATCAATTTGTTCTTCAGTACGAATCGGAGTTTCAAATAAAGGGCCTTTACTTTCAACAATATCAAAATCAATACCAATACCAGGTAAAGGAGTTAAAATATCAGAAAACATAATTACACCGTCGGGTTGAAACGCTTTCCAAGGCTGCAAAGAAATTTCAATAGCCAGATCTGCATTTTCCGAACGTTCTCGAAAAGTGGGATGTTTTTCCCTTAAATCGCGATAAACTTTCATATATCTGCCCGCTTGGCGCATCATCCATACCGGAGGACGCTCAACCTTTTCACCACGAGCTGCCTTTAATAGTAAAGGAGTTTCTGTTAACTCTGTCATTTTCGTAATTCCGTCTAGCAATTTTTTTCAATTTAGTTACCCCTTTTACTAACTCCTTGAACAGTAATCTAGTCGCTTTCAATAAGATTTTTTCAAAAAAGTCTTATCCCTTTAATCAGGGATTTTTGCGATCGCATATTGATGTAAGAATCAGTAAGAAGCTTTCCGATATTATCATCAATTCTGTACCCTTGTTTACTGGGAATATCTGGGGTTTTGCCAGCCAACCAGACTCTTGTAATTCTCCAAGAAAAAATAGATTGTCTTTGACATATTGAATAAGTCAGACTTTACGATATGATGAGTCTTATTAAGAATCATTTAATTTATTGACGTAAAACAATTATAGAGGGCAAGAAGCAGTGGTTAGAGTAGCAATCAATGGTTTTGGACGTATCGGACGCAACTTTGTAAGATGCTTATTATCCAGAGAAAAGAGCAACCTAGAATTAGTAGGGATCAACGATACTTCTGATCCTAAAACTAATGCTCATTTACTTAGATATGATTCGATGTTGGGGATTTTGGATGCCGATATTCAACATGATGCCAACTCATTAACTGTCAATGGCAAAACAGTTAAATGTGTGTCTGATCGCAATCCTTTAAACTTGCCCTGGAAAGAGTGGGATATCGATATTGTTATCGAATCCACTGGCGTATTCCGCGATCAAAAAGGAGCGGGAATGCATCTTCAAGCTGGAGCTAAAAAAGTTGTGATTACTGCTCCTGGTAAAGGTGCGGGGGTTGGAACTTATGTAATGGGCGTTAACCACGAAGATTACAAACCTGGTGAATTTGACATCCTCAGCAATGCTAGCTGTACTACTAACTGTCTTGCTCCGATTGCTAAAGTTATCAATGACAAATTTGGCATTATCAAAGGAACCATGACTACCACTCACAGCTATACTGGAGACCAACGTATTCTTGATGCCAGTCACCGCGATCCTAGAAGAGCTAGAGCAGCAGCCATGAATATTGTTCCTACTTCCACTGGTGCAGCCGTAGCTGTAGCTTTGGTGTTACCAGAACTTAAAGGTAAGCTTGATGGTATCGCTTTGCGGGTACCTACTCCCAATGTTTCTGTAGTTGATTTAGTCGCTCAAGTTGAGAAAAATACTATCGCCGAAGAAGTTAACGAAGCTCTTAAGGCAGCTTCTGAAGGGGAATTAAAAGGTATCTTGGGTTACACTGATTTACCTTTGGTATCCAGCGATTTTCGCGGTACTGATGTTTCTTCTACTGTTGACGGACAATTAACTCTCAGTCTGGGTGGCGACATGATTAAAGTTGTGGCTTGGTATGACAATGAATGGGGTTATTCTCAGCGGGTTGTTGACTTAGCTGAATTAGTTGCTAGCAAGTGGTAATCATCTTTTTGCGGTAAATTGTTTTTGATTTAAATTAAATCTCTGTTTGTGGTCTATTGCGCTAGCAAACAGAGGTTTTTTTTAACTGAAATACTTAGTTTTTAAATGATTCAACGAACCTAATATTAACTGCAATACCAGAACTAATTTTGTTAGGGAAAAAGATTAAGTACAAATAGCTATGATTTTTCAGATCTAGAGATCATACTTATTTGGTAAAGAGAAGCAGTAATAACGCCAAGAAAATTAAGGAATTAGTGGTAATGGTAATAGTTATTAGTGATAAGAAATCGCTAATTAGCAAGAGTTAAAATTTTAATCATTAGGTAACTTTTCTAATTTCTCTGCAATTAAATTATGCAAATTTTCATCACAATGACTATGTAAGTGTTGGGGTTGATCTAAGCTCCATTGAGGTCTTAAACAGTACCAAGACTATAAATTAAGTTTGATCTGTTAGTTCCAACCAGCAATTTACTGCTATTCTGTTGTAGCTGGATGGTTATAGCAAGTCTTATTATGGTTGATTTTTTAGTGGAAGTTGGAGTCGAAGAATTACCTGCCGATTTTGTCAGTAGCGCCATCGCGCAATGGCAAGAACGGATTCCTCAAAGCTTAGCAGCAGAATTTTTAACTAGCAAAACTATTGAAGTGTACGGAACACCGCGCCGTTTAGCGGTCTTGATTAAGGGACTACCCAGTAAACAACCAGATCGGGAAGAAGAGATTAAAGGACCACCTGCCAAGGCAGCATTTAAAGATGGTCAACCCACCAAAGCCGCTGTCGGATTTGCTCGCAAACAAGGAGTAGCCGTTGCGGATTTAGAATTGAGGGATACTCCCAAAGGAGAGTTTGTTTTTATTCAGAAACAGCTTCAAGGTCAAGCAACTACCGAAATCTTACCTGCATTATGCATTCAATGGATTACCGGACTAGAAGGTAAAAGGTTTATGCGTTGGGGAGATGGGGATATTCGTTTTCCTCGTCCGATTCGCTGGTTAGTGGCATTATTAGACGATAAAGTATTGCCTGTAAAGTTGGTCAATGGCTCAGAAACGCTAAAAAGCGATCGCATTTCCCGGGGGCATCGAGTTTTACATCCTGAATCGATATCACTTCCTCAAGCAGCAGATTATGTTGCCGCCTTGCGCCAAGGTTTTGTCGAAGTAGATTCGGTGGTCAGAAAACAGAAGATAGATCAGGAAGTGCAAGCTGTAGCCAAGGAAATTGGTGGTGAAGCTGAGGTTTATCCTGAATTACTCGAAGAAGTCACCAATTTAGTGGAATATCCTACTGCGATAGTGGGCAAGTTTGAGCCAGCATTTCTGGATTTACCAACCGAAGTAATTACCACGGTCATGGTAAGTCATCAACGTTACTTCCCGATTAAACAGCAAGGAGCAGATAATCTGTTACCCAATTTTATTACTATTTCTAATGGCGATCCGAACCAATCTCAAGTGATTGCTGAAGGAAATGGTCGAGTGATTCGTGCCAGATTAGCCGATGCGCAATTTTTTTATAAAGCAGATTGTGATGAACATTTAGATACTTATTTACCACAATTAGAAACCGTTACTTTCCAAGCCAACTTAGGCACAATGCGAGATAAAGTAGATCGCATTATGGAAGTAGCAAATGCGATCGCATCTCAGTTAGAAGTCAGCGAAGACCAACAAAAAGAAATCGAAAGTACTGCGTTACTTTGTAAGGCGGATCTAGTTACCCAAATGGTCTATGAATTTCCTGAATTACAAGGAGTAATGGGCGAAAAATATGCTTTAGTAAGTGGAGAAACGGCAACGGTTGCTAAAGGAATTTTTGAACATTATTTACCTAGGGGGGCAGATGATATCATGCCTGAAAGTTTGAATGGTCAAGTAGTAGGATTAGCCGATCGGTTAGATACTTTAGTAGGCATTTTTGGCTTAGGCATGATTCCTAGTGGTTCTTCCGATCCTTTTGCCCTACGCAGAGCAGCTAATGGAGTAATTAATATTATTTGGCACGCCAATTTAGAAGTAAATATTAAAGAATTAATCCAACAAGGTGTTAATGAGTTTTTGGCTTCTCATCAAGATCAAGAATCCCCTGTTGAGGCTCTCCAAGAATTTTTTAGGCAACGGATTCGGACTCTACTACAAGATGAAAAAAATCTGGATTACGATTTAGTTAATGCCATTTTAGGAGAAGAAGATGAAGAATATACAGCCAGGGCATTGGAAGATCTTTTAGATGTTCGCGATCGCGCTGTGTTCTTACAAGAAATTAGGCAAAATAATCAACTAGATAACATTTATGAGACTGTAAATCGTTCTACTAGATTGGCAGCTCAAGGAGAATTAGATACGCAACAATTAGATCCTCAAGAGGTGATTAATTGTGAACTATTTGAATCTCCTTCAGAGGAGTCTTTATATAATGCTTTAGTCGCATTAGTTCCGCAAACAGAATCGGCTTTAGCTACTAGTAATTACCAACTATTAGTTGATGGTTTAACCGAAATTTCTCCAACAGTAAGTGAATTTTTTGATGGAGAAAATAGTGTTTTAGTAATGGCTGAAGATGAAAATGTTAAACGCAATCGGTTAAATTTATTGGGCTTATTGCGCAACCATGCACGAATCTTAGCAGATTTTGGTGCGATCGTAAAAAGTTAACGGGCTTCGCCTACTGAAGTTAGCGGGCAGAGGACTCAGATTTCCTTAGTTTCCTTCTGCCTTCGTTTAAGTGAAAATAAAAAAATCCTGGGAGCGAGAAAAATCGCTCTGCTCAGGAATCGCGAAATTAAAGAAATTAAATATTTATTTCCTAAAAAAGTCTTTTAGGTAGGTAATTTCCGCATTTTATTTTTAAAGAAAGATATTCATTCCAGATACGTCTTCTGCCTCCAGCCGCTCTGATAGAGAGTTTCGTCTCTTACAGACAGAAGTTAAGGGAGGATGCGATAAAAACTACCCCTACGCTCTAGTCTGAATACTATTGAAAGATCAAACACACTGCCTGCATATCTGACATCGCTCTCCTTCGATATGCAGCTCAAGAACACAGCGACAAAACTTCTTTTACAGTGTCTTTGTTCTTTATGTAACTAAGATAGCAAAATTTTTTGCCGACAAATGTTAAGAAAATACTAAAAGAATAACTTTATATATCTATATATTTTGTAACATTATTTAGATTCTTTACGCAATTGCTGTAATTCGTCCTTCAAAGACTGAACTTGTGCTTTGAGTTCATCTACATTAGGAGAGTCTTTTTGAGGGGAGTTATCAGAACTTTCTGACTCTTCTTCTGTAACAATCTCGATAATACGAGGCTCTTTTTGTTCTGGTTGATTTCCTGAAGCTTCAAAGATATCTTGTTGTGCTTGTTGCACCATTTCATCAACAAATTTGCGGGCTTCTTCGACATTCATTTCTCCTCTGGCGATCATCTCATCCGCTAAATGCTGGGCTTGAGTAGTAATTTCAGCAAGAGCTGTCCCTGCTTTTTCTTGAGCATAGTCAGCAAAACCTACTCCCATGTAGAAAGCCTTTTTTACGAGATCTTCAAAACCTGCCATTGTTTAATTTCCTCTTTACTCATGATATCCATAATTAGATTATAGATATTTCCTCGTTCCTTGTTTCTTGTTCCTTGCTCCTGGTTCTTTTTTTCCGTATTGTTTAATTAGATCCTATCTATCATCAATTATCTAATGAAATATTTTCTTCGACTAAGCGCAATCTTCCTACTATTTGTGATCTTTTTATTACCTTTACCTGCGATCGCCGGAAGCTCTACAGATGTAACACCATCAGCATTTAGTGATTTTAGTCCTGAGGAATTAAAAAACAAAGATTTTTCTGGTAGAAATCTAGAAAGTTTAGATTTTGCTAAAGTCGATCTAATAGAAGCAAATTTTAGGAACGCTGATCTTAGAGGTGCTGTATTTAATGCTTCTGATTTATCCAATGCTAATTTACAAGGAGCAGATTTTACCTACGGTTTTGCCTATCTGACTGATTTTCAAGGGGCAGATTTAACCGACGCTATTTTTAGAGAAACGATTTTATCTTTCTCGTCTTTTGAGAATACCATCATTGATGGTACAGACTTTACTTTAGCCGTGTTGGAAAAGTGGCAAGTCAATCAGCTTTGTGCAAATGCCACAGGAGTTAATTCGCAAACGGGAGTTGATACTCGTATATCTTTAGGGTGCAAGTAAGACTTAGGGCTGAAAGAGCTTAACAGCTCACACATTATTATAGGGTGGGCAATTTTAATTGACACATAGTCTATTGATTTGAGACTGAGAGTTGCCCACCCTACTTTTACCCGTGAACTTAAGTTCACATGAGCACAAGCTAATTCTAAGAGTTTTGGCAGTTGGATAAGAGGAAACTGTCACGTCTAGATTTCACACAGGTGTGCGGAGCGTAATACTCCCATCGACTATACCCCCAAAAGGCCTATTGTAATACAGCAAAACGGACGCGCAGAGAGCATAAGGTTAGGAGGTCAATAACCGTCAGTTAGAAATATACACCAGCCGATAGTGTTCCCTTTCAGAAACCGATCTGAAAAATACTGAAACTCTTATTTAGTAAAGGTTTCAAGCTTAGCTACCTTTAGGGGTAAAATCATGGCATCTAATAGCTTTTTCTGTTCCAGCCTTTTCAGGATGAAAACTACATTTTAATTTTTCATTGGCATGATAATAGCTGCATCTTCTGCAAGGTATTTGAAGTTTTCTAGTCACAACTGCCCCCTATTTTTCTTCAGATTTTTTGATCGCAGCAAGTGTTACTAATCTTAAAAGCTAAAAATTTATAAGATTTTATGAGAATTGTTTGTTTAAATTAATCTCATAAATTGTTTAACATTGCAAGTTTTCAGCCCAAGAAATTATCTGAGTCATGAATCTTCCTTATAGGAAATGGGCAAAAACATGTTTATTTTTGTATTTATCTGAGGATAAAAGTAAAATTGTTTTTTTTAAGTGATTAATTATTTTTAAGCTTTTTTGATTATATATATGTGTTTTTTTAGTAATATTTATTTTGTTCAGAATTGCCCTTAGTGCGATATTATGGAGCAAGCTACTGTACAACCACTGAAAGAAAAGAAATTGATTAAGTTTGTCATAAGTTATACACTTATGCTTAAGCTATCTTCTGAATCTTTTTAGCTCTTATCCTGTTCCCTGATTCGCAATTACTTTATCAGCTTAGTGTAAAGGAGAAGTTCCTTAACATAACATGTGTAAGGATGTTAGTTAGTTGAATCTTTCTAATCCAGCAGCTGTCGTAAGTGTTGTAAGTTTTGATCTTTTGTTTACCTGGTACTCCAAACTAACCAAGATAGATTGTTGATGCTGCTTGAGAATTTACAAAATTAAAATTCTTATCTCAAGGTTTTTCGGTATTTTTACCTAAAATTCGGGAATTACGTAAAAGTACGGATTAATTTTGGGGTTGAGCTCGCTAGGATGACTAAAATTATCAATGAATTATAGATCATTCCTAAAAATCAAAATACTTGACTTACTCTAGATCAGCAATTTCAGATTCAAGTACTAAAAACACAGGTAAAAAACTTGACCCTTGAAGAGTCCCAAGAATATTTACTAGAGATGTTTAGGCAAATGATGGTCAAGGAGGAGTGGATGGCCAGAATCTTAAAGAATTGTGCTTAAATAAATTAGATTTGAATTAAACGAACTCAAAAGCGATCGCTTTTTGTAATATAGCACTACGTAATTTGGTTAGGACATTGCGCGTAGCGCTATAAATCCAGAAACAAACATAAATTAGTACAAAAATATCTTGCGCTATCGTTTCAGTAGTCTAGTCCTAGCATAATGTTCCCCTCAAAGCTTTAAGCTGCAAGTCTTTTGATCTGTGGTCATAATCGCGAATTTTTGAGCTGTGCTACATAGCGGTTGTTCATAATCTTCATGTTTTGGTACTCGCTGCTTATTATTTCCGCGCAGCAGTACTAGTGATGATTTTGCTGAAAACAATCATATTGTTCAGCAGTTATTCTGCCAGCTTCGTAGAGAGTTTCGGTTATTTCCGAAATATTTAGCACTGAATGGGCGCGATAGCCTTTGCTTGCCAGTCGCTCTTTGACACCAGCTTCATGATCGATAAAAACTACAATATCCTTAACCTTTAAACCAGCCGATTCTAATTTGGCCGCACCTTCGGTTACACTTTTCCCACTAATCAGAATATCGTCAACTACGACAGCAGTTTCTCCTGGGTGGAAATTACCTTCGATCAGACGGCGAGTACCATGGGCCTTGACTTCCTTGCGAGGAAAAATCATCGGACGATTGAGATTGAGGGCTAAGCCAGTAGCTGTCGGTAGAGCACCATAGGGAATTCCTGCAATCCGCTCAAAAGTCAAATTTTTCAGAATTTCCGCGTAGGCTTTGATCACTTGATTAAACAGTTGTGGATTAGAAATAATCTTTCGTAAATCGATATAGTAAGAAAAAGTCGCTCCAGAAGCTTGGACGTATTCCCCAAAGAGCAGACAACCAATATCAAATAGTTGCAAAATCAAATCTTGATGAGGATGTTTATTGAACAGACAAACATTTGATGTCCAGAGTTCGCAAGTAGAGACAGTTTGAATTAACTCGCTTCTGATTTGTGCTACCTGTTGGTTTAATTTTGCTACTTCTGAGGCTAAATTTTTGTTAGCCAGTAAATCTAAAGAAACGGTAATCAGTAAACCTTCTCCATTGTGGTCAAATCCCGCCTGAAGAATTTGCGGAAAATCCGCTCCTTCTGTCCAAATACTTCTGAGCAAAATCATCCTTTCTGGAGCAACAGCACGAATTTTCCCAATAATATCGGGGTTATTGCTACCCACTTCTAAACATACCTGATCCATAGTGCCCCAAGATTGAACTTGTTTGACCACTTCTAGGTAGAGAGGGTTATCGGCATGGGGATATTCTTGTAGAGCCAAAGCTCCAGGATTAGAGCTATGACAGAGAACAAATACAGCTTTATCTGGATATACAAGAAACGGAGCAGCATGATCTTGTCCCCCATAGGGAGTAAGCGTTACCGCATCTACTTGCCATTGTTCGAAAATGGTCTGGGCCAATACCGTACTACTATTGAGATCGCCATGTTTGGCATCTAAAATAATAGGTAATTGATGGGGAATTTTGCTTAAGACGCAATCGAGTAATTCTAATCCAGCTACTCCTAAAGCCTGGTAAAATCCTAAATTAAGCTTATAAGCGGCAACGCGATCGCTTGTTTCGGCGATCACCCACTCCAACCAAGCTTGTAAGTTATCGATCAGGGAATCTCCCTTAGCCATTAACTGATGCCCTAAACTGGTTAGGATTTCAGGATTAGGATCAAGTCCGACGACGAGTAAACTTTGATTCTGGGCGATCGTATTATTAAGTTTGGCATAAA
>JAAUYH010052622.1_pt1 | contig 15627 bp, 12 predicted proteins | sample 7278061 | NCBI WGS metagenome assembly JAAUYH01 (sample SAMN14350203, study PRJNA611818) | marine sediment metagenome | isolation source: surface marine sediment (0.6m) | place: French Polynesia: Moorea | collected 2018-08
CGAACGAGCTATATCAATCGATTCTCAATACACTAACGCTTATTATAATCGCGGTCTTATTTATGCTGAAGAAAGAAAAAATAAATTAGCTTTATCTGACTTTAATCGAATTATATCAATCGATTCTAAATATGCTCGTGCTTATGCTGGTTTAGGCTTAGTCTACAAACAAATGGGTAATTATGAAGCAGCACGCTCGAACTTGCACAAAGCAGAGCAATTATTTCGCGCTCAAGGAAACATAGCTCTAGCAAAAAAAGCAGCATCTGCTGCTTCTAAAATTAACTTCGATCTTAATAGTGCTGATATCTATTATATTAGAGGAGCGATAGGCGATCGCCAAGAAATGATTGAATCGACACTCTCTAATTATAATCAAGCCATATCTATTAATCCTCAACATACTTCTGCTTACGTCAATCGTGGTATTATTTACGGTAAACAAGGGAAATATAAATTAGCACTATCTGATTTCGATCGAGCTATCTCTATTAATCCTCAAGATTCAAAAGCTTACTATAATCGTGGTGTTATTTACGGTAAGCAAAAAAAACAGAAATTAGCAAGATCTGATTATAGTCGAGCCATATCTCTTAATCCCCAATATGCAAAGGCTTACTTCAATCGGGGTTTTATTTATGATGAGCAAGGAAAAAATGAACTAGCAAGATCTGATTATAGTCGAGCCATATCTCTTAATCCTCAATATGCAAGAGCTTACTTCAATCGAGGTGTTATTTACGGTAGACAAGAAAAAAATAAATTAGCAATATCCGACCTCGGTCGAGTTATAGCAATCGATCGTAAATATGCTCGTGCTTATGCTGCTTTGGGATTAGTCTACGTACAAATGGGTAATTATGAAGCAGCACGCTCTAACTTACAAAAAGCACAACAATTATTTATTGCTCAAGGAAAGACGGCTAAAGCCGAAGAAATAACTAATTGGTTAAAACAACTACACCGAATTAGAAATATCAAACCAGTTTAATAGACCTCTTGCAAAATAGATTTCATGGTATTACGAGAGGTTTGCAAAAAAACAGTTTTTTCTTACTGCCTAGCGATAATATCTATTCTGTGAAGAAAAACATCGCAAATTATTTAATCTTTTATTATCTCATAAAAATAATTATGCAAGAGGTCTTCTCTACTGACTGCTAACTACTAGCTTTTCTTGAGCTTTTTGATTAGCTAAATAAGCTTCTAACTGTTGATTAATCTGTTCCCGCACAATTTCTCGATATTCAATAAAATGTTCTAAATAGGCACAGGATATAAAATATAGGGGAACAACTTTAGGGTTATGCTGAATTAGCCTAATTAAATTCGTCCAAAACTTCCAACGCGTATTGCGTAAAATTCCCTGTCGCCAACACATAGTTAATAATGCTGAAAGAGATTTGCGATCGAGTTGGCGTTTAGTAGAAGATCTGGGAGTGCCCAACTTCATAAAATAACGAAATACTCGCTCTAAATATACTTTTGGTTCGTATAAAGTTAGAAATCCGTCAACATATTCCCGTGCGATTTCTTCAATAGGTCTAGTAGGCACAAAATTCATTAAAGTAGTTTGATTAATATTGCCCGCTTCGACCGATAGCAGTCTTCCTTCTTTCTCTAATCTCGCCCAGAGAGCAGTATTCGGTAATACCTGTAACATGCTAAACATAGCTAAAGGTATACCTGTTTGTTCGACAAAACGTACAATACGATCTCCTGCTCCCGATTTCTCACCATCAAAGCCAATGATAAATCCTGCCATCACTTCCAAACCCCTTCTGGTAATCTTGTCTACAGATTCAATGAGAGGATCGCGAGTATTTTGAAATTTTTGGGTTAATGATAAGCTGGCTTCGTCTGGGGTTTCGATACCTAAAAAGACTTTTTTAAATCCACATTCAATCATCAACTCCATCAATTCATCGTCTTTTGCCAAATCCACTGAGGCTTCGGTATCAAAAGCAAAGGGATAATCTCTTTCTTTCATCCATAGTTTTAATTCTTTAAGTAATAACTTCACGTTGCGTTTATTACCAATGAAGTTATCATCTACCATAAATACACTACCGCGCCATCCTAGATCGTAGAGCCTTTGTAGTTCGGATAGCAGTTGTTGCGGTGTTTTGGTACGTGGTTTGCGACCATAGAGAACGATAATATCGCAGAATTCACATTGGAAAGGACAGCCGCGAGAAAACTGGATTGACATATTATCGTATGCTTTAAACTCAAGCAAATCATAACGAGGAATGGGAGTTATGGTTACATCTGGTTTTTCTGCCGATCTAAATACCCCTGATGATTCACCCCTTTCCAGCGCGGCAACAAACATAGGTAAGGTAATTTCTCCTTCGTCTAATACGAAATAATCTACACCCGTGTCTTGAAGCTTTTCAGGAGTAGAAGTCGCATAAGGACCTCCGACAGCTACGGTTTTACTTCGTTTTTTGGCTTCTTTAATTTGCGCTACTAAATCTTCTCGCTGCACGATCATCCCAGAGATAATGACTAATTCAGCCCAATCCCATTCTGATTCTTTAATTTCTCTAATATTGCGGTCAACTAATTTAAATTCCCATTCTTGAGGCAAAATTGCAGCTACGGTAATCAAGCTTAAAGGTGGTAACAAAGCTTTGCGGTCTACTAAAGCCAAGCTTTTTTCAAATGACCAAAAACTTTTAGGAAATAAGGGATATATTAACAAAACTCGCATAGCGATGGATCTGCCTCACACGAAGGTTAATAAATAAATATAGTTACGGTAATTATAGATACTATTAGTGCTTATTCTTGAGAAAATTCGGATTTTTATTCGATTTTGAGAAAATTTTAAGTTTTAATTCAAATTATGAATAAACAAAATTAAGATTACCTTAAATTTAAAATATATTTTTATATTTTTATTTCTAGTAGAGTGTTATCTAGCAACTTGAGCCAAAGCTTTACTAATAGTAGTGGCATCAGCAGCGGGTAAATAAGCGTGTTCGCTAATATATCGTTTCCAGGCTTTAGTCCCTGCTTGTCCTGCAAAGAGTTGCAACATATGACGGCTAATAGAATTAAGTCTAACTCCGTTTTTAACCCAATATTCGATATAGGGAAGCATGGCTTCGACAATTTGATGGCGGGTAGGAATAGGAGTCGATTCGCCGTAAATATCTCGGTCTACCGTAGCAAACAAATAAGGGCGATCGTAAGCAGCCCTACCGATCATCACTGCATCTACAGACTGTAAATGATATTGTATTTGTTCTGTGGTAGTAATACCGCCGTTAATTTCAATAAATAGATGGGGAAAGTCTTGTTTGAGACGATAGACATCTTCATACCGCAAAGGGGGAATATTACGGTTTTCTTTGGGACTTAAACCCTGTAGCCAAGCTTTACGGGCGTGTACGGAAAAACTTTTGCATCCAGCTTCAGAGACGATACGCACAAATTCATACATATCTTCATAGCGATCGCGATCGTCAATACCAATACGATGTTTGACAGTGACGGGAATACTAACAACTTTTTGCATTGCTGTTACTGCTGCGGCGACTAACTCTGGTTGCGCCATTAAACAAGCCCCAAAATTACCGCTTTGCACCCTATTACTGGGACAACCTACATTAATATTTACGGCATCATACCCCCAATCTTGAGCAATTTTGGCACATTGGGCTAAATGCTGCGGGTTATCTCCTCCTAATTGCAATACTAGGGGTTTTTCTTCCATAGAAAAATCTAAAAGCTTATGGCGATCGCCGTGGATAATCGCCTGAGTAGTAATCATCTCGGTATACAGCAAAGTGTGACTGGTAATCTGCCGCATAAAATAACGATAATGCCGATCCGTGCGATCCATCATCGGTGCTATGCTGAGAGGATTGTTCAATCGATGGTTAAGCATTTTCAATTAAATACCAATTAAACTTTTCACCTTATGCCTAACCTTTTACCTTTCATCCTTGATCCTTGATCCTTCATCATTTCTCCTTTCCCCTTACGCTTTAAGCCTTTAGCTTATCGCTGATGCGGCGCAAGACACCATTAATAAATCTAAATCCGTCTTCGTCTGAATAACGTTTTGCCAACTCTACAGATTCGTCAATAGCTACTCGAACGGGAACTTCCAGGTATAAAATTTCAGCTACGGCAATTAGAAGGAGATCGCGATCGATTCTGGGCAAGCGGCTGAGTTGCCATCCAACTAAAACATCTTCGATAGACTTTTCGATTTCTTCGCGATGACGACGTACGGCAGTAATAATATCGATCGCGTATTCTCTAACTTGTTCTTTGTTGGTTAGTTGAATAAATTCCGGTAATTCCGCAGCTACTCCCAAACGATTAATCGCAGTTTGAGCTAGTTTGAGAGCGTCATCAACCATAACTCTGGCACTATTTAAGTTTTCGGCACGGGTTTGACTGTTTAAAAGACGTTCTTCCCCTCGTTTCACTTCTTCTGTGGCGGCTTCTAAAGTATCTTGTAGTTCAATAGTTAAACTACGAACCGCACTCAAAACCAGATCGTTTAAATCCTCTGTCTCTAACTTACTAGTACTGGTTTGAATTTGGCTAATGCCTAATAGTGCCAATTCGCGGGCAATGCTTCGGGGTTGGCTTCTGAGTTGTTTGCGGGGTGGCATAGAATTTGATGATGAACGGGCGATCGCTCTTGACAACAGCAGATAAAGAGCTTGCCTATTATACAGCCTAATTCGGTTTATAATTTTCTTTTTCTATAGGTAACAATGGTGATGTTTCTGGAGATATAGAATTATCTAGAGATTTTCGGCTGTGGATTTTAGATGAATTTACGGGTTCATTAGCAGCTAGGTTATTATCTGGGCTAACAATACCGCCAGAGATCAATACTTTAAAGGCATCTTCAATGGAAATATCGAGGTTAATTACTTCCTCTTCTGGTACGATGGCATACCAGCCAGAAGTCGGATTGGGAGTTGTAGGAACAAAGACGCTAATCATTTTATCTGGCAAGTGGGATTGTAGTTGATAGCTCACTTTTCCCGTAACGAATCCGATTGTCCAAATGCCTCGACGGGGATACTCGATCATGACTACCCGTCTGAATTTAGTTTTAGAATCTCTTAAAAGAGTTTCTAAGATCTGTTTTAAAGTTTTATATACCGAACCTGCTAAGGGAATCGCCTGTAAAAATTGTTCGCCGAAATCTAACAACCATCGACCCACAATATTCCTTGCCATTAAGCCAATAATCAAAATGGATAGCAATGGTACGGCTAACCCAACTGAAAAATTGAGAATATTGGTTAAAAATGGGTTGAGTCCGTCAAAAGGATTGAGTTGTTTGGGAATGCGGGTCAATAGATCGATCGCCCATTTCGCGATGGTCACTGATAACCAAATAGTCGTGGCTAATGGTATTACTACCAAAAGACCAGCAATTAAATCGTTCTTTAAATCTTGTTTAAAACGTTGCAGCACAGAGCAATAACTCCCTTACAACTAAATCTGAAATTAATTTTGCTTTAATTCTAGTTGTAAAGCTTGCAAAGAATTGTTGCAAGTATTGACATTATAGAACAAATATGGTTTATCCATAAAGCGATCGCAAATGTTTAATTTCAGTTATGAAGTCCTAACTTTAGTATCACATTCTACCTTTTAAAGGCTAAAGGATGAAGGATAAAAGATGAGGAAATTCATAATTCATAATTCATAATTTATCCTTTCGCCTCGTAGGTTTTCCCTTTAGCCTTTAGCCTTTTTAATTACCCGACTGGGTTGACTGCCTCCATTAGCTTTCAGACCAATCCAGCCAATTAAAAGATAACCAATTGCCAGCATCAAACTACTCAAACCAGTTCTAATACCTTGTTTGAGAGTGTTAGTTTTAGTAATTTTTTCCCGTTCTAATTTTCGATCTCTTAATTGGATTTGGAGTTCACCGAGGCGTGCTTCGAGGGCTTCGGGGTTTTTAGCTAAATCGCGAAAATTTTGTAACTGTAGCTTGGTTTCTTCAAGACGCTTTAATTGAGATGCACTTAGCTGTTGTCCTTGAAATTTACCACTACTAATAGCTGTATCGATTTCTTTAATTCGGGTTTCTAATTGTTGTAAACGTTGGGGATTTTTAACTATATCGTCAAGCTGTTCGTATTGTTCGCTAAGTTGAGTTTCAAGTTTTCCCGTATTTGCTTCAATTTGAGTCAAAGCATCGGACTTAGCAATCATCAGGTTATTAACATGAAGAGGTACTAAAACGAGAAAAACTATTCCTAAAAACAAAGATAAAAAAAAGGCTGGCATTTTAATATCAAAACCAGATTTTTTACCTCGGTCGCTAAGAGTAGATTCAATCCAGCTAGCTACTAAAATAAAAGCCATACCAACCATAGGAACAATCCCACGGTCAACCATTTGACTAGTAAAACCAATTTGCCACTGAGAGTCGAATGGTTGAAAAGGAATAGCCAGGGTAACGTAGTCTAAAAGGGAAGATGCGATCAAAATAGTCCCTACTGTTTTAAGACAGAGGGAAGTAAAGGTGGAAATAGTCGAGTTATTCATAATTTTCTGAGTTAATTTTATTGACGATAATACTTAAAGTAAAAAAGGTTACAAACCAATAGGCGAGACTCTTTTGCCTGAGTTAAAGACCCCAAGACTTGCCCATCTTAACCTCTCTAATTTGAGGATGACATGGGTAAAATCCCATCGCTTAATCGATAAATGTATCGGAGTCAAATCAGAATCACTATATATACTTAAGTTTTATCTGAGTTGAGAGTTTTAACCCCTAAAATCGATTCGAGAGTTTTGGAGTAACACGATGCAAAAATTTATTGAAATTCAAGAAAATAAAACAGCTTTGATAGAGCGATCGCTGGAAGTAGTGTTAACTAAATTACAAACAGCTTTAGAATCCAGAGGAAAAGCCTCCATAGTTTTATCTGGAGGCAGCACCCCTAAACCTTTGTATGAAGCTTTAAGCACTCAAGCTTTACCCTGGGAGAAAATTCACGTTTTTTGGGGAGACGAGCGTTATGTTCCACCCACCCACCCAGACAGCAATCAATTAATGGCGCGTCAAGCTTGGTTAGATCGAGTAGATATTCCTGCATCTAACATTCATCCTATGCCTACAGCATCTGGAGATCCGAGGGCAGACGCACAACAATACGAAACCGAACTCAGGGAATTTTTTCAAATATCTGAGGGGGAAATTCCCGTTTTCGATCTAGTCTTGCTAGGAATGGGAGACGACGGGCATACAGCTTCTCTATTTCCCCATACCGATGCTTTAACGGTAAGCGATCGCGCCATCACAGTCGGTAATAAAGATGGTCAACCCCGCTTAACTTTTACGGCTTCAACAATCAATCAAGCTCGCTGTGTTTTGTTTATCATTGCAGGGGAAAACAAACGTTCTGCCCTCAAAGAAATATTTGCAGCCCAAGCAGACGAGCAAATTTATCCTGCTCGTTTAATTCAACCACAAGGAGAGTTATGGTGGTTGTTAGATCGCTCGGCGGCTACGGGACTAGAAAACAATTATCGCGAATATTTGATTTCGTGCTAAAAAACATTTTGGTCGCTATTTCTGAAAAACTAGATTAGTAACATTTAAGTATAGTCACAGTAAAATACTATGGTTGTTTGCCCTAATTGCAATCATCAAAATCCGGAAGGCTCTTTGCAATGTGAAAATTGCTATACGCCGTTACCTGCTACCACAAGCTGTCCCAATTGTGGGGCATCAGTACAAACAGATGCTACTTTTTGCGGTCAGTGTGGCTTTAATCTTCAGGCAGAAACCCTAAGTACACCACCCCACATGGTTGAATCGATTTTAGAGTCGTCGGAAGCACCACCAGAAAAGCCTCAGATAGAAACAGAATCGCCAGAATTTGCTCCCACGGCGGCAATGTCATCCCCTATTGTCAGCCCTTGGGATGAAGAAGAAGAATCAGCAGCAGAAGGAACGGCATTTACTGCGTCTTCATCAGCAGACAATGATTTGGAAATGAGTGATTTCGGAATTAGTAGTGACAGTACCGAAGTCATGAATGCTCCCATTAAACCAGAAGATTTCGAGATCTCTTTCGATCCAGAAATCAAACCAGAACCCTTACCCGAATTAGAACCGATGCCTTGGGAGACATCCCAACCGGCCGTTAGTTCTGAAGCTAGGGAACCTGCTGTAGAAAATAGGGAAAGCGAACCAGAAGCAGTTGAGAAACAGGAAGAATCAATGTCTTTTGGTGAAGACGAACCGACCATATCTGGTACAGAGCCTATTTTGCCTCCGCCACCACCAGCACCAGCACCAGTTGCTTTTACTCCTTCACAACCAATAGACGCAGCCACCCAATTACAAACACAAAAAGCTAGTTTACTCCACGTTCAAACTAATACCAAGTTGGAAATTGCTGACAACCTAGATGTGATTCATATTGGTAAGCCTAACAGTCAAATTCCTCCTGATATCGATGTTGCAGGATTTCCTGACTCAGAAATTGTTTCTCGCATTCATGCGGATATTAGAGTGGAAGGAGATGCTTATTTTATCGAAGATGTGGGCAGTTCCAACGGAACTTACATCAACCATACTCCGTTGTTAAAAGGAAATCGCCATCGGCTGCGAGCTGGCGATCGCATTGCTCTGGGAAAAGGAGATTTAGTAACTTTTATTTTCCACATTGATTAACTATCAACCCGATCGCACTATAAGAAATATTAAGGGAGGTTAAAAAATTCCTTAAGAGCTAACGTAGAGATAGATCGGATTGCAAGGTTAAATTCAGATCGTTGTTGGGATCGATGGAAACTAGCTCGGCTTCGTTTCCTCCCAGCAGCAATCCGCCTACTGCACCAATACCTGCACCCCCTAAAACTTCTAGAAAGTCAATATCGCCAAAAATTTCTGCCAGTACCGTAGCCGCAGCAGCACCAATCGCCGCACCTTTTAAGATGTCTCCCGTATCAGCACCTTGTTCAATAGTTTCGGTACGAGTTACTACATTAGAAGTAGCATCGATATATTGTGCCGTACCATCGGGAAAAACTAGTTCTTCGGCTACAAAACGAGAACCATTACCCGCAGGTTCAATTTGTCCCACAACCTCAGTGCCGTAGGGGATTAAAGTGTTACGATTGCTGTCTCTAATATTGGCAGCAACAATCAGGGTTATGGGAACAGTTTCTTCTTTGGTGACGAGGATTTTTTCTTGTTCGTATCCTACAGGGATAACCACACCTCTGGGAATTACTCCAAAGTTGTAATTGTTGTTATTGGTTCTTTGTGGATAAGGATTGGATTGTCTTTGAGATGGAAATAGTTGAGCTTTAGCGGGGGTTATATTAACTAGGGTAGTAGCAGCCACTGTGCCTATTGTTAAAGCTGTTAACAGAGAAGTAGTTGGTTTAAAGTATTTATCGTCAAACATAAGTCAATTTAAATGTCTCTCATATTGGGTTACGAGCAATGACGCAGAGCTATTAATCATAGTTCCAGTTGTTTGCTTTCCTACTACCTATTGTTAGTTGTTGAAAGGTAGGAAATAGAGAAGATACGTTATGCCAAAGGATTTTAAGACTCAAATAATTGCCCACAACTATGCTTGAATCCAAATTATCCTCGAAAGCTCCTCAAAATCATCGCAAAACCCCAATTTCATCTCTTAAAAAGACGGTATCGCTCTGGTTGATTTTTCTTGGTGGTTTGAGTTTACTGGCTATTTCCAGTCGTCAATTTATATCTCTACAAAATGCTTCTGAGCTAAAAGAGCAGCCAAGAGAATCATCGGTTTTGATGCCCTTATTATCTAAATCTCCCCAGTCTAGAGCTTCTTTGCTGGCAGAAATTGCCAATCAACCTCAACTATCTCGCGATCGCCAGAGAGCTAGTTATCTATTAGCAATGGATTTATTGGCGCAACAACAAGGTGCGGCAGCTTTAGAATATCTTGTGGGATTAGAACGAGAGTATCCCGTGCTTGCTCCCCAAATTCTCTTAAAAACGGCACAAGCATATCAACAAACCCAGCAAAAAACTAAATTTCGGGCAATTTTAACTGATTTAATCCAAACTTATCCCGATTCTCCCTCGGTCGTCGATGCTTTAAGTTTGTTAAATCCTAACTACAGTAGTTATCAAGAAAAATTAATCAAACAGTTTCCCTACCATCCCCGCACTAGCGCGATCGCACTCGCGCAGTTAAAGAAAAATCCCCAGGCATTTGAATGGCTATTAGTCTTAGCTAAATACAGTCGCGGCGAACATTTGGTTAAAATTCGCGATCGCTTGGTGTTGCAACATCCGGCTCGATTAACTCCAGAAGACTGGGAGGCGATCGCCGATGGTTATTGGCGAGACGGAGAAAATCGCAAGGCAGCCGATGCTTACACTTTAGCTTCTTCTACACCCCGCAATCTTTATCGAGCGGCGCGGGGTTTTCATCTCAATGGCAATACAGCAGAAGCCAAAAGAGCTTATCAACGACTACTGCGAGAATATCACGATGCTAGGGAAGCGGGATTGGCTTTACTATATTTGGCAGGTATTTCTGGTGGAGATGAAGCGATCGTTTATTTGGAAAGGGCGATCGCCAATTTTCCCGAACTTGCCCCCAGAGCTTTGCTTTCTAAATCTATCATTCACAATGCTTTTGGTAAAATTGCTGCTGCCGAGGATGCTAAACAGGAATTATTAAATAAATATGCCAATACTTCCACTGCCGCCGCCTATCGCTGGAAAATGGCTCAACAACTAGCAGCACAGGGCAACAAACAAGAGGCTTGGCAATGGATGCAACCCGTTGTCCAATCCAATGCAAAATTACTAGAAACTCATCAAGTCGAGGCACTCAATTTAGATTTTGCCCCCAAGGCTCTTTATTGGACGGGAACATGGGCAAAAGATTTAGGTAAATCAGAAGAGGCTCGTACTACTTGGGAACGGGCGATCGCTCTTTATCCTCAATCTTATTGGGCGTGGCGTTGTGCGGTATTGTTAGGGTGGGATGTGGGAGATTTTGCCACCGTACGTCAACAACAGCCTAATTTAGATTTTGCCGAAACCTATTCCCCTTTACCAATGGGTTCGGAAGCTTTGCAAGAATTATATTTTTTGCGACAATACCAAGACGCTTGGACATTACTGCAATCCGAAATCGGGCGATCGCAACAGCTGACAGTTAACGAGCAGTTTGCTGAAGGATTAATTTTGCTCAAACTAGGGAAAATTAGCCAAGGAATACAGACAATTTTGGATTTAGCTCGGAGAGAGTTGCCCCAAGACCGTTCTCAGTGGGAATCACTCAGAAAAACTCCCGTTTATTGGTATAGTTTATTCCCTTTTCCCTATCGAAAAGATATTCTTAAATATGCCGAACAACAAGGAATTAATCCTTTATTGGTTATTTCCGTCATGCGTAAAGAATCGACTTTTAATCCTAAAATTGATTCGCGAGTCGGTGCAATTGGTTTGATGCAGATCGTACCACCTACGGCTGAGTGGGTTGCCAAACAGATTAAATTTAAAGATTATACTCTAACTAAAGCCGAAGATAATATTAAAATCGGTACTTGGTATCTCGCTCACAATCATCACCGCTACGAAAACAATTCCCTACTAGCGATCGCTAGTTATAATGCAGGAACGGGTAATGTCAATCAGTGGTTAGATCGGTATGATGTCAACGATAGCGATCGCTTTGTGGAACACATTCCTTTTCCCGAAACCCAAGATTACGTAGAAGGTGTCTTTGGCAATTATTGGAATTATTTACGTCTCTATAATCCCGAATTACGGCAAAAAATCAATCGCCACAAATCTAGTCGGTAAAAGTAGACAAGGTAAATTGTTTGCACTAAAGATAGGAGTATATATTCACCAACACTGCTACTTGTAACTTATTTTAATGAAAAACCCTCACAAGATTCTCATACTATAGGCATAAAACTATCTTGGAAGGTAAAAAATTTAGGTGGTGAGCAAATATGATGAGTAAATCGGCAACAGTAGGGTTCAAGATTGCTGGAATCCAACAGCAGATTATTAAACTAGAACACCAAAATGCCGTGCTTACCCTAACAGATAAGCATAAACTACAACAACTAAGGAGGAATCTTCAAAACCTATGCCAGACTTATGATGTTGACTTAGAAGATTAAGCTCAAAAAAAGCGATCGAGGTTAATTTGTCAAACAGTAAGACGGCTCAAAAGTATTGTTGTTTATGTATGGTTGCGAGAGAAAAATGACGATCCATTACCTATCCTGCGATTATCTAGAACAATTTATGAGGGATGTTTTCCAGGGTATCGGTGTCCCAGAAAAAGACGCTAAAATCTGCGCCGATGTTCTGATAACGGCAGACAAACGAGGTATTGATTCTCATGGGATTGGACGCTTAAAGCCCATTTACTATGACCGTATTGTTAAACAGAAAATCCAACAGCCAGTTACTCGAATCGAAGTTATCCGCGATCGCTTGGCAACTGCGGCGATCGATGGTCATCATGGCATGGGAATGGTAATCTCGACCTACTGTATGAACCTGGCTATAGAGAAAGCTAAAAAATATGGTCTAGGCATGGTAGTTGCCCGAAATTCAACCCACTACGGAATCGCAGGTTATTACACTTTGATGGCTTGCCAACAAGATACAATCGGTCTTACCGGAACTAACGCTCGTCCCTCCACAGCACCTACTTTTGGGGTAGACAATATGCTTGGTACTAACCCGCTAGTTTTCGGTATGCCCACTGACGAAGAATTTCCTTTTACTAATGACTATGCTACCTCGATCGTCCAGCGGGGCAAAATCGAACAATATGCCCGAGAAGGAAAAGAATGTCCACCAGGACTAGTTATCGATCGACAAGGAAATACTATCACCGATCCCCAAAAAATTCTCCAAGCTTTAGTACAAGGAGAGGCTGCCCTTGTTCCTATCGGCGGGATAAAGGAAGAAACAGGTGGGCATAAAGGCTACGGTTACGCCACAGTAGTGGAAATTCTCTCTGCCGCACTACAGCAAGGGGCTTTCCTCAAGCAATTAAGTGGATTTGACCCTCAAGGCGATCGCATTCCCTACAAACTCGGTCATTTCTTTATGGCTATTGACATCGCTGCCTTTACCGAAGTCGAAACCTTCAAAAAAATAACGGGTGATATCCTGCGTGCGCTTCGTAATTCCCAGAAAATCCCTGGTGCGGAACGCATCTATACTTGCGGCGAAAAGGAATATCTAGCGTGGTTAAAACGAAAAGACCAAGGCATTCCGATTAATGAGGCATTGCAACAAGATATCATTGCCATGCGCGACGAACTGGGATTGAAACAGTATCAGTTTGATTTTGATTGAGTAGAGTTTTTTTCTTGCTCGGTGTAAACTAGCTTTCTTAAATGCGATCGCAGCTTATCTGTCCTCTTTATCCCATTCCTCAAAAATCTCTTGAATTTTAGCTATGGCTTCATCTGCTGCTTGTTCGGGATTGACTTGGTTGGCGGTTATTTTAGTGAGAGCTTTACCCCAGACATTTTCTGCCAGAACTTGACTGTAAGCTGGATTATCTACTATGTATGATAAGCGTGTTTGTCCTGTGGTCAATATTTTGGTAGCAGTTGCAATATAGGGATCTTGGGTATCCTGCCAAAAAGGGTCTAACCACACAGACTTTTGAACAGGCTGATTGCGGCTACCAGTTGCCTTTAGATAGTCGATTGTAACTTGAGGCTGAATAAAATAGCGTAAAAAGTCTTTGGCTAAAGATTTGTGAGAAGAGTCTTTAAAGATAACTGCTTGTCTAATGGAAACTAGATAACGCATCGGTTTGCCACTGGGTTTATTGGGAAATTCTCCAATCCCCAGTTGGTTATAGTAAGTATCGGAATCCTGACGCAAGCTAGCAGGTATGGAAAGGGTGGCATTAGGAGTCATCAAAACTAAGCGATTGAGTAAGCTACGATTATTATCAGTATTTGACCATTTGACGGCATCTGGTGGTATGTAACCCTGGCGATATAATTGAGCGTACCAGTTTAAACATTGGATAATTCCCCGACGCACTTCGGGGGTATCTATCTTCAACTCACCCCGATCGCTCAATAGAGAAATTTCATATGCTTCTAAAACCTGCTCGAAGAGATAATGGGTATCATCGGCGATTTTATCTCCAGACAGGGATAATCCCAAACCATAAATTTTTTTGTTTTGCTCTGTTTTAAGTTTATGCTGTGCTTGCTGCCAAAACTGCCAAAAACCATCCCAATCTTGAGGAATATCCTGAGAACTTAAACCAATAGAAGCCAGCAGCTTCTGCCAGTAATAAATAAATATCGTAGCCTGAAAAAGAGGAACTCCATAATAACTACGTTTATCCTCACTAGCACTGTAATAAGTAACTCCCCGCAGAATATTTTCGGGATACGAATCTTCAAGGGGTTTGATGATATCGGAAACATCCTCTAGTTTGCCCTGCCAAGCCAAACGAGGATACAAGATGCGATCGCCTTTCAGGGTCATCATCAAGTCTGGAGGATGATTGACTCTTAAAGCTCTTTCAGCCTTGGCTGTCAACTCATTGTTAGTAAAAAAAGACAACTTGACTTTGTTGCCAGTTCGATCTTGCCAATTATTGACTACCCTCCGAAAAGCTTCATCTTCTTCGAGACTGTAACCCTGTTCCCACCAGATATTAAGTTCGGTGGTTTCTGTTGTCGATTTATTGCTTATCTGAGGATCGGGGTCGATAATATTTGAGCAACTTATGGAGATAAAAGTAATAGCGATCGCTAGAATAATCCGTTTATATTTAAACTTAAAACGATAACGAAACTTTTTCCCCATATCAACCAGCAATCCAAGTCATTTGTACTAAAAAAACAAATTGTGATTTAACATAGGCTACAATCGGGAAGAACTAGGGAAGTTTTGAGATTATTGATTTTCCCATTCTTCAAAAATTTCTTTAATTTGAGCGATCGCTTCATCGGCTGCTTGTTCAGGAGTAATATTATGTAATACAATATTTTCTAAACTCTGACCCCAGACATTTTCTTCGAGAACAACGCTATAGGCTGGGCTATTTGGGGGGTAAATGGGACGAATTTGACTTTGAGTTAGAGTTTTAGTTACTTCAGAAGTATGAGGATCTTCTGGATTAGTCCAATAAGAATCTTCGTAAACAGGTTTGTGGGCGGGGGAATGTCTTTTCGATTCTTTGAGAAAGTCATTAATTATTTCTGGTTGTGTTAAATAAGTCAGAAATTCTTTCGCTAAACGTTGATGTGCCGCATCATTAAAAATAACGGCTTGTTCTACTAAAAATATATGACGCATTGGTTCGCCATTTGGTTTATTAGGCAATTCAACAATACCCAATCGATCGCGGTAAGCATCAGCATCGTTCCTTAGTGCAGCAGGAATCGACATGGTAGCATTAGTGGTCATTAAAATTTCGCGATTGAGAAGCAAGCGATTATTATCAGCATTATTCCAATCTACTGCATCTTCAGGCGTGTATCCTTGTTGATAATATTGCGTATACCAATCCAGACACTTAATAATCCCCTGACGTACTTGAGGATCGTCTACTAATAATTTTCCTTCCGAGTCAATAATTTTAACGTTATATGCCTCAAGGA
>JAAUYH010013867.1_pt1 | contig 15626 bp, 14 predicted proteins | sample 7278061 | NCBI WGS metagenome assembly JAAUYH01 (sample SAMN14350203, study PRJNA611818) | marine sediment metagenome | isolation source: surface marine sediment (0.6m) | place: French Polynesia: Moorea | collected 2018-08
GCACTACACGATTGATTGCGACAAGAATTGCACTTAATTGCAGTTATTGTAATCTAAACGAGCAAGATTGCTGTTGAAGACTTTCAGAGTAAAAGGTGCGAACTAATTAAAAATTGTGAATAATACTCCCTGTCCAGGTTCCAGACCACACGACGTCCAAGAACTGGCCTGGAAGATAGTAACAACATAATAGGTCACCGATAACGAGTTGAATAAATAAGAAGTGTTCACGCCAGAAGGCAGCGAGCGGGAGAAAGACGAAAGAGCGAACAAGCAAAAACAGGGGCGAGAGAGCGCAGAAGAGACAGTAGCGAGAGAAGGCTGGTGCACAGCACTGAAAACAGACAGCACTTTCCCACAAATAGTATGCACTCGAATTCCTTCCCTGATACCGATGGTACGCCAACAAACGCCTCCGTCCCTTGCACGACCGCCGAGAGACAGTTCCGGAAAAAACGCACACACGCGCGGAAAAGTAGGAGCACGAAAACAAGCAACCGCAGACGAAACGCAAGAAGAAAGAGAGAGGCCACAACCACGACGATGAGAAGGTGTGTTAGTCGTGTGGCCCGGCCGCCGGCGACGGCGGCCGATTTATTAGACGTAGCCCCCCATCCGGCCTTGCCATAGGCTGGATGAAGAAATTAAATTTTGAATAAATTCTAAGCAACAACAATATCCGTTGCACCGTACGGATGTACGCATCAAACTGATAGGTTTTCGGCCTTCCGCCAGCCGGTGCTTTTCGCCTAATGGTAAATTTGGTACTATTCGCAGTCAAGAATAAATTTCTAACACAGTTATGATTTTGGTGCACGACTCATCAAACTAACTAGTTCTGTCCAAAAAAGGTTTGGTCTCCCCGTCCTGTGCATGATTTTCCATCGAAGAGCGGAATTATTTTTTGACGTTCTGAAAAGTTAATTGCTCTATTTTGGGCCAAAATATTCGATTTCTAATCAAGAAAAACCAAAATAAATACAGTAAGCGAGAGCATAAATAATGTATGTCCAATGCGAAAAATCATAAGTTGTATCAACGTGAAAAATCGATTCTTCTCATTTACGACATAAGCCATGATGTATTCTAGCCTATAGTATTTGAATACAAAACTTACTCATAGCGGTGTCTCAAAATGTAGAATACGCAATTCAAGACATTTTTGCTTACTTTTTGAACAAATCTATTGCTAATGACTTTGAATCTGCTAACAGAAATCATTTTGTTATTGATTCTCCATTACACTTCCGACAATCTTATAACCAATTGTAATTCATGTTCATGTGTTGTAGACTGGTCCTAAAATCTAGATCCTCGGATCGTGGAAGCCTATAAAAAATAAAAACTACGAGGCGAACCAGAATCTAATTCATTTCACTACAAGTGAAGCCTCCGCTTCACAGCACATGAAAGTAATGGTTTACTAATTATCTTTTAAGGAAATTTTATGAAGATTAAGAGAACAATGAAGCTTCTTATACCTTTTCGATAATATAAAATTAATCAGCAAGAGTGAAAACCGCAGATTAGCGCAGCCTATGAAGCAATTCAAAAATTACTAATACCAACTAAAATAAAAACCATGGAGCATTACCGGATATTTTCCTCTTGAACAGTAGATACGTTTTAAATTAAATACTGAAAAATAATTCAATGTCATATCCCAAATCAAGCTACGCTGTTAAATCTTAGACAAAATGAAGACGTAACGGTGACGGTAAGATGCAACTCAATTTCTGACTTCTAGTTTACTCGAATCCTTCGAGACGTTCAAGGCGTTCAGCACATTCATCTCTCTGACTGGAACTAGAATTTCTAATTTTAAGAACTATGTACGTCTGTAAGCTTATTTTAAATAAATTAGCAATTCGAAAAGTCTATTCGAGAACATATTCCGTTGAATTCCTTAATTAATGTCATGATAGCGTTTTTCACTGATTTTGCTATCGTGTTACTAACTTTTTCATTGGAAGAAAAGTGAGCCATGTTTTCTACTCTAAAACTATCAAATTTATGCTGTCTAATTGTCATATCAATTTATTACCTTATAAACAATTGTCCATTTACATAATTGTATTATAATTTAAGCTTGTAGAAGTATATGTCTAATAATTTAATTTTCTTAAGAAGTATTGTTGAACTATCGCTATAGTGTGACACACTGTCATTAGTCGGATATTTAATTATCTCTGATCAGAATAAAATGCAGGACGAATATTTAGCACGAGCTCACCTCGGCTACACCTGACGGACGCGGAGACGCGGGGGTTGGTAGCTGGAACAACCTATATTCGCACTACTACTACCTAGAACCGACACTAACCTCTTGCAAATTTACAATAGAACGCCTGAGCGTCCTCTGTACTAAATTCGAGTAATTATATCCGCGCACAACCACGTTAGGGCTGGGGACCTGACGGTGCACGGACGAGTGGTACCACCCAAAATAACAACAATCCGCACTTGTTTTGGGACACCACATATCTGGTAGCATTGCTACGATGGCAGATCTTGCGAATACTGATATGGTCTCAGCTATTGCTACCGGTTCCCCAGGCGTTCGAACCAAGCGCTCCTCGAAAACATCACTAGAAGACGCCGTGGCGTTCTTCAAGACACAGGAAGATGATTTTGCTCACGTCAAGAAAATGTATCGCTTCTTTCGAAAGTCTGACCCTTTCGACAGCGCGATCGCGGACGCGATCGAGAGCTTCCTTGGAACCCCACCAGAGCTCGGAGCTCCTCAGTTTTCACTGTCCGACGTCGCAGATGATATTTATTATTTCCCTCGGTCCAAACTCTTATTAGCCCAGAATTTTTCCTTCGGATTATTCTTCCTTTTTGTCTGCTTGCCGATGCTTGTACCTACAGCTTGTTAATTCTGTAACCGAAGAGATTTGGAACAGACTGAACCTGTCTGATGGAGAGAGAGAAGATCCGCGTCAGAGAGAGAAAATTGGTTCTTCCGATTCGTCGGCGCCTCGGCGCATTAAATTGCTGAAACTTTGAACTGTTTCCGCGATAGTAGGACGCAATTACGTGTAACATCGTTTCAAATGGACGGATACGAAGTTTCCAACCTCTTGCGCCCAACACTTCCCCATCTCATGAAGAACGCAACCGTGAAATGTCAGGACGCAAGGAAAACAGTTATGCACAATGACGCCTCGGCGCAGAGTAATTAAGCGGTTCACAGAGTTCCCGGTAACGCACTTTCGCAAATTTCGCAAGAGTTTAGACCTGCTCACCAACTTGGTACGGAAGAATACAGAAATGCAACACATCAAATTGTTCCCAACTCTGAAGTATACAAAAGAAATGGCGCCGTGGCATGGACGGATGAATTCAGCCGACCAATCGGCATCAATTCAAAGCAATAAATGGTTCGCTATCGAACGTTTTTTCAGAGATAGGCGTTTCAGTAGGGCTCCAGAGCAATCTATCGATAATTTGATACGAGACTTCGAGATATGCCCCATGCAACAGTCTTTAGATCCGTCGCAAATGTCTCTGTTCCTTTTTAACGCGGTGGCGGACCCTGCACGACATTTTTTCTTGACGAACGGTTCATCGAGCATGTCCTTTGAATAGGTAGCGTCCTACATGCGTCGACACTACAACTCTGAAACTCTCAAACTGCAGTTGCAGTCTGAAATGGACAGTTTGGAGTTGAAATCTTTTATGCGCCGGCACAAGTCAAGTAATCATACTGAAAGATTGGCAAAGTTAGTTGACTACATCAAAATTTTGGCCTCTCAGTTGCTCGAAGGTTTTGGTGATGATCAACACGAAACACAATACTTACTTCGTGCTTTGATGAGCTACGACCGGGTACAGCAGCCCATCTCACAGCTCATAACTGCAAGGTATGCATTCACACCGTTCATGACTTCCCTGAATGAAATCTTGCAGTTACAAGAAAAATTTCCACTGCAAGAGCACCAGAGGGCAACTACGGTCAGTATATTGCTCATTCGAGAGAATTACGACAGAATGACAGCCGTTTCGGAGATATCTAGCTCCGTAATTATTCGCCTCGCCCTTTTGACACAGAAAATCGGCACCAGAGCTACTCTCAATCCCCGAATAGATACGGATGCTGCAATCGTTTTAGAAGTCTGTCTCGAAGAAATGAGAGGAATAGCTGCAGCGTTGAGAGAACACAAAATCCAAGATTAAGGAATAAGCGCTTCTGTTTTGGTTGCGGCTCTCCCGACCAGATAATTAGTGATCGAAAGTGCACTCCTACTCTCAGTGCTATCAGGATTAACATGATACAGCACATTGCTTGTGACCACCGCGATGCATCGACACTTGCGGAACAATTTCTAATACATCATTCGCGCCCAAATGAAAGCAACAAAACTAGCGCTGCGGATTCGCATAGGCGAGAACCCGACACATCTCCGAAGGTTTCAATTCAGGAGTGGCTATACCTGGTGGACGAAGAAGAAACATTCGAATCGCACATTTCTGCCTGCTTCAAGGAAGATACATTTATTACTGCGCTTCCTCAGGGAGGCATTTCTTCTATTGTTCCCATATTCACATTTTAAAATCACCGAACTTTTCAAAGCTGCCTGGATTCTGCATTGATATTGGTGCTCCTCGATCCGTCATTGGCCATAATTATCTACAAATGGTCTTGCGCAGCCTGAATAAGAATTCTATACCACGAATGCAATCAGTGAGTTCCTTTCGCTTCGGTGACTTTACGGTCAAATCGCTTGGGGTAGTTGAAATTCATCTTGAAGTACCGTCGCATGGGCACAGTATCCCGGTTCTGATGGACATAGTCCCCGTGTACGTACCCGAATTGCTGGGATTGGATGTTTTGGACTCGGAAAACTTATATTCTGACCACGTAATTAACAGTTCTGTCACACAGCCATACCAATCGCTTGAGTTCGAACACGTATGGAGTGTAACACTAACTCTTTATGAGGGACATTAGTACGCTCAGATGAAATTTCCGGCGCACGCATTCTACACATCACAAGAGTTGCTTAGACTGCACCTGCAATTTGCGCACCCCTCCGTCGAAAAGGTGTATACCTTGTTGAAAGCAGCAGGACTTGAAGCCATCGATTCGAAGAAACTCGAGCACCTTGAGAAAATAGTTGCGCATTGTGAGCCTTGTCAAAGAATACAAAACGCGCCGCGGGGATTTCGTGTATCCATGAAGCAAGAGAAAATCCGATTCCACGCGAAAGTTTGCATCGACATAATGTACCTCGACGGTAAGCCGGTACTACACATTGTTGACGAAGCAAGACATTTTTCCGCTGCCCGTTTCCTACCCAAAATCACAACCGACAGTGTTTGGGATGCAATAATAAAGTACTGGTCTAGTGTATAAACTGGCCTGATACAATACATAAGAGTCGACGAAAGGTCACAGCTCCAGAAGCTATTTGCCGAAATTGCAATCAAGACTTGTAGAATTTGAATAAATTCAAATTTCAACATTTTTGAAATACTTGGAATCAAAAGGAGGACATTCGTCACTTCAAAGTCAGTCGCTGAATCCATAATTGTAGTTCTTAATACATCTGAAGGCGTGTAAATCAAACGCAATGTTTGCATCTCATCGTCGAGCTCCTTAGATCCCAATTTATCCGATTGAGCTAGGCTTAAAATGAATGTATGTCCCGCGATTGAATTATAATCCATTAAATTTGGCTGTATCGCAATCGTTTCTGCACTCTTTTGTCTTACAGGATTCTACTCCTAATAATGCGTGCGAAAACAATACTTCTATGATTTCTGTTCACATACATTGTAATATACACTCTCTTCACTGATTCGCTCAGTCAATTGGTAAAGAAAATACTTTTCGATTATACGTTGGTAGACACCTGGTCTTATTTACCTATTAAAATTAGGCCTGTATTCTATTCCATCCTAAAGAAAGTGATCCAAACATTTTCAGTATCTCACTTCATGTTATCTAGGAGACGTTATATCAAGGTCTAGAATTAAAATTTATTCTATCAATTATTTTAGAGTAACTTCGATTTCGGTTGAACATTTTTTCATTCGCTTTATGACAATTTTCTTTAATATGTGACGAAACTAAGAAAGTAACGTCGTAAATTATCACTTTAACCTCTAAACTTTGTACAACTTTCAATTTGATTCTATTGGTAGTAGCTGTTTTAATGTTAAACAGTCAGAACATGCAGTATTGATTTTCATTTTTTTCATACATCATTCAAGTGAATTGTATTTTTCATGCGATAAGTATTTCGACACAGAGACGAAATCACTGGGAGAATTACAGAAAACCAAAAACAAGTAAAGCTAGAAATGCTACAGATGGATTCGTATTCGGCCCAATAACTTTTATTAGGAATTCATTCAAAGAAGGTCGATATGGTATCTCGCATTTTTTGCAGTATACGAGCGCTTTACATGTTGGAAAATTATGATGATCGTAAGTATTAATATTCAAACTTATCCCTACCATGGAATACGCTGCTTACAGTGATTCATTTATGATTAATCGTTCGATCCTTCAGTACAAAACAGTATAAGCATTGATACTACGACTGTGTAGAGATCATGAGCTTTTTATTGGTGCCAACACATGCTCAAAATGTACAATGTATGAGAAATAATTTTCTACCCTCTGCAAAACAGTTACCATGTTTTGAAAATGAAAGACATAATAAGGAAGAGTGATTCACTTTGCATTATCTACTGCTGCTTTCGTTACGCCTTTGAATATTTCTTTTTTTATGCTCCAAGATAATGAGCTCACATCCATTGTCTGCTTCTGATGCACTAATCAAATCCATGGCTGTTCGCCGTCGAACAGCTTTCCTAGCACTGCAAAGCTCCATATGCGGTAAATTATTTGTTTCGCTGCCCTATGTGGACTATCTGTCATTGTTCTTCGTCTTCAAAAACTCTTCATTCCGTAATCGATACCCTTTTCAGACAAATTATGAATTACCTTTAAAAATTTATGCCACGTGACTATAAATTTTCAAATTTTATCTCTAGACCTTTCTCTATTGCATATAACATAATCCTATACTGCAGTTAAAGCCTGACATCAATAACTCAATTGAGTTGGAGAAAACACCGAAAAGGAATATACCTCTGTCTGCAAGAAGTAAATCATGTGTTTTTAAATACTGTATCATGATTCTAGGAACGTCACAAGCATACAGGTGCTTCATCTCTAAACTCTTCGAATTGTGCTGGATTTTATTACAATCACCATGAAGCGATCTCAAAGAAATATATCAGAATGTAGCGGACCCTTTTGATGCATCATATGCAAAGAGAAAACCATTTAGTTGCATTGGAATCTTGAAATTTTAATATACGCTATAGCACGCCATTAATCTTGCGTGTTTCGTTTTGCAGTCTAAAATGAATAGAAATATTTTGGCATATTCTTTGTAGCCAGCATAATACAAGCACCGAACGAATATAATTGCCATTTAAAGTCTTTCTCACAACAGCACATCAGAGTATGTGAAACGGAATTACTCCGAATCGTCGGGAAACAACGGCAACAGTCGAATAATGCATTATAATTTTACTTCGGCCAGAGTCGATTCTACTACAACTTCTGTAAGGTAGTTCAAGTAAGGAGAATCTCACTCTGGCAATCAGAATTACATATATGTAAAACGTTTTACATAGTTGATTATGTAGCTGAAGCCCGTACCCGTCTGAGTAAACAATAATTGAATATACCAAGAGCGGATTCGAAAGCTCGAAAGACGATTAGAATGGATCTAACTTTGCTTCTTCTTCATTGGTACAACAGATCTGTACTTGTTTTGCCGCTTCTAGGGACACAGCATCAACGATCTCACATTTCTTGAAAGGCCTGTCAAGCTGTGCGGTTAGCCTTTCTTCTTCGGACCATGGGACCATAATTTATTCATTGACTGTACCACAGTACAATTTGCAGAATTGATAGTATTTCGCGGTGGCTATTGGGTAGACAATCAATGCTGCAGAAGTAATACGAATCGTACTAGCTCTAACTATCGACCGCATATCTTCATCTATGCTTAGTATAGCTGAAGTGATTGCTTGAAATCAATTCGTCTTTTCCTTTTGATCTGTCTGACCACTATTGGGTATTTGGCGAATCGTTTATTTAATTGGTAATCAATTTAATAAACTGGTTGATTGTAATTTAATTATTTACACAAGACTTCTGATACGAACCCGACTAATGAATCGAATTCGTGATCTTGTACTGTGACAATCCTACTGGAAAGTTTAGATTCAGCATCAAAAGCTACAGGAACAATTATGTTTGGCCCATTAGAAATTTGGAATTATCTTGTGAGTTGTTTGTATTTCAGATCCTTTTATCAAAGGTAAATAGTTTTTCGATGCAATCAGAGTAATTCAGAAGAAAACAGCCAGCATCCAGATGAAGTTCATCACCAATATTTGTCAGTAGTATACTTTTATTTGATAACCCAATGCAGCTTCGAAAGTTAGCACAATGCTACAGCTAACGATATATTCAGGGAGAAAGCCTGACATGAAAGCTAGGTAGATCGAGATTCGAGCACTGGTATCCCGAACGTAGAACGTTAATGGATTTGGGGGAGATAATCGTGGCACTGCTTATTCAGGGAAGTTGCAGATAAGTGCTCAAAGCACATTGGATTTCATGGACGGCGATTCTCCAGTCGAAGTGCAACAGAATGGAACCGTGGAGAAGATAGAGGATTTAGCCAGTATATTCATGTAAGGTTTGTAGAAAGAGACTGCAAATTGCAGTTTTTGTTTCTACTTCCATTTGGCATGTTGCGGTGCGATTGCAGTGCAATATGTCATAGATATGTGGAAAAGAAACTGTAGTGCACTTACCACGGTATCATGTATTGTGATTTACACTTTTAAGAGTTTGCGTTTAGAATTAACAAAGTTTTCAAGAAATTAATTTGCTTCGTTGACTTGATTAATTCTAAACCCATGCAATAATTCGTATGACCTGATGGAATATATCTGTGTTCTGAAGTTTATACTGTTTTCGATTTGACACACACTCTCTCGCAAAATCTGGTAAGTTAAAGAAAGGCCTCTTCTTTTGAAAAAATTTTATACTAAATAAGCAAGTCATTCAATATTATACAGCGCAAAAGTAATGTTAAATTCTAAATTTCGTCCGAGTTGAATCAATGCGGCACCCCGTTTCACATATAAATCTGAAAATTACACGAGTATGAGGATAATAACGGCAACTCAGCAAGTGATTGCATGTGCTGTAGTTTGCAACTGAGATTCTGAAAAACACATCTATCAGTAATTCCGTTACACGAAATTTCTAGGGCTGCGTAACAAGGGTTTTCTGCGCAGCATCTTCCGCCAGTCTCAGCATACCGTAACGGTGCCAGCACATTGCAAGAGCCGATGGGAAGGAATAAATGAAGTGTAAGGCAGTGTGCGAAGAACACGCTAACTATGAAGCTCTGTCCGTTCTCGTCGTCTAAAATCTACAGCATATGTCTTTCAAAACTATGTGCTTTGAAGATTTCTGAGAGAAATCCATTCGACCATCATACAAGCGAACTATAGATCTTTGCTAGATACGTGTACATGCATTGGTGAGATCAATTTCTTGCAAGGATTTATAAATGTTTGTAGCTCTTGATACTGCCTTTTCTTCATACCGCCAGAGTCCGAATAAAGTTCTACTCTGTATGAGCCTTACAATTAGGAGTGCTTTCACATTAGACGATCTATTTTCTGGTAGTATTCGGCCTAGACGAGAACTGATTTTATTTCCGACATCGCAAATTTAATAAATTGGTTCTAATGAGAAATGAATGCAGCCTTATTGCTTTCCGCTGACTCCCACCGCGTCGGGAGATTACGTCACAATCCTCAGCGGGATATGCCAATCAAAGCGAAGGAGAAGGATGACAGCTAGAGTATTTTCAATACTGCAGTGTAATTGTGTTGATGAACACGATACTCCTAAAACTTCGTAGAGAGATAGTGTATGTGGTATTTCCACAAATTTACCCCTTTTTAGTCCAACTCAGTCACCTGATGAGATCCAGAACACCAGTGGCACCCATGACGACCCGATTCCTCTTTGTTTCCTCACTGCTTCTCTTGACCTGTTCCTGGGTATCATTCGCAGCCCGAGAATCCACTGAACCTTGTGCGGCGGATGGTGAGGGCTGCATTCCAGGAGGCTGCTGTCCTGACAGTACATGTGCACCGGTGCCACTCTCACGCACTGGAATATGCACGAAGTCTGGTCCAGGATGTTCCCTGACTGGTGACAAGTGCAATGAAAAAGTGGAGTGTTGCAGTGTTCGTGATGAATGCATTATCAAAGGCAAAGGGACTGGAACCGGTATATGCACAACTCAAATTTGTGCACCGCGCGGCGGTAAGTGTCTCACTCGCACGCCGTCATACACTGGTCCAAGTTTTCCGTGCTGCAATTTGAAGGACGCTTGTCTGTTTCCCAAGCCTTCCACCAGTGGGATATGCCTTCCAAAATCTAGCGATACCACATGCGTTCAGAAAGGCGCCCAATGTTCAACCATGGTTGGGAAACCGTGTTGCAAGAGACTGAAATGTGATGTCGTTTTACTAGGCAATGGATTCTGCCGTTAGCCGAAAAATGCCTTTCGTTAGGTATAGCATGCATCGAGTGGGCAGCATGTTGCCCATTGATGAGGTGCACAGGTCTCGCCAAAGCTGCATCCCCTCCAACAGATTTGCTTCGATGAGAAGCGCTTCGTTGCAGATTACCTCATTGGCCAACCTTGGGGTTGCGCGTGAATCTTAGGAAAGCAGACTTGCGATTCATCTAAACAAATAAGCTAATGTGTGTTTGTAGTGATGTGGTTAAAGAAATGTGCTGAACTAGCTGGTTCTTATTGTGTACTGAGTCAAATCTGTTCTTCTTGTATGTATCATTCTCTTTCTCGTTTGACTGTTATCGTGTCAGAAACATACTGAAGCTAAACTATTTCATCACCTGTTACAAGAAACTAAAAAGAAACCGGCATTCACTACAATTCTTTGAATTTCTCTGGGGTACAAAATCGTATTTCTAAACTTTTCTCCTCTATGTCGTGATTCATCAGGCAATCTCCACAGGAAACATTCAGGTTGTGAAAACGGGGCTAAAACTCAAAACACGCTTTTCGCAATAGGCATGGAATAAATATATTCCTTTCTAATATTTTCGTACAATTAGTTCAAGTTATCTATTCTTATTAGCAGGTTAGTCAGAACCATTTTTTCGTTGCTATGTTCGATTCGTTTGCTTATTCATATCCAAATAATCTTATACTTGTGAAGATTCATTTGAAATTATTTAGATTTTTGGGGTCCCGTCGTCCGATTCTGGCCTTTCAATAACATGCGTCGTCTTCATACTCTGATAACTAGGACATATACTTCTGTGTAGAAAACACATTATGATTTCCAAATTGAAACTGAAAGCCAAATAGGGAAGCTACATTTATTGATAAACATTTCATGAAATTCTTTCTTTCCTTTGCATTACGAAGGGGAACAACTCGTTATTGTCTCTAAAATAAATTAAAACTCATTTAAAATCGACAGCCATTTTCGAACAACTTGTAGAACAAACGAAAATATCACGGTATTTTTATGATTACACGCGTAGAAAAGTGATTCAAACATTGTGCTCTCTCTTCTTCTGAATTTTCAACAAACAGACTAATTTCTTTTTATTCATATTATGACTATCGAGAAATCGACCTTTTATTCATTATATACGACGCTATAGAATTAGAGCAAGCAAAAATTTCAAGGAATCATTTTTGCAGTAAATAGTCCTGTAGGAGCACAACAAGCGATAATTTGTGGAAATATTCTGTATGATGAAAAATGTCGCGCATGAAGAAATAGGAAAAATCAATAGAGATTAATTTACAATTTACAATTGCGCACAAGGAAAGTATGCATCAATTCGCAACTTTTCATGAGTAGTTCGATAGTATTGTTTCTTCTAATCTGCAAAATGTATTTTTAAGAAATAAAGAGAAATGTTGGTCATTGTTCCAAGCGCTCCTACTTATTTTCTTGTCTCACAAAATCAGCTTCAGTACCTCTACAATATCCTAGCATTCCGCAACGTTCTTGACAACCGAAGATCATTTAGGATAGTACCCAATCCTGAAATTAAGTTCAATATTTGTTGTAAATCGCTACATGCGTTGAGAAAAATTTTATTCCTTCGCATTTTTCTGGTTTTCGTTCGTATTTCAAATTTCGTGAGTAACTTGAGATCGAACACTTATGTTGATTCGCTGTTTCGAATAACTGTTCAGCTTAGGTTCTATCCAAGGTATCTCTAATTTGCTGAGTGTTAGGTCTTCACAAAAATTAATAAATTGTATGGCACGATACTTAAAGATCTTTGTTGAACTTACGCGTTGATACAATTTTGTAAAGTTTTTGGGAAACATTCGAGCAGAACATATTTTCTCGTTTGTTCAATGAATCTGTTCAAATTTCTGCAGGATCGCAATCATCTTTACACCATTCATTCTCCGTAAAAATTGCAGCTGTTGTTCTGTTTATGCACTGATGCATATTTCCGTGTTCTTAATAATCCGCCCACTGTAACAGCAACTAATGAAGTTGAAATCATTCCCCGCTGCCACCTCTTGAAGGTAACAAAGTTCTTGTTTTTTCCACTCGAATTTTAATCGAAGACTAGAAAATGATAAGTCTGACTAGGTACCACTACGCGACAATGAAAATTAGAAATATAGGTTTGATTGAAGCTGAGATACAAAGATTTTACACATCATTTTCAATCTGAATCTAATATTAAGGAACTAGTTAGACTATTGTAAAATCAAATTCCTGCCGAATCTTTAAACATCGTAAGCTGAAGAAACATGGTGAATAGCACTAAGTTGTATTTTTGGTAATTTTCAAAAAAATTCTGTGAAAACCACGATGATAAATTAAATATAGAAAAATCTCGCAAAACCTCTTTGCTAAATTCATTGCTGCAGAAAACTATATATAAGCTACAACAGACCCGAATTGTTTTTCTGAAAATTTTTAGTGATGGTCGATGACGCGATTCATCATCTTTTATGCCTTATCGCACTAACGCTGATTTCTCTTCCCGTTCTGAATATTGCTTTTAAAAGTTCCTCTTATATTAGAATAGCTTTCGTGTCTGAAATTTAGTTGAACATAGTAGACCGTTTGTTATTTTAATCGACGGCCATTAAATGTGAACTGAGGTGAAGCACTTGCCAACAACCGTCAACAAATTCTCAAGAAAATACTCAAAAGAAGAGTATTCATTTCTCAAACACCAGTCGCAGTAAATTGTTCAGAGAAATTATAGATATTGCTTTGTGAGAGAGATAGAGTGTCTTAGCTTACGAACGATTTTATTCTTGTACCAAAAGCGGCAGCTAGATGAGGTTAATGGTAAAATGAAGCTCAATATTTTGAACAAATGCAAACGTTTGTTAAGTGAGACTACATTTCTAAATTTACGATCCACCTGTAATCTAGACAATAATAATTATTTTATTTAGCTGTCTCTCCAGTACATCCATTGAACTGTAGCACTTATTTTGGTGTCCCACTTTTCCATGCTTTGCTTCTAGTACAGCAATATCCTTATCTCCTAGTCTGCCCTGTCCTGCCCATGAAATTCCATACTATACATTCTTCTAATCGATAACACTATCATCTGCACCATAAGAGTGTGCCACTGAACACCCAACAACTTATTCCGAATCAACATCCCGATCTGTAACGCAAGGGCATATTTTATCGTGATGACTCTGTAAACGCAACGCAACAAGCGCGGTAACGGTGCTCAGATCCAAAAAATTTGAAAAGTCAGACTATAATGACATCGGGGAATGTACAAGGGCAGCGACGGCAAACTCTGTAGTAGCCCTGAAAGGCGGTAGTGAAGCAGTTGAGAAGAGGAGAATCCAGCGACAGTGGCAATGGTAAGAACGTTTACGGCGGCAACGGTGCAGCAGCAACTCGGCGATGAAAAAATGGAGGAAATGGGCAACGAGGGCGGCGGTGGTATGAAATTTGCGCTATCGTAGGGGCAGCAATAATAAGAAAAAACAAAACAGCGACGACAGAAATAATTGCAAAAAAGTGATTCGATCACGGCGGTACTGAGGTAACGCGGCAGTGGCGATGAAAACGTGCGCGACGGTAGCGCCGGTAACAATACGAAATAGTGGCGTCGAGGGAATTGCGATGGCAGGAACACAATAATAAGTAAGCGCAGCTCCTTCTTCGGAGTGAAACATGTACAGAGCGTGGAGCATGATGTTGTCCATCGTTGAAGTGCACCGTTGTTGCCAAGGCAAGCGCCCCCTACTCAGTGTTTCTATCATATTTGTTTGGATGAGAATGCATCATTGCGGATTGTTGCAAGGGCGAACTTTTGTATCCTGGTTACGGATGCGCGAACATCTGCCCCAAGATGTGAGTTCCACCGCTCGAAACAAATAATGCAAGACGAATCATGGATTCATAAGACGCTCATAGTCAACTTGTTACTTCGTAGTCAAAAGGGTCTGTCGCTTGAAGTGAGGAAATGAAAGTGCGACTACATTCGAAACGCACAAGAAAGGTAGGAATCGCAAATGCAAATCGAGAACAGGCTGCGAACCACATGATCCAATTTTTGTGTAATTGTGCATCGTATTAAATCACGCAATAAGATCAAATTGAAACGAAGCAATGATTTTGCATCTCTTTGAGGAGACAGTGACACCACACTTTCGATTCAACGTTGGATCCAATGCACCTCGTCGAATCCTTCTTGATTTTTGTCAAGGATGAAACTGTGCTCTTCACTACTTGCGCCGGAAATATATATATCGGGATCATGGAGCGTCTTCAATTCTGGAACGGAAGGAGAGAGGAAATGTACTGCTATACTGTTAGCAACTCAATAATTTTAAAACAGGGCGTAGTCAATGGTGATGATGGTGATAATGGTAAAGGAGAGCCCATCTTACTGCATTGCGTTCCGCTGACTAATACAGTGCTGTACGTGCTATAATATGTCACCTTCAGTACCCCTCCCAGGCAAAAGCTTAATCAGCGCCCTGGTTCTGCGGCGAAAGGACGCTTCTCGTTGAGCAGGGCTGTGGGCCCGCGTGCACACGGCGCGCGTTCACTACGAGGGGAGGTCCCGCGCATGGTGCGCGGAGAGGAAGCAAAAAATGTCGCTACGGGAAAAGACAAGAAGATGACGACGGGGCGACGTGCCTGCACGGCTCAAGATGGTTGGGTTATTGGTTGAGAGGGGAAGAGGGAAGAGTCTGGAATCCCCGCGCGGTCGTTAGCCTTTTTTACCCTACTGTGGATGGTTTTGGCATTCTACGACGCCGCGTCGGCACGCCGGCTTGGAACTCCTGGTCGACCTGGGGTAGTTACATGATAGTAAGTACTGTACCTCGTCACACCCAGAGTATCATCATGTACTGTAAACCCCGCGACGTAATTTTAGGACCACTGACTTCCAGACCGTTTGGACCGCTCTGCCGCATTTCTACAACGTCCCACAACAGTGGAGCCCGCACCACCGAAACAGGGTAGAACGAAGGCACGACGAGAGGGACATCTCCGGTATATTA
>JAAUYH010040996.1_pt1 | contig 15623 bp, 3 predicted proteins | sample 7278061 | NCBI WGS metagenome assembly JAAUYH01 (sample SAMN14350203, study PRJNA611818) | marine sediment metagenome | isolation source: surface marine sediment (0.6m) | place: French Polynesia: Moorea | collected 2018-08
GCCACCAACCGCCGTAGCCCATCTCTAAGACCTGAGCTTCAAAGGCTTGCCACCAGCCGCCGTAGCCCATCTCCAACATGGCCGGGTCCAAGGCTTGCCACCAGCCGCCGTAGCCCATCGCTAAAATCTCAGCTTCAAAGGCTTGCCACCAGCCGCCGTAGCCCATCTCAATGATTTGGTCCTTAAAGACTTGGGCTTCAAACTCTTGCCACCAGCCGCCGTAGCCCATCTCTAAGACTTGAGCTTCAAAAGCCTGCCACCAGCCGCCGTAGCCCATCTCTAGCAGGTCTTGGTTGAAGGCTTGCCACCATTGGCCATAGCCCATCTCCAGCATCTCGGCTTCAAACTGTTGCCACCAGCCGCCATAGCCCATTTCAATCACTTGGTCTTTGAAGGCTTGCCACCATTGGCCATAGCCCAGGGTGTACCAATCTTGACCCGTTTCCACGGCAGATTCCACCGCTGCGACGCCGACGCCGAAGTCTTGGCTGATGGCTCGCAGCGCGTCGTTATAGAGGACGTTTAAGTTCAGTCCGTTCTGAAGAACCGCGTAGTTAACGTCCCAACCCAGCGCATCAAAGGCTTGCAGGTCGAGGAGAGAAATATTGGTGCGCTCCTGGTAGCCCAAAGTGGGGTCCATGATACCGATTGCGCTTTGGAACCGCTGCCAGTGGCTGGCTTGATATTTGTCGCCTTCTTCAAATTCGGCTAGCTCGGTGGCGCCGCCGTCTAAGGAAAAGTAGGCCGCGCTGCCAAAGCTCAAATCACTAACGGCGCCATCCGGATTATCAATGGTGACGCTGGTATCGCTATACCGCATCAGGTCTAGGGCGGTGAACCCTTCGGTGCGGGTTTCGCCAGAGTACAATTCAAACGTCTCGATCAACCCATCGAGACCACTGACAAACCCCAGACTATGCCCCAGTTCGTGGAGCGCCATGGTCAAGAAGTCCAATTCGCCTGTGGGCGTTTCGGCTTCCCGGGTCAAGTCGTAATTCCAGTTGTAGCTGTTGTTAATTACGACGTACCCGTCGAGGGCGTCGGGGTTTTGCAACATATCGTGAGTCCACGTCCCTCCGTCTTCCAGCACCAAGGCTTCATCCATACCCAATGCTTTGGCCTGGGCCCGGGTGAGCATAAGGGTAGTGTTGCCGTCTACCAACTCCCCGTCCACCCAGAAATCCACCGTGTTCCCTTCCTGCAAAGCTCCGAGCACTGCATCGTCTTCTTGAGAGCTGGCGTTTAAGGCCAGATACTCTTGATAAACTCCGTAATGCACTTCGTGGAAGATGGGCACCGCCCCTCCGACAGCTTGGTTGTTATCTAGACCATCGACGGCGCTAATGTGGAGGTTGATGCTAGTATCGTCGGCCAAATACTGCGACCAGATCAAGGCCGCCATCTCGAAGCCAAGGCGCTGTTCGAGCGTGCTGTTGAGATCGTAAGTGAGGTTGAATTGCACCATGGGAGTTATTGATATTTGAAAAATGGAGTAAGCCGAAGAGAAGAAAGAGTGGGTGGAAATGAACGTTGACTATATTCTGTTGAAAACGTTGTCTTTGCTCGGAACAACAAAGCATGCCCCAAAGAATGCATACAATAAGATCGGCGACACACTTACGATTTCTAGGTCGGCTCTGACACTCTCTGGATCTTCTCAACAGATAGGAAAGAAGATCTAATGGTTGTTTTGAGTAAAAAATATACTTTTTAGATGTTGTGTTCACAGCATAATCAATCTATCCTCACTATTCAATGGTGTTCTTGAATACTTTAATTTCATTGGTTTGTAGGCCTTAATCTTAATAATCTTGCTCCGTGAAGTCACCTGGATTCCCACGTGTTTACCGATAAGTTGTTTTGTGTTTTTAAATTAAAAAATACATTGAATGGTGAATGTACGGAAAAACCGACACTGAGTCGGTGTGATGGGATAAATGGCTAAAAAAGCTTGTTGTAAGGAGGTAGGCAAAATTAATTGTCGAGAAGAGTTGCCGAAACCTTCTAATACGTTGCTCCAATCTGTAAACTTCAATGCCCAGGTACTTGTAAGGTTGATCGCGACTTGGGAGGTGGATCGTTAACCTTTTTGCTGTCAAGGAGTTTTGGTGATTTTCTCCATTGCGTGGAATCTGCATCCTGTTTGCAGCGCTCTGCGTGACGCCGTCTAGTGATTGCCCATTTCCCCGGATTTAGCTTTACAACAATGTTCGATATGTCGATTAACGGGGAATTCTTACATAAAGAGTCATAAAGAGTGATCCGGTATTTTATAGAACCGTTCCCAGGTGTATCGGTAATGAGTCCACTTCTAAAGGAAAATAACCGATCGATTGTTGATCGATTTGGGCGAATTAGCGGCGCCGCCAGCGGCATAGCGCTGAGCTGGCTTGCGATCGCTCTGCCCACTGCAGCAGATGTAGTTCCCAATGGGCTCGGCACAACTGTTCCCGTCCTTGAGCAAAGTTGCACCGCCACCTGTAACATCAGCAACGGCACAGTGCAGGGAACGAATCTGTTCCACAGCTTTCAAGAATTTTCTATCCCGACCGGTGGGACAGCCGCTTTTATACATGACACCTCGATTCTGAACATTATTACGCGAGTAACCGGAGGGGCCGCCTCAAATATCGACGGAACCATCAGCGCCCTTGGCGACGCCAACCTATTCTTAATCAACCCTAGCGGCATCATATTTGGCCCTAACGCAATGCTCAATATCGGCGGCTCCTTTATGGGCAGCACGGCTGAGAGTCTTAGATTTGCTGACGGCGTCGAGTTTAGCGTGGCGGACCCGAATCCCACCCTGTCCATCAATGTTCCAGTCGGCTTACAGTTTGGGGCGAACCCAGGCGATATTCGCGCAGTGGGGACGGGCAATAACCTATTTCTCAACCCAGATTTTACGGTCAACCAAGGGAGCAGACCCTCTGGACTATCGGTTCAGGCGGGGCAAACCCTGGCTCTGGTTGGCGGTGAAGTGACGCTGGAAGGGGCCAACCTAACCGCTGAGTCAGGTCGGGTTGAACTCGGCAGTGTCGGCGAAGCGGGTTTGGTCACGTTGAATTCAAGTAGTCTAGGCTGGAATTTGGACTACAGCAACATTCAAACCTTTCAAGATATTCAGTTATCCCAAGCGGCGTCGGTAAATGTTAGCGGCGATGATGCAGGCGCGATTCAGATACAAGGGCGGCAGTTAACCCTGAGCGATGGATCAAACCTATTAGCCACGACCCAAGTTAATGGCGGGGGTGAAGTGATCCTTCGAGCTACAGAGCTAATTCGGTTGGCCGGGATGTCATCCTCAGTCCCCTCGCTTCCGTTCACCCCGATACCGACCAGCGCCTATGTGGAAATTGCCCAGGGCGCTAACGGCGATGGCAGCAGTGTGGTCACCGTTGAAACGAGCCGTCTAGAACTCATAGGCGGGGGGCAAATCGGTTTGGGCATGGCCGGGTCGGGGATGTCAGGATCTGTCACCGTCCGGGCTCAGACGATATCGGCGGAGGGCGGCTCTGCAACCGCGCCCAGTGGTCTTTTTTCTGGAGTCTTCCCGGCCTTTTCTCGCCCGCCTACATTTCTTCCACCCGCCACTGGCCAAGGGGCCGACCTGACCATTGAGGCCGACCGCTTGCGGCTGACCGACGGCGCCCAAGTGCAGAGCAGCGCCTTTGGATTGGGAAATGCTGGTAACCTCATTGTGCGAGCCCAGGATATAGAGGTGATTGGTTTTAATGAACAGGGGCCGAGTTTGCTGGCGTCGACGTCGCAGATCCCGCCCGCCGGGAGTGGAGGCAAAGTGGCGATTGAAACGGCGCGATTGTTAGTGGCGGATGGCGGACAGATTTCGACCGGGACAGCAAGCTTTACCAGCCCAGCTGGCGATCTGACGATCAACGCCTCAGAATCCATTGAACTTCGGGGGACTGGAACCAGGGGCCGCAGCGGCTTATTCGCCAGCGCCCTCTTTGGCGAAGGCAGCGGCGGCAACATCAACGTCGAAACCGATCAATTGATTGTCCGGGATGGCGCCACCATCAACGTCAGTAACTTTCCCAGCAGTCCGACGAGCCGGATTCCAGATGGTAAAGGTCCTGCAGGCAATCTAACGGTCAATGCAGGAACTATTCTGTTGGATAATCAAGCTATCTTAACCGCTGACACTGTGGATGGCGATCTCGCTAACATCTCCCTCCAAGCCGATGGAATTGTGTTGCGTCGAGGCAGTCTCATCACCACTAATGCTTCCGGTAGTGCAACGGGCGGCAACATCACCCTCAATACAGGCGTGTTAACGGCCTTGGAAAACAGCGACATCACCGCCAACTCGGTTAACAGTTTTGGAGGGCAGGTGATTGTAAATGCGCTGAGTGTCTTCGGGACTGAATTTCGGCCACAGCTGACCCCAGAGAGCGACATTACCGCTTCTTCCGAGCTGGGTTCTCAGTTCAGCGGAGAGGTGGTGCTCAATACTCCAGACGTGGATCCTGGTCAGGGGCTGACGGCGTTACCAGGCGACATTGTGGACGCGACGAACCAAGTAGCCCAGAGCTGTCGTCAAATGGCAGACATAACGGGAGAATTTACCCTGACTGGACGGGGAGGGTTACCGCCCAACCCAAATGAGGTGCTGAGTGAGAATACAGTGCTCGTTGACTTCGGCCTTTCTAATCTGGTTTCTCGCGACACCGGCCGATTAACTAGAGACCAAGAGATGTTGACACAGGCAGCCTTGGTGATGGCGCGATCGCAGGATGCTATACCCGGTGCAATTGTCGAAGCGCAAGGGTGGATGATGAATGCCGATGGTCAACTAAAGTTGGTGGCTGCAGCGCCCCTTGGGGCGCCCCAACCGTCCTGGCGCAGAGCTACAGAGTGCAATGATTTTTAGGGCTATCAACTTAAAGTGAGATATTATCCTTGAGGCAAGAATACAGAAGACAGGAGACAGAATCCAGTTCTTGACTGACTTCTGACTTCTGACTTCTGTATTCCTTCTTTGCTCAATTCTTCCGGCTTAAGTTGCACTGCCTTTTTAGTTGCACTGCCTTTTTAGCTATCTTTGATTTTTCATCGTAAGATAGGTTGAAATGAGCGACGCACTGAGTTTCTATACCGCTCATCAAACTGAGCTTGATCAAGCGATCGCAACAGAACAAGCAATCGAAGCCGCTAATGTCTAAATTTCGGCTTCACCTTGATGCAGAGGCCTCCATCAAGGCATTGCATTCAGCCCTAATGGCTCATGGCCACGAGGGCAGGGAGGAAAACGATAGATCGGTAAAATGACCGCGGCAGGCAAACAGTGAGCCAGGGGGCGCGGCGCGACGCTATGCGACCAATGGGGCGGTCCGTCGCCTTAAATAAAGGCGACGTCACTGTTGAGATCGAAAGCGGTAACGCCCACCAGCTGGGCCACCAAATCTTGGTTAGTTCCGTAATAAAGGAAAAGGTCGCCTGCTTGCGAAGACTGCTGGTAATCGGAGGCCGAACCATGGAGCTGAATCGTATCGATACCTGCGGTAAAGTCTTGGATGACGACATAATCCAGGCTGCCGTCCGTGCTGTAGTAAGCGGTGTTGGCGTCCCCGAGGATGAATTGGTCTGCTCCCGCTCCGCCTGACAAGGTGTTTACGCCAGTTAACGGGTCATTGTCAGCTGTCAAGGCCAGACCGTATAATGCGTCTACTTCATCCGCACTCAAAGCCCGGTTGTAAATACGAGCCTCATCTAAGCTACCGCCCAAGGCATGGCCGCCTGTGCCGCTAATAGAGCTGTCATGGAAAACCGTATCCCCGTTGACGTTGCCTAAACCGGTATCAGCAGAATGTTGCCAGAGTTGAGAACCCGCCCCTACGCCAAACTGCTGACCATCCAGATAAGCGGTTAAGGCCCCATCCTGGAGCTGGCTGTCTCCATCCAGGGTTAGGGCCACGTGGTGCCACTGCCCAGAGACAATTTGATCAGTCTGCAAGAATGTCCCTTGCCAGTTGCTTTGGCTGACGCTCTTATTCCACCCTCCTGCATAGAGGCGATCGTTGTGAACATAGAGGCTTAAGCCCCGGGTTGTTCCTCCTTGCTCGTAAATTACCTGCTTACGGCTAGTAATGGCGGCGTCATCCACTTTGAACCAGACACTTACGGTGTGCTGACCATGGGCGCCGAGATTAATGTCTGAGCTGTCGGCCACCGCGACATAGTCATTGACCCCATCTAGCGTGAGGGCGCCCCCAATGCGGCCTTGGTCCCACTGGCTGTTATCAGTCGGAGTATTCGTGAGGGTCCCTGTGTGGGCTCCCACGGCGTCTTGGGCGGCGCCGCCGCTGGTTTCATCAAAACTCCAGTGGGCGACTAACCCCGCTTGCGCATCCCCCACAAAAAGCGCATGTTCATTGAGGGTTAGTTCGGATGTTACGCCATTGAACTGGGCCACCAGGTCTTGACTCTCCCCGTAAAAGAGCAACAGGTCACTCCCTTGCACAGACTGTGTATAATCGGCGACCGAGCCATGGAGCTGCATTATATCGATACCCGCAGTAAAGTCCTGAATTGTGGCGTAGTCGAGGTTGCCGCCTGCGCTGTAGAAAGCGGCGTTGAAATCCCCTAGGATAAACTGGTCAGCGCCGCTGCCGCCCCTTAAGGCGTCTTGTTCATTAAGGCCAACCGCAACACTGTCGGTCCCGTTGAGGATATCGTCACCTGCGCCGCCATAGAGAGTATCATGCCCACTACCGCCAGTCAGATTATCATTGCCCTCGGTGGTTGTCGCAGCAGGCGCAGGCGCTTCTGCAATTAATTTGATGTCATCCAGGTGAGCCCCACGACCATAGTTGACAGCTTGACCCGTGGAGATAAATTCTAAGATTTGAGTGCTGCCGTCTCCGGTGAAACTGACAGTGTAGGTGTTCCAGTTGAGACCGGAGGCGTTTGTTCCGTCTTCTGCAATTGCTAACAACGTCTCTCCCCCCAACCTCACTTCCATGGCGTTGACGCTGGCGTTGAAGCCATTGCGCGGCGAATATTGGAAGGTGAGAGTATAGTTCTCCCCTGCAACTGTCTCAATCTGACGGGAGATCTGGCTGGAATCCTGGTAGTGATTGAGGGGGTCTTCGTTCAGTTCGATGTGGTTGTTGCCGTCAGCGGATTGGGACGTCCAGATTTCAATAAAGCCGTCGGTGGATTCCCACCCTTCCAGAGGCGCTGCGACATGTCCTGTTGATGTCGCCGCTTCAAAACTGGATTCAAAGATGGTAAGGGTTTCGCCTGTAGCTCCGACAAAGTCGCCATAAAGGATGTCATCGCCAGAGTTGCCAAACAGGTAGTCGTTACCTGATCCGCCGTAGATTGTGTCATTGCCGCCTGCTTGATGGGCGTCAATCTCATCCTCACCGTAGAGAATATCGTCGCCTAATCCGCCATCCAGAAAGTCATTGCCTGCGCCGCCCCTTAAAATATCTGCATTGCTGACTATTGGGGTGTCTTCATTGCCGCCCTCCGGGTCGGTGAGCACCGGCGGCGGCGGCGGTGGCGGCGGAGTCGGATCCTCGACTGCAATAAACTGAATGTAGTCGATATTTGCTTTGTCGCCATTGTCCTCGATCCCCGTGATTTCAATCAGGTCAGTTTGGCTAACATAGACTCCACTGGCTACGGTACGCGTCGTAAATGTTTGGGTTTCAGGTATATCAGACCCTAAGTTTTCATCGGCATACCAGCGATCGAGCTCCTGATGGTCTACTTTGACAGCAAGTTCAGCGTCGCCTTTATTGCTATCGTAGTAAGCCAACACAATGTCGTAATATCCCGTTTCACCGCTGAATAGAGTAGTTGCGGTAAAACCAATCTCTGTATCTGACGCCTCCACAAAGCGATTAGCTGAGGCAAAATTTTCCTCAACAATGCTCGACTTATCGGTCAGATTCATGCTCTCGACTTCTAGTTTGTAAGTCGTGCCGACTTCTAAGTTGAAAGTCACGCCGGTATTGGACGCTGAGCCAGTATCAGACGTTGAGCCAGTATCAGACGTTGAGCCAGTATCAGATGACGACTCTGAATTGGGAATGAAGGGTTGGAACTCAATATAATCTATCGCCCCATAATCATATCCTTGTCTTAAGCTGGTGAAGCTAATTTCGTCACCGTGAGTCAGCGAAATGCCGGAGAGGGTTCGGGTCGTATATGTTGTGGCGTTGATCGAACTAGACCCCAAATTTTGGTCCGCGATCCAGCTGTCCAGTTGAGTTGTCCCTTGGTTGAGGGTGAATTGAGCCTGCCCATCGTTTTCGTCAAAGTAAGCCACAACAATGTCGTAAACGCCGGAGGCTCCGGTAAAGGTGGTTACCCCTTCAACGGTATTACTAGAGCTGGAACTGGTAGAGCGGATGGCTCGACCTGTGGAGGCCACGCTTGAAATGTTGCTGGTGTAGAGGTCAGAACTGCCGCTCAGGGACATGTACTCAGCTTCCATCCGAATCGGCGCGGTGGGATCATGGGCGACAAACTCCACATAGTCCAGGTAGCCGTAGTCATACCCCTCCCGAATACTTTGTAGAGTGATGTTGTCTCCTGCGTTGACGGCTACAGCGCGGGCGACGGTGCGTGTGACGAAATTGTTGGAGCCTGTATTGTAATCCTCAAGTTCTAGGGTCGACTGCCAACTGTCCAGTAGGACGCCGCCAAGGGTCGCGCTATAGTGGGCGGAACTACTGTCGTCATCGAAGTACCCCACAAGGATGTCATACAGTCCGGTGGCGCCGGTAAAATTAGTGGTTGCGGTTAAGCCATCGGTGGTGTTGGTAGTGTAGACGGCATAGGCGCCCGATGCCGCAGATTCATAGCGATTGGCATATTGCGCGCTGGCCGATAAATCCATCGCTTCCGCTTCGAACCGATAGGAGGTTACAGTATTTTCCTCAGCCATCAAACTGGAGAGGTCTTGCTCCGAGGATTGTTCCAGGGTGAAGTAGTCGACCGCCGCTTCGTCGTCATCATTGGCTAAGCTTTGGAGTTCTAACACATCCCCGGCTGTCAAAACCACATCCATGCCCAAAATCCGGGAATGCATTTGGTCGTCATCCTGGTTGAACTGCCAACTGTTCAAGACAGTCCCATTGAGGAAAACGGTCGCCTGTGCAACCCCCTCTTCGCTATCAAAATAATTGGCGTAAAGGTTATAAATTCCAGTGGTTTCGATGGTGAACTGGGCTGAACTGGGCGTCCCTGTTCTGGTCGATTTCAACAGGCTATCGCCGGATGCAGAGACATCGTATTCGTCCTCATCCTCAATGCTATAGCCGCTGGTAAAGGTCAGGTCTTCCGCCTCTATTCGGATCGGCCCGCTTTGACTTGCCTCGTGACTGGTGACCAGGTTGACGGCGTCCGCTTCCCCTTTAATTTCAATAATGTTTGCGGTGGTCTCGAAGGTATTTTGTAGCCAAATTGCGAGTTGACTCCCTGCCTCGGCGCTAATCAGCTCGCCTCCTCGGTTGGCCGCTTCCGCCGCTGCAGTGGCTGTGCTGTCGGCGACGGCGTAGAAATTACCGTTGTAGAATGCGGTTTCCGCCAGCTTATCGGCGCCGTCGCTGGCGATTTGATCGTCTGGATTAACTGCGATGATGTCCAGGTAATCAATGCGGACTTGCTCGTTGCCAGCGCTATCGCCAATCAGTTCGATGCGATCTCCAGACTCAAGATTGACGTCGTCAATCACGTAGGTGAAAAAGTTATTTGATGTAGAGGCGACGCCGACGCCTTGGTCTAGGGACCAGCTATGCTCTTCTTCAACCTCGTACGAACTCCACCAATTCCACCAACTATTGTCGTCATCACTGTTATTTTCCCGCTTGATCTGTAGGGTCGCTTCGCTATCGTTAGCGTTATCGTCGTAGTACCCCACCACCAGTTGGTAGGCGCCCGTGGGACCATTGAATGTTGTCTGAGCCTTGCTGGTGAAAAAGTTGGCCCAAAAACTTGAACTGGTGGAGATCACACCGCCATTGGACGCATCTGCTTGGTCATCGGCATTATAGCTGGTCAGCTGCATGTCCTCGGCTTCCAGGCGGATCCACAAGTCCAATAAGTTGGAATCTGTGGTGACGCCTAAAGTGGAGAGCAAATCCTCCGATGCGTCGGGAGGGGCGTCAGGCGACGTGTTAGAAGACGGGGTAGAGGAATTGTTAGAAGAGGCGTTAGAGGACTGGGTGGTCGAAGTATCCGTTGAATACTGTCCATGCTCGTAGAACATTGAATTGTATACGTCGCCGTAGAGCTGATCATCTCCCTTGTCTCCAGAGAGACTATCTTCGCCTTCTCCGCCAATCAGAATGTCTTCGCCGCTGCCGCCGGAGAGGTCGTCTACATCAGCGCCGCCCTTGAGTACATCATTATCGGTGTCGCCTTTGAGCACATCGCGACCGTCGCCGCCCTCAAGAATATCGTGGCCGCGACCGCCCGATAAAATATCGTGGCCCGCTTCGCCATAGAGCCGGTCATTGCCGTTCTCCCCCGCCAGCAAGTCGTCGCCCGCGCCGCCATAGAGCACGTCTTCTCCATCCCAGCCGTAGACGATGTCATGGCCAGCATCCCCCAAAAGGATGTCATTGCCCGCCTTACCATCCATCAGGTCATCGCCCGCATCACCGCTGATTAGGTCGCTGCCTGCGTCGCCCGCCAGAATGTCATCCGCAGCGCCTCCAGTAATGGTGGTGGTTTCTCCAACCCCCACCGCTTCAGACGAGGTGGTTTCTAATTCCGCCAGATTCGCCAGATGGGTTTCAATCACTTGCCACCAGCCGCCAGGAGACAGCTCAAAGGCTTGCCACCAGCCGCCAGGGGATAGCTCCAGCATGGAGGCTTCAAATTCTTGCCACCAGCCGCCATGACCCAGCTCCAGCACCTTGTCTTCAAACAGCTGCCACCAGGAGCCAGGTCCCAAAGCCAGCACCTCATCTCCAAAGGCTTGCCACCAACTGCCGTGGCCCAACTCCAAGAGTTGAGCTTCAAATTCTTGCCACCAGCCGCCATGACCTAGCGCCAGCATTTGTTGCTCAAAGACTTGCCACCAACCGCCGAAGCTCATCTCCACCATCTGGGGTTCAAAGACCTGCCACCAGCCGCCGGGAGAGAGATCTAACATGTCGGCTTCAAATTCTTGCCACCAGCCGCCGTGGCCTAAGGCTAACACCTGGTCTTCAAACAGCTGCCACCAGGAGCCCGGACCCAGTTCTAACATCTGCTGGTCTAAGCTTTGCCACCAACCGCCGGGAGACAACTGCGCCATTTGCGCTTCAAATTGTTGCCACCAGCCGCCGTGACCCAGCTCAATGATCTGGTCCTTCAAGGCTTCCCACCAAGCGCCGCGGGCCAGGGTGCGCCAGTCTTGACCATTTTCTATCGCGCCCTCCATGTCGGTGACGCCAAGACCAAAGTCTTGGCTGACGGCTTGCATTGCCTGGTCGTAGAGGGCGTTCAAGTCCAACCCTGCTTGGAGACTGGCGTAGTCGACGTCCCAGCCCAAGACATCGAAGGCTTGTAGGTCGAGGTGAGAAAGATCAGTACGTTCTCGATAGCCCAGCGTTGGATCCATCACTCCAATGGCGTTCTGGAACCGTTGCCAGTGGCTGGCTTGGTATTCGTCGCCCTCTTCAAACTCAGCTAACTCAGTGACGCCGCCGTTTAAGGAGAAGTAGGCGGCGCCGCCAAAACTCAAGTCGCTGACGCTTCCGTCGGGGGTTTCGATGGTGACGCTGGTGTCGCTGTAGCGGAGGAGGTCTAAGGCGGTGAATCCTTCGGCGCGAGTTTCGCCGGAGTGCAGTTCAAAGGTCTCCATCAACCCGTCCAGGCCGCTGACGAAGCCGAGGCTGTGGCCCAGTTCGTGCAGGGCCATGGTCAAGAAATCCAGTTCGCCTTCAGGCATTTCGCCTTCGCGGGTGAAGTCGTAATTCCAGTCGTAGCTGTTATTGATGACGACATAGCCGTCGAGGGCGTTGGGATCATGCAGGACATCATGCGTCCAAGTGTTGCCGTTTTCTAGGGTAAGGGCTTCGTCCATGCCCAAAGCTTTAGCTTGGGCTCGGGTGAGCATGATGGTCGTGTTGCCGTCCACCAACTCGCCGTCCACGAGAAAATCCACCGTGTTGCCCTCTTGAAGCGCGTCAAGCACGGATGAGTCTTCTTCTGACGTGGCGTCTAAGGCCAGATACTCTTGATACACCCCATAATTCACTTCGTGGAAGATGGGAACCGCTCCGCCGACCGCTTGACCGTTGTTGAGGTCGCTAGTAGCGCTGATGTGTAGGTTAATTTGGGTGTCGTCGGTGAGGAACTGCGACCAAATCTGGGCGGCCATCTCGAACCCCAACCGCTGTTCGAGCGTGATTTCAAGATCATAGGTGAGGTTGAAATGAGCCATGATGATTGTGGATTCCTGAGTTGGTTGAGGAGATAAAATAGACTAGCGAAATGGATGACTGACCGAGACTGTGTGATGTCTGTTCCCAAGTTCAAAACGAAAGAGTCTGGGTAGAAAAACAGACGTAAAGTTGTCGCAACACGCTGTCGGGAATCGGGTGTAACCAGTGGAATATAAGTGAAATTCGAAGAAAATTGAGGTGTAAAAATACACCATTTTTAATACGTGTCCATAGCATAAGTAATGCTTTTTCGCTTGGCAATACTATTCTTAAACACTTAAAAAATGGTGTATTTCCAGTGTCTTATCTTAATAAAGGGTTCCGTGTATTACCTTAGGTGTGTATGTGTCGAATTGTATTGAATTGATGTAGTTGTCTATGGTTTAAGTGTTTTTACACGTTTGCTGATTAAGCCGATACAGTGAACTGAGGGTCGGCCCAACTAAATCACGTCTAACCAACAGAGGTTCATGGCCAGGGAATGCAACGATAGATCGGTAAGATGATTATGGCGGATATGAGTTAGGGCGTATGACGCCTCGCCATGCGCCTAACGAGTCAGTCCTGCCTCTTAAACAAAAGTGGCGTTACTGTTGAAGTCAAAAGAGGTCAGATTCTCAAACTGGGCTATCAAGTCTTGGTTGACTCCGTGATAGAGGAAGATATCCCCTGCCTGCGAAGACTGCTGGTAATTGGCGGCTGAGCCGTAGAGCTGAACCGTATCGATACCCGCAGTGAAGTCTTGGATGACGGCATAGTCTAGTCCACCGCCCGTGCTGTAGTAAGCGGTGTTAGCATCCCCCAAGATGAACTGGTCAGCGCCGCCGCCGCCCATTAGATTGTCTTGTTCGTTGAGGCCAACCGCGATGCTGTCTGTACCGTTGAGGACATCGTCACCGCCGCCGCCAGAGAGCGTGTCGTCGCCACTGCCGCCGATCAGATTATCAATGCCCCCTTCAGGTTCAAGCTTGATTTCAACAATACTGCGCCGAGTATTGTTGTTGGATAGATCATTCCAGCCATTGTTGTAATTCATTTCAATGTAGTCATCTTGAGAGCCTGTACTGCTGTTGGGCTGCCCTGGATCCCAATTGGTGTAAGTCACCGCTTCGCCACTGATCCACTCAAATTGACCTTCCGCTACTTTATCGGTGAGGCCGATCCAGTAATTGGTGGAGCTGCTAAAGGTTGACCTCAACCATTGTTCCTCGGCAGCGTCATTGATGGTGACCAGGTTGCCGCCTAAACTCTCTGCATGGGCTTGGGCGTCTTCCCATTTCATGGTGGTGTTCACCAGCACATACAGGTTGTTATTATAAATCTCGCCATCGGGGAGAGATGCAGGATTTGAAGCGGCTGGGTCAGTGGAGGAATCCCCATATAAGGTGTCATTACCCGAGTTGCCAAACAGGCTGTCATCCCCTTGGCCGCCGTGGAGCGTATCATTCCCGCCAGCCCCTGTGTCAAACTCATCCTCGCCGTAAAGGATGTCATTGCCTTCGCCGCCGTAGAGAATGTCGTTACCTTGCCCTCCATTGAGGGTATCGTCGCCGCTGGCGACTGGGATTTCAGGTTCCAGCTTGATTTCAATGATGCCGCGCCGATTGGAGCTGGTGTAGGCGTCATTCCAGCCACTGTTGTAGTTCATCTCGACATAGTCTTGATTGCCCCCGCTGTTATTGGGGTTACTCCCATCCCAGTTGGTGTAGGTCAACGCTTCACCGCTAATCCACTCAAATTGTCCTTCTACGACTTTGTCGGTCAAGCCGATCCAGTAATTGGTGGTGCTGCTAAAGGTATCCTTTAACCATTGCTCTTCAGCGGCGTCATTGATCGTGACCAGGTTCCCCCCTAAGCTCTCCGCATGGCTTTGAGCCGCCTCCCAACTCATGGTGGAGTCGGTTAATAAATAGAGACTGTCGTTGTAAGTTTGGCCATTGGGGGGTGTAGATGAGTCCGTGGAGGGCGTTTCAATTTCAAAGTCGCCGTATAAGGTGTCATCGCCAGAGTTGCCATACAGGCTGTCATTTCCGTCACCGCCGTAGAGCGTGTCATTACCGCCGCCCCCTGTATCAAACTCATCTTCACCGTAGAGGATGTCGTCGCCTAAACCGCCGTCCAGAATGTCGTTGCCTAAACCGCCTCTTAAGAGATCTGCGTTCCCCTCTAACGATTCAGTGTTAATCGGATCCGGCGTCGTTGGTGCATCGACAGCGATGAATTGAATGTAGTCAATGGCGCCGCGATCGCCCCCATTCTTAATCGCCGTCAGCTCAATTAAATCGGTTTGCTCAATGTGTAGACCGCTAGCGACAGTGCGGGTGGTAAAGCTATCGGCATTGATCAGACTTGTCCCCAGGTTTTGGTCGGCAAACCAGCGATCGGCCTCTTGATTGCCGATATTGATAACAATTTCTGCGGCTCCATCATTTTCATCGTAATAGCCGACGACCACATCGTAATAACCGGACTCACCCGTAAACAGGTTCGTCGCCCGAAATTGCTGATCGTTGGCCCCGCCGTCATCATCATCGTCGCCATAATACATGTCGACATTCACAAACTGTCCTCCAGAGGCAAAGGCTCCATTGCCAATATCCACGGACCCTGAGAGATCCATACTCTCGACTTCTAGCTGAACTACTGTCTGGGGGGTATTGGTCTGAGCGTCAGGCAGAACGGGGACAAATTCGATGTAGTCCACCTGTCCATGGTCGCTGAGGTGACGCAGGCTTGTGAGCAGAACCGTATCGCCAGGGGTGAGATCGATATCACTGAGGGTGTAGGTGGTGAAGGTCTGTTCTGATACCTCCGTAGACCCTAGATTCTGATCCGCGACCCAACTCGCTTGTTGGATGCCGCCAACACTTGCCGTGAACTGGGCTGCGCCATCATTTTGATCGTAATACCCCACAACAATGTCATAGGCGCCCGCTCTGCCATCAAAGGTCGTGCTCAGGTTAACCGTCTTGTCGATACTTTCATCTTTGGATTCGATGGTGCGCCCTGCAGAGGCAAAGTTAAACTGATTGAGCTGATACTCCCCACTGAGGGTCATGTACTCGGCTTCCACCCGAATGGCCGAGGTGGGATCATGGGCGATAAACTCCACATAGTCCACAGCGGCGTAGTCATCAATGTCCCGGATACTTTGCAGTGAGATGCTATCCCCCGTTTGCACTAACTGGCCGCGGGCGACGGTGCGAGTGACCA
>JAAUYH010008645.1_pt1 | contig 15618 bp, 12 predicted proteins | sample 7278061 | NCBI WGS metagenome assembly JAAUYH01 (sample SAMN14350203, study PRJNA611818) | marine sediment metagenome | isolation source: surface marine sediment (0.6m) | place: French Polynesia: Moorea | collected 2018-08
AGCCACCTAATTCTTGCTGGTAAAGGATGGCGACGAACGATTTTACAAACTCACTTCGCAGGAGAAGCCACACTGCAAGTAGAACCACCAGCGAGCTTCCCGCCAACTACTGTCGAAGATGTGGAGTTGAGGGGTTTTGCCATTGAGAGTGCAACCGCAGAGTTATCGTCTGTTGATGGCATCAGTTTGAGAAATGTCTCTGGTGCTAAATTAGAAAGTTTAAATCTGGAAAGTCTTATTGGTCAGCCTTTAATCTTGTACCAAACACAAGATGTCACTATCGAATATGTGTCTTTGAGAGAAAGTCTCTAGATTCTTTCTTGTCAATCATCCTCATTTATTAAATCATTGAATTTTTTGAAAATTCATTTTAGTTTTACTTACAGTTCGTTACTTTCGATATTCGATAATTGATATTATTCATGCAAGAGGTTTTTTGCAAGGTGGGCAAACTAACTTTCCACTCAGTAATAAGCTTGAAAACTAATTTTGCCCACCCTACTTTTTGTGGTACTTTCTTTTCTTGTTATTTGCTACTTCCTACTTATTAGTATAAACTATAAACTATTAACTATTAACAAAAACAAAGGTTTGAGACTTAATTTTTATAGTTTTATTTTGTTGACATTAATGATAATTTTCTTCAGCTAACACACGATCGGCTAATAGATAAATACTTTTGTTTATATCATCCAAAAAATTTATAGCTTCATTAATGTCATTGGTTGGATTTTGATACTGTTGTAAAGCAGAAAAAACATAAGAATCATACTCAGGATAGATTTCAGAAAATTTTCTAGCCATTGCTTCCATATTTCTTGTATAGAAATTTTCATTAGCCATGATTATTCCTAGAGTTAATCGAAGTATTTTTTTAGAAATCCATTTTATACACTCTGAAGTATTTTGTTCGTTCGACTTATCATCATCATCTGGTTCGAGAATATCTTTCCTAATGGCTTCTAAATTATTGCGATAATTCTTATTTAGTTGCCTTGCTAATTTTATTCCTGCTGGTTTAGATGAAAAATTTTGAGTTACTTCTTTTCCATAGATTAAAAGACCATCAGTTTTAAAAATAAATTGTAAATTTTGATTTTTTGGATCTAAAACTTCATTTAAACTACAGAGACCCAAATCAATACGGTATAGCTTTTTGTATTTCAAGTGTTGTTGTTTAGCTATTTCAGAAATCCATTCTATATCCTTTTTTGTTGCTTCTCTATTGATTATTACTACAGTATCTATGTCTGATACATAGGGAATATCTTCGCCTCTTCCTACACTACCAAGTAAATAGTAAGCTAGAAAATCATTCTTAAAATATGCTCGGACTAGCTCTAATAAATGATTGATTAGCTTTTTATATTCGGGTCTAATTTTGTCGTATGACAAAATATTTTTAATTATCTGCATAGATTATGCACCTTGTTACAAAATTATTGGCGATCTCTTTTTAATTAAAGTTTCTACCATTATCTAGATTTTATTGGTTTTAACAAGTGGTATTTTTTCAAGAAAGCATAATATCTTTATCTTAATCATGCAGATTCGTAGATTGTCACCTTATCAATTTGTGATCTTAGCTTTGCTAGTATTGGTCTTTAATTGTTTTAAGCATCAACTGTTACCTAAAGCTTCCATTGAGGCTCAACTAGCGTGGATAGAATTTAGAGATGCTGACTGCGCTTTTGCAAGAGTCGCTTCGAGGGTGGTTCAATAGTGCCTCTAATTACCTAATACTTGCTTGGAAGAGAGAACAAAACAGCAAGTTAAAACTCTAGAGAATTATCTTGCCTACACGACTTGGCAAAATTCAGCGATCGATAACGAAAGAATTAGGCTTTTAGAGATTTTATATGAGGCTCAAACGACCATTATTGGTTGTCCAAGAATCAAAATTGCCAAGTCGTGTGCCTACCCCGATTAACCTAAGAGAGCATGTTGGCAAAATCGTAGAATGAGTCAAGAAACTAAGTCATATTAATATGAAGTACTTAAATGTTGGCTACGAATAAAATCCTTTAGTAAAATTGATTCGCGACGCAAAGCTAGTCCTTTAGGGCGAATCAACCCTACCAAATAACCTGTTGCATTCTTTTGTTTTATTTCATATAAATCATATTCAGATATCCCCATCAATAATCCCTAATCTACTTGCGCTAAGATTGGGGATTATTGATTTATCCCAAGATAGAAAAAGCTTATACCTTGTAAGGTGAGCAAACTGGCTTGCTACTCTTCACTGGGAGCAGATATAAACTAACTACTAACTACTAACTACTCACCTAAGCAGCAGAGGATAAAGAATTTGCATAAACTACATTACGGTAATAATTCTGCAACTGACGAGTGGATGCTGCCCAACCCCAAAGTTCAGCTTCTGTGCGAGCATTTTGCCTTAATTGCTCTCTTTCGTCTTTAGCTGCTAATAATCTTTTTGTCGCCGTAATTGCACCATACTGATCATCTGGCTCGAATAAATAACCATTAACACCATCGGTGACAATATCAGGGATACCACCAGAACGAGCAGCAACGACGGGACAACCAGCAGCCATAGCTTCTAGGAGTACTAGTCCTAAAGTTTCAGTGCGGGAAGGAAAGACAAAAGCATCAGCAGAAGCATAAGCAGAAGCTAGTTCTAAACCTTCTAAATAACCAACAAAATGAGTTTTTGTCCCGGCAAAATGTTCCTGAAGAGTGTCTCGATGAGGACCATCACCAACAATAGCTAAACAAGCTTCGGGAATAGCTTCGAGAACTGGTTTGATTTCGTCAATTTGTTTTTCAGCAGAAACTCTACCGATGTAAAGTAATATAGTGCTTTCTGGTCTACCCTGAGATAAGCGCGATCGCATTTGCTGGGAGGCTAGATGGGGTTGGAACATATCCGTATCTACACCCCTTTGCCACAAGTCTACTCTCTCGATTCCATGATTGACTAACTCTTCTACCATAGCAGTGGAGGTACAGAGATTAAGCTGTGCTTGATTATGAGTCGCTTTGAGTAGTTCCCATAGTACTCCTTCTAAGGCTGCCAAACCGTAGTGCTGCAAATATTGGGGTAAATGAGTATGATAAGACGCAATCAGCGGAATATTCATGGTTTTGGCATAATAAATTCCACTTAACCCCAATACGGCTGGGTTAACTACATGAATTAGTTCTGGATTAAATTCTTCAATAATGTTTTTACTACCAAGGGGTGGTAGTGCTAGTTTTAGTTCTGGATAGAGAGGGAGAGGAACACCAGGAACACCATAAACTTTGGCACCTTTATATTCTGTTAGACCTCCCTCTGGGGCAACAACTAATACCCGATCGCCATTGCGTTGTAAATGTTCGATCGTATGACGTAGACGAGTAACAATACCATCAACTTTGGGTAAAAAAGTTTCTGTAAAAAGAGCGATACGCATAAAAGATTAAAAAACAGATAATTGTAAATTTTTCCTGGTTTCGTTATTTATGACGGGATAAACTGATTCGAGCCGAATCAGCAAATTATGCCAGTCTTTAGCTTGAACATAGTGGTACTGCAGTTCTACAAAGTCGGCTATGTTTTCCTAAGTAACCATAAGTACTGGCAAAATCACCAATAGCTGGACTATAGGCTTGATAGACAACGACTGAGTTGTGATCATAATTGTGCCAGAATATGGCGATCGGTTTTAGGAAATTTTTCTTTTTGAGTTAGATAAGGTTCTATTTTTAATTGCATTAATGTATTGGGAGATAAATTTAAGCATAATTCTTCCTGCAAGTTAATAGTATTAACTTTTACTTCAGTCTCTAATTTACCTGTTGAGAGAATTAGAGCATCCAGCATCTTATTTAAATGGCGATATTTTGCAGATTTCACCACAATTGCTGAGATCAGAAAAACAGCAAAATTCTTTTAATTTCAGGAAAATTAGTGGTTTCCTCATTACCCATCAATTATTTAAAACTAGAAATATTATTTTTACTTAATTGAGAAATAATAGCAAAACTAGTAAGATTAAAAGCCGAATCTCGAGCAAATTTTATTGAGCAATGTTGAAAAATTTATCTAGATGGTTAGGGCTTGCTTTAGGAGTAGCAATCTGCTTATTAGTAATAATTCAATACGTAGCGGTAGCTAAAACTCCTGTGCGGGAATACTGGTTAAAAGCAGAAGAAATCTACTGGGATTACGCTTCTTCTTATCCCACCAATGAAATGACGGGACAAGATTTAGACGAAGATCAGTTAGTCTTTCTCGAAAAAACTGACGATCGCATTGGTAGAATCTATCGTAAATCGGTTTTTCGCTCTTACACACCCAAATATAAAGAAGTTATTGACGGGCCGAATGAAGTGATTGCTCCTGAAACTGGTCAAAAGAAAATTATTCGTCAATCGGGAAGCAAAGAAGAGCATTTGGGCATTATGGGACCAGTTGTGCGGGCTGAAGTAGGGGATAAAGTTAGAGTTCACTTAAAAAACGAGACTAACTTTCCAGTCAGTTTCCATGTTCATGGCTTTCTCTACACCAAAGCTAATGAAGGCTCTCCTTACAATGATGGAAGCTTGGCTATAGAAAAGCAAGACGATAATATCCTCCCAGGGGAAAGTTATACTTATAATTTTGAAGTACCAGAAAGAGCAGGTCCAGGACCTAACGACGTTAATTCTGTAATTTGGCCCTATCACTCCCATGTCGATGAAGTCAGAGATACTAATTCTGGTTTAATGGGAGCAATCATTGTTTATGGAAAAGGCAGTCTCGATCGCCAAACTGGTTTGCCTAAAGGTATCGATCGCGAGTTTATTTCTTTATTCAAAGTTATGGACGAGAATATCAGTCTTTATATTGACGAGAATATCGAACAATTTGCCCCTAATTCAGATCCAGAAGATGAAGACTTTGAAGAAAGCAATCTCATGCACGGCATCAACGGCTTGTTATATGGTAATCTCAAAGGCTTAGATACCAAAGAAGGAGAAAAAATTCGTTGGTATTTGATGGGTATGGGAACAGAAGTAGATATTCATACTCCTCACTGGGATGGACAAACCCTAATCGAAGCTGGTCATCGCGTCAATACAGCCCAAATTTTCCCTGCTACTGTTAAAAGTTTAGATATGACAGCCGATCGAGCGGGTACTTGGCAATTTAGCTGTCATGTCAACGACCATATTTCCGCAGGAATGAAAACTACCTACACCATCAATCCTGCCTAGGGAGAGTTCATCGGAAAAAACTACCAAAGTAACTAAGGAAGATGTCCAAGAGAATTTTATCTTGTCTAATTTTGATTGTGGGAGTGGCGATCGCTATCTTAGCCATGAGTCAACTCAAAGCCAATGCTATTTCTCATACGCGGGAATATTGGATTAAAGCCGAAGAAATTCTGTGGGATTATGCGCCATCATTTCCCATAGATGAAATGATGGGCAAAGAATTTAACGAAGACCAACTGGTTTTTGTTGGAGATGCGCCAGACCGCATTGGCAGAATATATCGCAAAGCAGTGTATCGCTCTTATACTGACGAATTTAAAGAAATTATTGATGGTCCTAATCAAGTAATCGATCCTCAAACTGGAGAAAGCAGAATAGTTCGTCTACCAGGAAGTCGGGAGGAACATCTTGGATTATTGGGACCAACCATTCGAGCGGAAGTCGGCGATCGAGTTATTATTCACTTTAAAAATGAAACCCGCTTTCCTGCTAGCTTGCACTCTAGCGGTCTTTTCTATACTAAAGCCAACGAAGGCATTCCCTATCAAGACGGAACATCAGGAAGAGATAAGGCAGACGATGCTATCCCACCCAATGGTTCTTATACTTATACTTATAAAGTTCCAGAAACCGCTGCTCCTACTGTCGATGATACTAGTTCTGTAGTCTGGCCCTATTATTCTGGTGCTGATAATGTCAAAGATACTAATTCTGGCTTGATTGGGGCAATAATCGTCTACAGTCACGGTAGTCTCGATCGGCAAACAAATTTACCTAAAGGTATAAACCGAGAATTTATCAATTTCTTCCAAGTTATGGACGAAAATACTAGTCTCTACCTTGATGAGAACATTGGCGAATTTACCACCTTACAAGTAGATCCAGATGATGAGGACTTTCAAGAAAGCAACCTCATGCATGGAATTAATGGTCTACTTTACAGTAACCTGAAAGGATTGGATATGAACAATGGCGATGAGGTCCGTTGGTACATTGTTGGTTTGGGAACAGAAGTAGACATTCACACTCCTCATTGGCATGGTAATACCTTGCTCGAAGACGGACACCGCTTCGATACTACAGAAGTTTTTCCTGCTACTGTCAAGGTCTTAGACATGCTTACAGATGCTCCCGGTGTGTGGATGTACCATTGTCACGTTAACGATCATCTTGATGCTGGTATGTCGGCTGTTTACAGGGTAGAGTCTACTAGTTGACTAAGACAGGAGGCAGAAGGCAGAAGGCAGAAGGCAGGAGGAAAGCAACTCTTTAAATCAAACTTCTGCCTTCGTTTGGCATTTCTCGATATTGTATTGAGAATAATTAGGTTTAATGTAGGCGATCTATGTTAAAGGATATTAACAACTAAATTCTCTCTATTTCTTTGTTCGTATGTATTTAAGCACTCCCATCATAGTTAAAAATTTGTTCCTTTCCAGAAGCAAATAATAATAATTAGTATTTTTTTAATAAAAGGCTAATTGAGAAGAACTATCAAAAGTAGTAAGATAAAATACCGACAATCGATCGAGTGTTTTAATCTTAAATCCAAAAGAAAAAGAAGGATTAGGAATTCGCAGTTCCCAATTCTTCTTGAGGTCAATAATTTAGAGAATGTAAAACTATGTTAGCAAAAAATAAAACTCGGACGCTGTATCGTCGGTTATTGTTACCTTTTGCTTGTTTGAGTGTAATAATTATTACTAGTGCTTGTAGTAGTAATTCAACTACTAGTAGTGATCGATCGACTCAAAATACTAATGCTCAATCTAATGACATTGAATTAGCAGTAGTTAGCGATTTTGCCGATCGGGTTGTAATTCCTACTTACAATTTATTGGTCAAACAAGCTGAGGACTTGAATCAAGCCGTAAATACTTTTGTTAGCGATCCTAACGATGATAATTTAAGAGCAGCCCAACAAGCCTGGATAGAAACTCGTTTTCCGTGGGAAAAAAGTGAGGCTTTTGCTTTTGGCCCTGCTAGTTCTTTAGGTTACGATGGAGACTTAGACGATTGGCCTGTCAATGAAACCGATCTTGAAGCCATTATTAACAGTAGTGATTCTATCACCGAGGAATATGTAGAAGAACTGCAAACTACTGAAAAAGGATTTCATACCATCGAATTATTACTCTTTGGTGAGGATAACAATAAAAAAGCAGCCGATTTTACCCAAAGGAAATTAGACTTACTTAAAGTACTGACCTCAACTTTCCAACAATCCGCTACTGACTTAGCTAAAAGCTGGACAGAAGGAGTAGAGGGCAATCCTCCCTACCGAGAAGTTTTGGCGACAGCAGGAAATGATGACAATCCTGCTTATCCTACTGTAGAGGCAGCAGTAGAAGAGATTGTACAAGGAATGTTGGGTTGTTTGGATGAAGTGGCTAATGAAAAAATTGGTGAACCTTTAGAAACTAAAGAAACTGAAGGTTTAGAAAGCCGTTTTAGTCATAGTTCTCTTAATGACTTTCAAAGTAATCTACAAAGTGTAGCCAATGCTTATTTGGGTGAAGTGCCTGAAGCAAACACTAGTGGTAAAAGTCTTAGCGATCTGATTGCTAATAACAATCCAGAGTTAGACGAACAGGTTAAACAAGAAATACAAGCAGCGATCGACGCGGTTAGTGCAATTCCTGCCCCCATCGAAACTAAACTAACTGAGGCTGAAGCAGAAACCACCATGACAACTGCCCAAGAAGCAATTATTACTCTCTTTACTACTATAGAAGAGCAAGTTTTACCCATTGTCCAAGGTTAATGTCATCAGCAAGTAGCTACTAGCTAAATGCTTTTTAAATTCACGTCTCTGGAAACACTAATCTATAACCATTAAATATCAACAACAAAATGACTTCTTTATCTTGGCGATCGTCCAATAAACTGGCTACCTTAGCTATGCTGTTTATGGTGGCAATTATTATCGGTATATTTTTGTCTCGCCTCTGGAATTCCGCTTCACCCCAAATACCTTTAGCTGCTGGAGAAACAACCGTATTCAATCGCACTTCTACTGCTTACGAACAGCCTTCTGCTGGTTTAACAGAAGCAAATTTTGATAAACATGGCGAGGGAGATATCGCTTTTGAAGCAGTTTTTGTTACTTCTCCTGCCAGAGTTAATCCAGGTTTAGGTCCTTTATTTAATAATGCCTCTTGTGCTGGTTGTCATATTCGTAATGGTCGAGGACTACCAGAAAAAGGACAAATGTTAGTTAGGGTTAGCGATCCCCAAGAGTCGAATCTCGATTCTAATACTGTCCCGCTTCAATACCAACTAGAAGACAACATCAAACAAAGTAATACTCCTTCTGTACCTGGTTTGGGTACGCAAATCCAAGACCAAGCTATCTACGGATATCAGCCAGAAGCAGCAGTAGAAATGAATTGGCAAGAAGTAACCGAAAGGTATGGTGATGGGACAACCTATCAACTGCGATCGCCTGAACCCAAAATTACTCTAGCTAATGGCGAATCTTTATCCCCAGAAATTCAAATTTCTCCCCGTATTCCCTCTCCTGTCTTTGGCATCGGTTTACTCGAAGCCATACCCAATCAAACCCTGGAAAAATTAGCCGATCCTGAAGACAAAGATGGAGATGGTATTTCTGGTCGTCTTAATCAGGTTTGGGATGTTCAAACTAAATCTACTGCCATAGGTAAATTTGGCTGGAAAGCAGGTCATCCTACTCTGCTACAACAAAGTGCTTCAGCATACGTTAATGATATGGGAGTAACTAATCCTTTATTTACTGAACCCGACGGTAGTGCAGATATAGATGAAGAGATTTTGGATAATGCTAATTTCTATGTGCAAACTTTAGCTGTTCCTGCTCGTACTTTAACCAAGGATAGCCAAGTACAACGAGGGGAAACCCTATTTAACGAAGCAAATTGCGCTGCTTGTCATATTTCTACGCTAAAAACAGGCAAATACGAAGTTAAAGAACTCTCATATCAAACTATTTATCCATATACTGACCTGCTGTTACACGATATGGGAGAAGGATTAGCGGATAATCGACCTGAGTTTTTAGCTACAGGAACAGAATGGCGTACACCTCCTCTCTGGGGTATTGGTTTAACCCACACGGTTTTGCCTTACTCTAGTTTCTTACACGATGGTCGCGCCCGTACCCTAGAAGAAGCTATTCTTTGGCATGGAGGAGAAGCAGAAGCCTCCCGTGAAGCTTTCCGCAATCTATCCGCAGATAATCGCGCTGCTTTAGTGAAGTTTCTCCGTTCTTTGTAAATGGTTTTGCCCCATAAAAGCTGTTAGCTCTTAGCTTATTTAATGACTTTATTCCATCTGAATCTGTGGGGGTATTTTGCCCCTACAAAAAAATTATGTGTGTGAGGATTAAAAAACATGACTCGAAATATATTCCGATCGACCCCAGCAATCATTGCAGCGTCAGTTATGGCCATGGTATCTCCTCCTCTAGCCGAAGCTAGTGAGATACTTGACCAAATAGAAAACTATAGTCAAGAAGGGCAAATAGATACGATCGAGCAAGTAACTAATGTTAATCAATTGCGAGATGTATCCCCTACAGACTGGGCTTATGAAGCCTTAAGAAGTTTAGTCGATCGCTATGGTTGCATTGTTGGTTATCCTAATCAAAGCTATCGAGGTGCTAGGGCTTTATCTCGTTATGAATTTGCTGCGGGTTTAAATGCCTGTCTGAATCAGATTGAACGTTTAATTGCTTCTTCTGAAGCGATCGTCAGGGAAGATCTCAATACTCTCAATCGTCTCATTCAAGAATTTGAGGCAGAATTAGCGACTCTTAGCGGAAGAGTAGATAACTTAGAAAGTCGGACTGCTTTCTTGGAAGATCATCAATTTTCTACTACCACCAAGCTAGCAGGAGAAGTTATTTTTGGCTTAGGAGGAGTAGTTTCTGGTTCTAAAAATGATGGTGAAGACGATATCGACCAAGTTACTGTATTTGGTAATCGTACTCGTTTGGAACTAGAAACCAGCTTCACAGGAGAAGATCTTCTCTTTACTCGTCTCTCTACAGGTAATTTTCCTTCTTTTGCTGATGAGACTGGTACTTTTGAAGGAGACTTAGCCTTTGCCGAACCAGCAGATAACGATCTGGGGTTAGAAGTTCTGTTCTATAATTTTCCCTTAGGAGAAAACACCCAAGTCATTATTGGACCAACAGGAGTAGCAGCAGACGATATTGCTAATACTGTTAGTGTCCTTGATGGTGATGGTGGAGAAGGGGCAATTTCAGCCTTTGGTACTCGCAACTCTATTTATTTACCTCCTGGTGATGCAGGTTTAGGGATTATTCATAGTCTAGGAGATAAGATTGAAATTAGTGCTGGTTATTTAGCTTCTCCTGCTAATGACCCTAGTGAAGGTAATGGTTTATTTAATGGTCCTTATAGTGCCTTAGGACAAATAACCTTTACCCCAACAGATAGTATCACTCTCGCTGCTACTTATGTTCATAGTTACAATCAGAGTGATACAGAAACTGGTAGTAGCTTAGCGAACTTACAATCATTTACCGAAGAGGAATTTGGAGAAGCTGTCCCCACAGTAAGTAATTCTTATGGATTGCAAGCATCTTGGGCAATTAGCGACAAGATTGTCATTGGTGGTTGGGGTGCTTTTAGTAATGTTGCTGCCCTTTCTACTCTCGAAGGACAGATCGATCGAGGTAGTCAGGATGTAATTACTTGGGCAGCCACCTTAGCTTTTCCCGATCTAGGTAAAGAAGGCAGTATAGCAGGAATAATTGTAGGCAGAGAACCCTATGTGAGTGATTCTAGTATTGATGAGTTGGGAGACGATGATGATTTCTCTTTACATGTAGAGGCTTTTTATCAATACAAAGTAACCGATAACATCAGTGTTACTCCTGGTTTAGTTTGGATTACTGCCCCTGATAGTAACGATAATAATGATGATTTGCTCATTGGCACTATTCGTACTACTTTCACTTTTTAAGCAGCATTCTGTGAAGCTAGAAACTACCTGCTCAAGGAAGTAGCAGGTAGTAGTTCATGCAGAAGAAAGTTTGGAGAGAGTTATGTATGGTAGAAGATAGAAAAAATATTGCAGATTATAAGTAGTTTCTGCAAAATGAGGAATTTTTCCAAAAGTAATATGAAATACAAAAAAGACTGCAACACATTTATTGCGTAGGGGCGAAGGGCTGTTCGCCCTTACAGGGTTTTATTTGTAGCAAACATTTAAATATTTCATATAAGTACATTGCTGAATAACGTGAATTCGATTCACGTTACAGCCCCTCAGAGAACCTCACCACCGAAAGTGCTTCACCGCAACGGACTGGCTTCCCAAGACTGCCCTTTCGGGCAACCCAACCTACAATTTTACGTTTAATTGAGTGGAGCTGCTTAATTCTTGTTGAGAATAGCTAATAATTCTGCTAATTTCTCAGAATTAAAGCTAACTTTCATATCTAATTTTTGTTCTGCATCTCGCAATAACAAAAGATAATTATCTCCTATGGCTTTACCGATTATCTGGGGATTATTCAATTCAATTGTTTGGTAAACAACCTGAGGTAAACTAACACAAATCACGACTGTTTCTTGAGACTGAGGATAGATGTAGAGTTTTTGTTTGTACTTATCTAATTCTAATTTTCTTGCCGTAATATTCCGTTCGTCTTGAGTATTATTTTTTTGCCAATAAACAGTTATTCCCCGCAACTGAGTAAATTGAATAGGAAACTTTTCATCAAATTTTTGTGTTTCCCAGTTAAGCTCTTCTACATTGTCAGTGCTAGAAATCAAGCGTTGTTGCCAACTAATTTCTTGACCATTTAAATTATTCCACCACTGAGCGATCGCAGCTAAATTATCAGCATTATCGAGGTTATCACTATTTTGCTGCCAAGTTACTTTCATCTCTATAATTTCTCCATCTGTTATTAATATTAATTCTGTGGTGTGGTCGCTCTTTTGATAATAAACTACTCAAAATTATGAAATAGGGAACAGGGAACAGCTTATTGCTTCGTTCCTATTAATCAAGAATTTAACCTATAAATATCTAGGAGTAAATCTAATCTTCCTGTTCAACTAATTGCCAGAATAAATCTTCCCCTGCGATCCCATCAAAACTACGATCGATCCTCGCCTCTTTACGATATTTATTATTAATCTCGATCGCTTTTTGTAAATTTTCTACTGCCAGCTGTACTTCCTTCTTAGCAGCGTAACAAATGGCCTTACTGTAATAAGCAGGGGCATAATCTGCTTTAAGTGCTAACGAGCGATCGCAACTAGCGATTGCCTCATCATATTTCTCTAATTGAATGAGGATTCGATTGCGATAGTTCCAAGCTTTGAATAAACCAGGATCTAATTCTACTGCTCGATCGAAAGAAGCGATTGCTTCGTCATAACGTTCTAACATATCTAAAGCCATACCACGATTCATCCAGGCTACGGATTTATCTGGTTTGATTTGTACTGCTCGGTCAAAAGATTGATATGCTTCTTCATGTTGAAGTAACATACCAAATGCTACACCACGATCCACCCAAGCTTGATAATACTCAGGATCTATCTCTACTGCTCTGTCATAGGCTGCGGTTGCCTCCTGATAACGTTTTAAGCGGTTGAGAGTAACCCCACGATAAAACCAGGCTTCAGCACGATCGCTTTGCATTTTTAAGACTTTATTTAGGGCAGCAATTGTTCCCTCATATCTAGATAATTCTTTTAAAGCTAGAGCGCGATGAAACCAAGCATCAGGATAATCTGCTTTTAATTCTAAAGCTCGATCGTAAAGAGCGATCGCTTCTTCGTATTTTTCTTGAGCAAATAAATCATTACCCTGCTTAACAAAATCTCCGGGATCGAGGAACAATTGAGGATGATTAGCCTTGAGATTTGCTAATTGTTCTCTGACACTAGATACATCTTGTTGCATCTCGGCGATCGCTTCACCAACAATTTGTTGAGGGGTAATTGCTGCTAACTTCTGGATAATTCCTTCTTTTTGGGTTTGAGCATCAGATTCTAGAGTTTTTAAGTTAGTGGTAAGTTTAGTAGTTAAATGGGCTAAATTCTCCAGAGTTTGTCGCTGATTAATCTCTATTTCTGATTGCAACTGCGAAAATTGCTGAGTGACTTCGGTTTTTACTGTTTGCCACTTTTGCAATGTTTCTACTTTTTCTGCTCTTATACCTACACTCTCCTGGGAAATTTGGGCAGTAAATCTCTTTTCTAATTGCTTGACATTCATGAGAGTCTGTTTAATCTGTTGTTTAAGCTGAGATTGAGACTCTGTTAACTGAGTAATTAATTCTTGACCTAATTTAGCTAAATCTTGAATGGCTAAATCTTTTTCTTGTTCTGCTTTTTGTCTAGTTTTCTGCTTTAACTCCGATAAGTCAACTTTGAACGCAGACTCTAATTTTTGTAAACTTTGTAAAACCTGTTCTTTTTCTTGCTCAACATTTTTTCGTAATCCTGATAGATTAGCAGAAAATTCTGACTCGGCTTGATTGAAATTGGTTAAAACCCGATTTTGTTGTTGACGAACATCTGCTTGTAGTTTGGATAGTTGGGGTTTAAATTGAGCAGCTAACGTATCTAAGTTTTGGATAGAAAGATTAGTTTGGGTTTGAGCTTCTGCTTGCAATATGTCTAGTTGCTGGATAAATTCCGCTTTAGCTTGTTGCAAATCATCGAGAATGTTATCTTTTTGTTGCTCTAAATCTCCTTGTAGTTGAGATAGTTTAGGTTTAAATTCCGCAGCCAAATTATCTAAGCTTGCTTGGATAGAATCTCTTTTTTCCTGCATTTTAAGCTGTAATTGAGACAGTTGATTATGAAAATTAGCTGCGGATTGTTCTAAGTTTTTCAGGATTACTTCTTTTCGTCCCTCTGCATCTGTCTGCATTATTTCCAATTGATTAGGAAATCTATTATTTAAGCTTTCCAAGTCTTGTAGAATCACCTCTGTTTGTCGTTCAACTTTAGTTTGTAGTTGAGTAATTTGATTAGTAAATTGAGTTTCTAATTTTTCAAAAGATTGATACGAACTTTTTTTATGACTCTCGATGACATTGATAGCTTGTTCTTTAGACTGAGACAGTTTGGCTAACAATTGAGAAATAGTTTCTTGTTGCTGATTTAATTCTTGATGAAAATCTCCTGCCTGTTGATGTAGTCTAGTTTCTAATTGTTGTGCGGTTTGTAAAATATTATTAACTTCTTTGGTGACTTTGTTAAGTTTATCTTTAGCAATGTCTAGTTCTTGAAGATTATTACTAACAATACTGCTAACTTCTCTAATTACTGACCTTCTTAATAGCCACAAAGCTGCGATCGCTCCAGTAAGTAGTAATGCTAAAGTGACTAGTATAATCAGATTAAACTGAATTAAAGTTCTATTAAATAGGCGATCGAGTTTTTCTTGAGTTTGTCGATCTTCTGAAGATAAACTATCTAACCTTTCTACAGTGCGAGGAGTTTGGGCAAAAGCTGGTTTATGGGCAAAAGCTGGTTTATTTGCCTGACTGTTCGGGATTGTGTTCCCAATCACACCAACAGAAACTAGGCAAGTCGTCAAAATTATCCCGTAATGTAATGTCAAGGGGAAAAAATTTAGATTTTTACTTTTCATTAAGTAATCACTCCCTATATCTGTCGATTGATTATTTTTAGATTAATCGAATTTATTCTGGTATTGCAGATTTACTATTATCCTTTTTGGTTAGATAATAATTCAGCATAATTCATCTTATAGAAAGCTCGAAACTTAATTTAATAAGTAGCAGCTTTGACCGCATAAATCTTATTTTCATAAGAATATTTATCTATCTCGAAGCCATCCTATCTCTGACATTAGCTTACTAAGATATGCCTTCTCAAACTATTCTTGTCCGTTCTCACGCTCGTACCATTCACACTCATCCAGTTACCTTTATCTGTGCTCAATGTCACACTCCAACGACAAGAGAATGCTATCCAGGCAAAACACCACAGTACTGCTTACAGTGTCGTCCTAGAAGAAAAAAATCTTCTAACAATCCTCATCAAGAAAAAGGTATGTTCACCCCTACTCATTTCCTTATTGCTCCCAACGAGCGAAAAACAGAAGTATGTCTGGAGAAAACGACTAATCCTGGCTGGTACGGAGTTAGGACAGCATTAGATTGGTTTAGTGGTAGTTCAATTATCCAATATCATCGAGATAAAGGCTTAATTAGCAATGATGTACCTCTTGAGGGTTATGAGCTTATTCCTATGCCCTCAGATTTGCTCTCCCAACCACCAAAAACAGCAACAAAGAGTAAGCTTAGACGCACTTACATTGCATTAATTAAATTACCTTTGTTTTTGAACTTTTCACTCCAATTAATAGTTAAAGCTCCTTCATTGAGAAGATTATTGACTACTTTTG
>JAAUYH010086575.1_pt1 | contig 15617 bp, 8 predicted proteins | sample 7278061 | NCBI WGS metagenome assembly JAAUYH01 (sample SAMN14350203, study PRJNA611818) | marine sediment metagenome | isolation source: surface marine sediment (0.6m) | place: French Polynesia: Moorea | collected 2018-08
AGGCGAATGGGACCAGGACAACTCTCCCTACTAGGGCTGACTTAATTCCCGCGACTGAAGACGAAACTATTCTGTGATCGTCGGAACACAACACCTATCGCTCCTTAATTGGAAGCTTGCTATATATACCAGTTTGAACGAGAACTGACATCTCATTTCCGTCTCGGTCCTTGCACGGCAATTACATACTCCCACAAAGCGTCATATGGGCCTGCTCAAACGCATTCTGCGATATATCGCAGGTACGGTACACTTCGATTTCAAGTTTCTTCGTTCGGATAAGTTGTCGTCCCAGTCTCTACACGCTGCCGTCGACGCCGATTGGGGCGGATGCAGAGAGACACGGAAGTTCACCTCCGGGTGGGTAATCGCCATCAACGGCAGTCCATTCGTATGGATAAAGAGGAAGCAATCGATCATAGCAAACTCTTCAGCCGAGGCCGAGTATATCGCATTGTTCGACTGCGCACAGCACGTGAGCTGGATGCGCAAGTTTTTCTGGGAAAGGATGAACAAGAATCCCTGGCCGTAGCAAGAAGTGAAATTTGAAGCGACAACTATCAGCGTCGACAGTTCTGATGCCAGATCGCTTGCGTTGAACAAGCAAGTCTCGGCCAGGTCGAAGCACATGGATCTCTAGTATCACTTCGTCAAAGCCGTTATTGGGAACGGTTCCGTTGTTCCGGCTGAAGTTTCGTCGAAGGACAATCCAGCAGACATTTTGACGAAGAATTTTGTTCTTCCCACTTTGAAGTACCCCTGTGATCTTATAAGGTTAGGTTGATCATCAAGCTATCGAGACCTCAAGAAACTTGGTTCGTACTTCATTCTTCACCGCTGACATTTTTACAGATGCGATCAACCTCTAGCTACTTACAAGTACTGGACACCCGTGAAAATAAACCATCACGATGACCTGAGTGCGGGTACAGATGCACTAAAAGCCCAAATTTTCATTTTGGAAGAATTTCAAATTTCGAAATTAATCGATTCTGAGGGACGGTGTTAATGATACCGGTTTAATTCATTACCAGTTTCGGTTCGATCGGAAATAAGTAATTAAACAAGTAAAAATTTTAATTCAGACAAGTAATTCTTAATTCAGTCATTTCTATTTCTTTAAATAGAAACCTAAAAGTAAAATTTTAGACATCTATTATCAACACATTCTGTTTCTACCGTAACAGATGTTGGAAGAATTTTGAAGTGAAAATTCATTGCAAAGTAGTAGAACAGGTGTAGCTTGGAAGTCTAGAGATTTCTGAAAAGTAAACAAAAGAAATGAGAGGAAAATGAAAGAATCCGAATAAAATTCTCTAATATCGATAGAAATTACCTTTTGTATCAGTACCGCGCTCCGTAGACAGGGATTTTTAATGTTGTGACTGTTTATCCTCACGAAATCAACTATGCCATCGGCTTCCAGTTCCGTAAAAACAGTTTGGTTTCAAAATATTGTAGTAGCATAGATGCAATCGATGACTAACTAGAAGAAATTTTAAAACATAGCAATAAAATGCGTATGAGCTCAGAGTTTTTACCTGCGACTAATATCTAATTCACGCATTATACTATTGGGCATGTTAATCCGTGGTTTTGATTATTGTATAATACCCAATTTTAAAGAATTGGGTTCATGGCTAAAGCAACTGATTGAAGCGGTCTGTACTAATTTGACAAATATTTGTCACTAAAGCCATTGCCAAAACTGAGTGTGTTATCTAGCTAGAAAATTTTACTTACGAATTCAGTAGAAATCGTAAATGTTCTTCATAATTTCTTGCCGTTTGACTTAATTCGTTTTCCAAATGAGAAAAATCAAGTGCATTGATTTCTTAATGGTGATTATCAGTAGCAATAAATGATGCATTTCACAATCAATCTATCAATTAAAAATTAAAATGGGTTGCCCAGGGACAAGTGCATGTATTTTGATTTGAATGTTTGATGTTAGATTTGCAATATACTTTGATAGTGCAGATCCAATGATATTTTTTATGTGATACGTCGAGTAGGATAGGATCATAGTGCATAGAAAAGAATACTAGCTTTCTAACAATTTAATCAAACCACTCATGAAATGGCATCCATTTTTGTAAAAAGTTAAGTAAATTTTTGAAGAGCGTAAGAAAAATTTAGTTTGACTCAGAATATGAACGTTCAAGTTCTCTCAGATGTCTGTCTTTCATAAACTATTCTAGATTTGGAACAGTTGCGGTTGACGATGAATGTAGCTAGCATATTATCAAGTCGAAAATGGATGCGACTTCGTTGTTACTCGGCTCATTCTTTTATACTAATTAGACTATAAAGTACCAGCCCGGCACAGCGCACTAAATTGAACAGTGCACTTATCCTAACAACCTTTGAATAAATTATAGTCGATTAAAATCTAGGGTTTGCAAAAATTATGAAGGCGAAACAACCAACTGCCGTAAGAGGTAATTAGTTCTAGTTCCGACAGTTTACTAGCAAAGCATCGAATCCAAAAAAACATTCAACCCATGCAAATATTATACTAGAAAAATAAATACAGCGAAAAAAACACGGTAGTATAAGTTCCTTACAAGGTTGCTGCAGCTTTGCTTCATTGCATTTGCATTTTCCCGCATTTGTAATAACATTGACCCGCAGACCCATGGTATTTCGTAAATAATGATCCCCATACATTTTAACCTTGCGAAGTTTGTATCGCAGGTTTACTAATTTCTAAAACGTAAGTCAAGATAAACAGCTTTATAAAAATTTTCAATACAAAATGTGAATGCTTTTAGCAGTTGACAGAAATTGAAATCGCTTGAATACTTCAGTATTTTACCAATCGTCTTTTGCTCTTCAATATGAAACAAAAGAAATAATTCGACAACCCGTACTGAAAATGTATATTTAATTATTTTCGAACATATTTGTTTCAAGTCTATTTTTTGATAGGTGAGATGGCGACTGTTAATGGATTGATTCGCAAAAGATAGATTGCAACCATAGTGTCGATTGCGTGTGTAGGGTGGCTACCAATATTATTGCTAGATATTTGAGATGTTTGATGCAATTCTGCATTGCAAGAACCCGTCCCTCCGCAAGTAATACGTATTGCAATATACTACGAAGAGAAAATAGCCATTGTAAAATTAGTACAGTACAAGATTTGCTGAGCTCTTAATTTTATCATGGCTAAACTACGTCATCTTCTACAACTTGCTGGAAATCTTTTCGTTCTCAGTACGATATTCGAGTTTTCGTTGCTCTAAGTCGAAAATACTCCAGTTTATTGCGTAGCCACCCTGTGCATATGATTGATTAATCAGTACAAAATTACGAAGTCAAAAAGGTTTGCACAAAGGCTCTGTGAGTACGCTATTCGTTGAAATCAGATACGAATGCTAATGGATGTACTGCTTCTGAAAACTCGATTGCGATTGGAAGATTGCAATCAGCAACAATACAATCGGATTGTCCCAATCTCTGGTTCCACTACAGAACTCAGTCATTTGTTGTATGACGACCCTATTGCTTGCTACCTTAGTAGTGAAGGGCAATCTGTTGTGATTATCGTGACTAACGTGGAAACTACAGTTGTCTTTCGAACTAAAATTCTTCTCTGTGCAGAAACTGCAACCCAAGATTGGAAACGGTTTGAGCGTGTTCCTTTTTTCACTCTCGCATTGCGGGGAATAGAAACCCTGCCTTGCTGGACACCAAACCTAGTGCACGTTATCGATCGATAACGGTCATTTCAGTACAGTATAAACGAAGGGCATTCCACGGGGTTCAGAGGAAATGACCTCTCGATCGAGAAGGAGGACTGTACCGTACTGTACCGTACTGTACTGCACTGTACGTACGGTACAGTACATCATATCTGAGAGGTAGGGTCTCATTTCCAGTGGTATGCAGCTCACATTTGGGAGACATGCTCTACGAAAAAATCTACGTACATGTCGGAATTCGTTTTCACGCCACTTCAATCCGATTTCTGTAACATCTATTCCAATCCTCCTTTCCGTGTGAGAATGGCCTACGGCATCAACGCTACAGTATCATGAACCCTTTCTAGAAAAGAATACAGTTTTCCTATGTGCGGCCCAGACTGGAGCACGCCAAGAAACCGGCAAGTATAACCGCCGCACAAGCGAAGGGTTAGCACGGCACTCGAAAATCGGATGGATCTCAAGGTGGTGGGGGCTGGCTTCGGCCGCACCGGCACATCCTCGTTGAAGCAGGCGCTGACGCAGCTGGGCGTGGGGGATGTGTACCACATGTTCGAGTTGTACAAGCAGCCGCATCACGGCAAGCTGTGGTACTCGCAGCCGCCGGCATGGGACGAGATCTTCCGCGGGTACAGCGCGGCGTTGGACTGGCCCGCGGTGTATTTCTACGCGGAGCTGGCGCGGCTGAACCCGGACGCGAAGGTGGTGCTGACGACGCGCGACGCGGAGGAGTGGTACGACTCGGCGTATGCGACGGTGTGGCAACGGCGCGCGGAGCGGATAGCGAAGGGCATTTGCGGCAGCTCGATATCTGACGTGATAATATGGGAAGGCACGTTTAACGGGCGATTCCTCGACCGCGAGTACGCCATCGACGTGTACAACCAGCATATTGACGAGGTGCGCCGCACCATCCCCAAGCATCGCCTGCTCGAGTACGACATCCACGACGGCTGGGGCCCGCTGTGCGAATTCCTCGGCTTCCCGGTGCCCGACACGCCATTCCCCAACATCAACTCGCGGAAAACGTTTGCCGAGCGTGTCGCGCAGGCCGATCCCAACCCCACAGACTTTCGCGATCTGTGAGGCCAACTACTGCACATAAGCGTGTACGACTCCAGCGATGCCCACGGCAGTATAGCATTACGACGACCTCCGTCCCGTCCTAGTCGCTGCGGTAAAAACGATGGCAATATGGATTCCATGGGCGATATGTCGCAAATCAGCGTCCCCAAAGCATCACTGCCGACGCAAATAAATACGAAAGCTACAGCAGTGGCTCCATGCCGACATCACGCCATAGCGAGCAAGTCAGCCCGCTCCACACAGGCCCGTGCGGACGGAAGCGCTGTCACTGTAGTGCGCCCCTTCACCTAAACGACAGTGACGAGCCGCGTGTCGCATCTGCTGACGGGGGCGGCGTCCGATTTGCGACGCCACCCAACGCAAGTAACTGACGTAGCACACAGCGGTCCGACCAGGTGTGCGCGCGATGCATGGGGAGGGCGCGTCCCATGGGACGGGTAGGAAATGGGTAAATTGGGGATGCCACCTGGCAGCCCAGAAATGGGCATTTATAGAGCCGAGATCAAGCGTTGCATCCGGGAAACGCCACCAAACGACATGCCGGGCCTCACCTCAGCGAGTGACGAGCTGCTGCGCGATGCGCCGTTCCCGGGCGTGGTGGAGCTGCCGACTGAGGCGCGTGCGCACGGGACAATCGTGCTGGCACACGGGTTCGCGCTGTCGGCGCGGTCGTACCGCGAGCTGGCGGCGGCGTGGGCGGGCGCGGGGTGGGCGGTGTACGTGCCAGCGCTGTACGGCGTGTGCACGGCGGTGGGCGCCGACGCGGACGCGCTGGGGCGCGCGTGCACCTGGGCGTACGCCGCGCTGCCGCGCCCGCTCGTGCTGGCGGGCCACTCGCGCGGCGGCCAGGCCGCGCTCGTGCACCTGCTGCGCCAGCACAGCCGCCGCGGCGCCAAGGTCGGCCCGCCCCTCGCCGCCTACCGCGGCCTGCTCCTGCTCGACCCCTGTGAGGGCGCGCCCCGCACGCCCCTCGGCTGCGGCCTGCGCCACTTCATCCTCGACGCCGCAGGCCTCGACTGGAAGTGGAGCGACATCCCCGTCGTCCTCCTGCAAAATCGCGGCTGCGTGCCCCCCGGCCACGACGCCAAGGCCCTCTACAGCGCGCTGCGCGCGGCCACGCTCGTCGGTGGGGGCAATTGGGAGTACGGCGACGCACCGTTCTACCTCATCAACGCCACCAAGTTCGGCCATCTCGACTACCTCGACGACGCCGTCGGCCCCGTCGCGACCGTCGCCGCATGGCTCGTCGGCGGCGAGAAGGCGAAGCGGGGACTACTCCGACGATACACCACGGATCTCGTCACAGCCGTGTTCCACCCAGGCGCGAACCGCCGCGACGTGCTCGCGCGTGTCGTCGAGGTGGAGCGACGAATCTGCAACGCATGAGTGCTGCTCGTGGCGCTGCTTATTGTAAACTATTATTCTAGTATTGATCCGTGCCTGTGTTGATGCCGAACGGTGGCATCCCCGTTTCGACGCTGGTGCGGACTGCGAGTCGGCGAGATTAGATCGCCGGGCGCCCGTTCTCCCCTGCATTTGCGTGAATGAGTTCGCTTTGTGTCAACGTGCTTGAACACCGCCGTCCACACCTCGTGGACCTGTAGTGTCTCGTAGATTCGAGATGGCATGTATACTGTACAACTTTAGCATCTCCCATGCGTACATTTTGCGTATTTACTCTGATCCAAAATGAATACCGCTGGGGACGCGAGACCCAAACACTCTTGCATCCCACACACCACCCAAGTTTACAACGGAAAGAAAGATAAGCCAAGCGAAGGGGCGCCAGGGGGCGTGTTAAGGCAAGACGTCTGTGGCGTACGGCGCAGGATCGAAGGTGACGTTGTTCTTCATCATCCATTCATCCAACTTTGGCATATCCTGCTTGGCCCACAGGAAGTGGAGGAAGTAACTGCGACGGAAGACGTCGCCGATGTGGTAGCGCTCGCCACCGACGAGATGTGAATAGTTGTACCACATCCAGTTGCGGTTCCAGGCGTGTGGGAGGGTGGCGACGAGGTCTCTGCGCATGAGCTCGGCGCCGATGAGGGCCTGCTCGTAGTGGAAGCTGACATGGGGTGGGAGACGCGCGACGCGGCGCACGTGGCGACGGTAGAGCGCGGCCATCCAGGGCGCGTGGCGGCGGTGCGCCAGAAGCACGCCGGTGTTGAGCAGCCCGTTGCGCGGGGCGGCGGGGAAGCCCATGCTGCGGTAGTACTCGCTGGGCACGCGCGTGCGGCCTGTGCGGTAGCGCAGCACCGCGGTCACGACGCCCAGCGACGGCTGCGCCTCGTCGACGATGCCCACACCGCCCCCCAATGAGGATAGTGGCAGCGGCGGCGCCCACGGCGCGATCACCACGTCGTAGTCCACCACCGCCGCGTACTCCTCGTCCCGCAGCACATCGTGCACCAGCAGCTTCTGCAGGCTGACGGCCGCGTGCCGGCGCCCCTCCGTGCTGTTGCCGAGGTAGTCCCGTTGTACAACTAGCCGATACCCATGGCGCCTCGCGTACGCAGCGTGCGAACGCGATGCGATTTCCGCGCGCTGCGGATAGCCGTCGGGTATTGCCAGGACTACCATCACCACGCGGGGCTCTGGCGTGTCTGCGGATTGCGATGTCCCGTGTGTACTTCTGTCTTCCACTTGTGTCTTTGCATTCCCCGGTGGTTGTGCGGCGTCTGCCTTACCTCGTGTATCCCAGGTCGCACCGTCCTGTGAAATCGAAGTGTTCACGTCGTACTCGTTCGCTGGTACCTCAGGCGTAGTAGAATCGGCCTCTTCCGGGCGGACACTGTCATTTACAGATGCTTCCCTCACTTTTGTGGCATTCGATAGTCGTTCATCCCGTTGTTCTGTGAAATCCACACGGTCGCTAGCTACCGCAAGATGCGTTTCGTTTTGTTCCTCACTTTGCGCAGCTTCAAACTCCCGAGGTAATGCAGCATTCTCTTCAGCATGCACCTTATTCACTTCATCGGTATTGTTACCCACAGATCTAACCTCCCCACCATCACTTAATTGAGGAGGTGGCGATAGAGATTGCGCACCCGTTACTACGGCACCAGCACTCCCTCGATCCGCCACCGATGTGGACGCCTCATCAATGCCTACCGCGACGGGCTTCGCGTCGCGTACAGTGCCGTCTCGGTGGCGCAGCCCAGGCACCGCCTGAACCGACAGGTTGCGCCGGATGTCAGCCCACGTCGAACGGCGGGCGATCTCGCGCTCGACGTAGTCGCGTACGACAGCGAAGTCGTAGAGCAGGAGCACGGCGATGGGGACGGACACAAGGAGGAGGACGTGGGCGGTTGCACAGCAACGGCGATCGGTGGCGGCGCGCTTCACGCATTGCGCACACATGGTGGGTGGCGGGGCGGGGGCGGGCGGGCGCCATCGGATAGAAGGCGCGGCGAAGCGAAGGGGCGCGATCGCGGGCGCTGGCGTCGAGCACGCTATGCACGATCGCGCGACCTTTCACTCCGCGCGCTGGGTTGCAGGCGGCGCGTGCTGAAATTCGGCTATTTTCGCGCCAGTGGCGCGTGCCCGCCGCTCCTATGCTGCCTGGCGTGAGGCGCAGCAGAATGTCGCAGTGCGATGGCGGCGGGGTGTGGGTGGCATTGAAATTGTACGCTGATTGTATCTTGCTCTGAGCGACAGGGAAGGACGACAAACGGGATGCATAGCTCGTATTGCTGTACGCTCGATTCTGTAACTGCTAACAAGGAATACTGTAGTTGTGGGTGTCCCAATTCTGATATCTCGCTAAAAACAAAAATGATAGAAACGTAGAAAGAAGCACATAAACATGCGACGTGAGATGTGTACGGGTACGGAATCGAATGAATTGATAAGCAATGAAGTTGAAGGAAGAATTTAAGTTACAGATCATTCATGAAATGAAGACTCGTAGCGACCGGCCTGATCTGGTTTGAATCTAGTGAATACGTCTTTGTTCGACGAAGGCTAACACGATGAATTGTTTCCGTCGGGGTTCGCGTTGGGCGTGCAATGACAGCACACGGCACGCTCGAACACGAGGGCGGGTTCTTCAAAACTATCGCCGCGATTCGTAGCATCCATCCACGCACGCGCTGCGAAACAAGGGATGACACTGCCAAAGCGGAATGGCGGTGCCATGCGACTTGCTGCTGTACCGTATAACTGTGCTGTGCGGTGTGTGACATTTTCCTGTTTGCTCACCCGCTGGTTGCGAACTTTAGTCAGATAGCGTAGCATTTCCGTAACGCTTTAGTCTGATTCTGTATCATCAGTTCCGCTCGTTCTTCTGTATGCCGCGCTGCCGTCTCTTTCTGCGATCCCTACCACTCCGTACACCGTTTCTTTGATCGAAGATGCACAGTACACCGATGAAGAGAAGAAAAGAGAAATACGGCCGATCATAGTACTGTCGTTTTCTATTCTACACCTGCATGTGGAATGCACACTTTCCGATGCGAGGCATTGCGCTTGCTTTTGGGTGGGTAAAGGGCTCGGGTGATATCGTGATTCATTCGTTTTCGTGTCCCCGGTGGCGTTAGCATTCCCGTGCACACACTGCTCGTATTTAATTGATGCTCTACTGACGAGTGGCGATGGAATGTGGGTTTAGCATTGCGCGTTGTTTGGTTCTGAGGCAACAATTCACGAGAAACGAATCTACCGCGGCTGGTTTTCTCAGATTACAGCATGTCGTTGCTATGGCACCCATCTAACTCGCGGTCGGTGTCCGCTTGTGTTCACGGGGCGGTAGAATTACTCAAGGAATGTAGACTTGGTTTTCTGGTTTGTCCACCCTTTCCTCTCTACCGTAATGGGAATCGTAGCATGCGCATGGGTGTCTGCGTGTGTCTATGTGCGTGCGCTCGTGCGCGGATGTGAGTGCATGTGTGCAAGTCGAACATCACGTGGAGCGATAGATTTCGTGCAACGAGGCGTTATCTCACGCCTCTTCCATTGCACATGATTCACGAGGATTTCTTTTCTACTGCAATTGGGTTCTTATGTTCGGGCGACACCCACGCGGCCGCCGCACGCCACCTCACATGTACCAACGACGGCATCCACCACCACTTCGATGAACGGCAGAAAGAAAACGGACATCGAGTTTCTACTCAACAACAACACCGACACGGTCTCGGCGACGACGCTGCCCGCCGCGAGCTCGTCGAAGCACCGCCGCACGTCGATTCGATTCGAGTGCGCGCGCTGCCGCCAGACCTTCTCCTCGCGCGGCAACCTGAAGAAGCATGTCACCAGCGTGCACGAGAAAACGCGCGCGTACACCTGCGCCACCTGCAATCGAAGCTTCGCGTTCCGCGATCGCCTCGAGCGCCACACCGCGCAGGTGCACCAGAACGAGCGCCGCTTCGCGTGCGTACTGTGTGACTCGCGATTCAAGCAACTCGCGCACCTCAAGACGCACCAGCGTTTCGTGCACAACTTGCGCGACTAATCACCCGCCTCGGTGTAGTAAATTTGGCTTTTTGCTCTTTCTGTAGGTTTTTTGTCCGTCCCCCTCGACCCCCGACGCTCAGCCCCTCGCACCACCCCCGTCCACCACACTGCGCCGCCGTATCCCCTGCCTGAACTGTGGTGAGGCAAATGTTCCAGCTTTCTCGCCCCATCATACATCGCGTGTTACATGCGCACGAATCATAGCTCAATTCGAAACACTTTCAACAATGCTACCCTAGTTTCGGTTCGTGGTTCTTCGCTGTAGATTGTCACAGCTACAATTCACCGCGCTTCTCATACCTGCCCCGATTATTCTGACTTGACATGCCGAATGGTGAATGTGAGATGTCAACATACTACCTTGCTATCGTCGTCTGTGTGTTCCGCTAGGTAGACTGCAAACACTGCCATGTTTGAGGAACCAATCTCGTTAACAGCGAGAAATCAACCACAGTCTCGAGACAGAATATCTGATAATTTGGAGATCCTCGTTTATAACCGACTGTAGAAATTTCAGCACGAAACGTCAACGTCGGGTCGTTCCATTTCCGGAGAAAGAAGCAACTTGACGGCAGATTCGCTCTCATGCATTCGATGCAGTTGATACCTCTTGGACGACAGGAAATTGTTGATCTTGGCCAACTTGCGTCCGGAATGCAGGCAGGAAACAATGTAGCAGAGAATTCACGCGATCGCACCAAGCCCGTATCGGGCGATGAGCGAAAGCCACGACCAAGAGCATGTCACTCTGAGTGTTTTCGACTGTACGCAGCAATTTGTCAATGAAGAAATAAGAAGACTTTTATATAGCACACGATGAAAAAGGCGAATGCTACCTCACTCAATTTCAGTAGTAGTAGAGATGGTGAGGAACAAGTGAATTGTTGCCACAGATGAAGAGGCAGATGTGAATATCGCGGGACCATTTGTCCAGTTTCATCTAAACTATTTCTGTTATTCTACTTGGTACTGCAGCAGAAGAGCCTTGGCTGTATCTCTGCCATATTTCGAACCTTTCGCTGACCCATATCCTCTACAGTGTATTTAACGGCAACAAATACTAGTTGAACGCGGCGAAGCGAGCATCTTCCATGTCGCAGAGCAACCGAATGAGTGACTGCCACCCGTTGAGTTCGCAGTTGATGTATTTGAGCCACGATTGAATACGAGAGATCAATCTTGACCGGTTGGCCTTATTCATAGTGTAGTCTTATCCTATGAGAGTAGGACCATGGTGGCACGTAGACATATAGAGGGGGAAAAGAAAACAAGAACCAGAAGAGGTGGAGAAAAATAAAGTAGAGCATATTCCGATACTGTTCATTTGAAAAACCAGTATAGAATTCTCGCGTACAAGTTAGGAATGCGTCCTGGAAAATGAAGTCCAACAAACATTGAATATGGATGTTTTTTGATCTGAAATCAAAGTACCGAACTTCTACTACTTTTGGTAGGCTCTCTACGTATTATCATCTTCTGCCGCCCCTTGTTCATCTGGAAATTCGAATGTGACAGCCTTTCTCCCCAAAAGAACTAGTCTTTGCTGTATTCGAAATATAGGTTTTGTACGTTTATGTGCCGCAAAGTATATAGTGATGTTTTTAATTGCAAAATTCAAAAGTGCCGAACGTGGTAACTCGTCAAAGTACATTACTCTTCAACAATAAGACTTCTAGGTGATGTGCACTATACTTTACATAAGATCAGAACTATCGTGACTACAGTAAGCTAAAGTGTTCTACTACTCGGAAAAACATTTCACCCAGTTTTATTTCTGAATCATTTCACTATGTAGGCTGCCTGAACTCTGAACCAAATTGGACCAGTTGGAAACTCGTTTAACATAGCGCTAAAGGGCTAGGGTCTAATAATCAATTTCTTTGAACTATTGTCAATTTAGATCGTGCATGTTTCGTCAAGAAATCTTTGAATTGTACCTATAATCTTATTGTTAGTTAATTCTCTGTTCACAGAGAGAATGAAAGGCAATGCACTTTAACTTTACCAGTTCTGTAACTTCGTGCTTGTAATCTTCGAGATGGCGCACACCTGTCAGACATCGAAAACGATTTATTTACAGAGTTACATCGTTTTGCGTCGAGCTATTCTCGTGTAGAAAAGATTGCTATTCAATATAATAGAATAAATTACATCTATAGAACAAAACTCTATACTTCAGAATAATGCAATCGAATTATAAATTTCCTTACCAAATACTCCACGATTTAATTGTTCATTCATTATGTAGACATTTGCGGATAATTAGCAGTTGGGTTAAGTAAATGTAGGCATAGGTGATGGCCGATGAAGCGAAAACTAAAAAAGAAGTGAAGTACTTTCAAAGAACATCTTTGCAGCTGCATATGCACGTCGAAGGAAGAAGCCTATCACATCGGAAATGTAGAGAATTGCCTGCCTCAGTTCTTTCACCTTTGGCCTTTTTATATTGTTTAAATTGTAAGGTAGAATATTCTAATTATTGTAATAAGGAGCTAGACTTTCCATATACTGATGTAAATAAAATAACAAGAGTTAGAAATTAATTACATCAGGATAGGGGTTTCAAATATCATTGCTATAATATTACTGACTGCTGATAGTGCATAGGATGCAAAAAGGACCACAAGGGTCGTATTGGAATGTAAAGTAATACACTGTCACAGGAACGAAACACTTGCAGAAATATTCAAAATTGACGACAGCATGTTCGATCTGTAATGCCATATTTTCATTTTCTAAAATCCAGGTCACCTCAGATCTAAACATAAAAAATATGTGAGACAGAATTCGTTTGGAAAAGTCTAAATTGCCTATCAAACGGATGCACTGGAAAATTAAAAGAATCCAGGTTTTGTAGCAAGAAGAGCAAGTAAACATCGAGAGAAACCGTTGAGCAAGTTGGAGATGATGTTGGCTACACTAACTAGAGTTTCAATTGCGTACAGATAGACTTCATCAATATTATAGGACTTTGGTACTCAACATTTGGGATTGCAATGGGACAGCCGATCGAAATTGGCAAGAATATACAGATAATATCAAGTCTGCTCTTTATTATTAGCTAAACTTATATGCGTCGAAGATCATCAAATCGGTGCAAGAACTTACGAACTCTATTTCCCAACTATTATGCGTTAACAGCTCGGGATTTAAAGCGCGTTACATTGTTGTTACCTGTGGAATATATTCCGAATGATCAACAATTACGTCGGTTAGAGCATTTAAATATTCTAGTAGTTTCTATACATTTTTGACTGCTTCCAGCATGAAAGAAGATGTCAATCCATAATACAATATAGATGAAGTACCGTTATGAGAAGCCATGACTGTCTCTCGGTCGCGAAATCTGCCACATCACCAGGATTCGCCTCAATAAATATTGTGCAGATTTTACTGCGATTTAATGCTACTAGAACTATCAAAAGTACATAACCCATTTAACCTGTTGACCGGAAAAATTCCTGAATCTATCATTTATCTATCAATTTTTGTTTTGATCCATAGAAAGTCATTTCTGTTGACATATTGTGCCTAGAGACTCACCAATGGAAGTATGAACAATTTGCATTAACCGCATCCGTCCTTCTTATTTGTTCCACATTTTCGTGTAACTCTTGTGGTGCTTGTTGAGTAAAGCAAGAATCTTCGCATGCTCGAAACCTTCGGTAATTTTAGTCTGTCTGAAGCATATCCAGTATAGCTGGCTTGATTTGAAAGCAACGCCAAAAGATGTTTGGCACTATATGAGCGGAGAAGATAAGGATTCGGACGAAGATGAATCTAATTAGTCTGAGAAATGCAGAGACCAAATGCTGAAGATTTGTACGGATACTCAAGCTCGTATTCCAGGTTGTGAGCACATTTCTCTATTCCCTCTGAAATGGCCGGACTATCCATTAATTGCCAGAGCCTCTACCGAGCTAAAATTGAACTCATGATGGATTTAACATCTGATATAATCAATTGTTGTTTTTTAACCATAAGGAGTCGAATATATAGTAGGTTAACTAAGTACTTCATCGTCTGCCTTCGATTTCGAAACGAAAAAAAGAAAATGCTGCTTACAATATGAAGCTTACCTAATAGAGTTCGGTCAAACGTCCCTTTCTAAATTGATGGCAAATCAAACACTTATCTGTCTTCTGCGGAAATGTTGATCTTCAATTTACCCAGTTGCTGAAACCATGCTAGCGAAACTAGGATAGAGTAACTCAGGCTAGCATATCGGTTATCGAAAAGTCAGTGGTCGAGTAGGTTCACAAAGACTACATTGGTATGGTAAAAGAGAAGAAAAATTCTATGATTGGAACAGTAGTAGCACTAATGAGGATTAATGAAATATGAGAGTGTTGTACTTATACGAGTATGTACCATGTGTAAACAACAGAGATAAGTTCTGACGGAGAAATTGACCTCCTTGTCCACGCTTTTTGGAACAGAAATAACCCAAAATCTCCATTGTTTATTCTATCTAATAAACGAAGGATTCCTCATCATTTACTATTCCGAATCAGAGTTTGCGGTAAAACTGCGAGGGCCACCAAAACTGTTACTGTCTGCCTGCCGCATGTCGGCGCAACAACAGATAATGAGTTGCCCACAGAGTTCCGTCTTGCTATATAATCTTTGAGCATACTTTGCCAAACGAGTTATCAAGTTCTACAAACAAGGAGGCGCGCTTCTAGAGCTACCGAATAGAGTCGAATCAACCGGTGCTTGGGAGGCGCTGCGCGCTCCAGTTTGTAAGTCTTCGTCACTTCCCCTTCACTATTCGTGTTACTGACATTAAGAACCACCGTTCATTTGGGCAAACACACTGAATACTACAATGAATTTTTCGACTGCTCTCATAGAGTTTGCATATAGTGATCGAGCTTTTCTCTTCCTCTTCTGCATCATCAACTTCTCTTTGCGTTTTCGAAACCGTGTTACGTTTGCAGACACACCTCATTTCTCGCTTTTCGACGTTTTCTGTCTAGCGACGGCGGTGACGGCGTAGTGTGTGGTTGTGAAAAATCTGTATCCGTCTTTTCTAGACTTTGTGATAAATAAATATGTTCCTCCACGCGCTGGACACTGTTCCACTCTTCATAGCTGTGCAGCTCATCGTTGCCTTCGCTTGGAACTGTGCGAAGGCAGACATGGCGCTTACTGCACTTCAACACAGGCTTGACATGCAGAACTGAAGCGTTTCCATTTGTGCTGCATACAGCACTGTAAGTCTTGGTACCGGACAAAACATGACTTCCACAATCAATAGGTGAGTTAACCTCTTCCTCGTGGATCGAAGAACGCTAAGAGTTTTGTTTGACGTTTTTAGCAAGTTCTTCTAGTTCGAAACAAGGCTCGAGAGAGAGAAAAAATCCC
>JAAUYH010098490.1_pt1 | contig 15617 bp, 12 predicted proteins | sample 7278061 | NCBI WGS metagenome assembly JAAUYH01 (sample SAMN14350203, study PRJNA611818) | marine sediment metagenome | isolation source: surface marine sediment (0.6m) | place: French Polynesia: Moorea | collected 2018-08
GTTGCGCTCCTGTGCGGTCTTGGACGGGACTTTTAAAGTCGCGGTGCGCGACGCAGTCCCTTGGCTTTCCCCCACAGACCGCACCTTTCGGGTATAAGAAGGATGAAACCCGTACCGCTAAATAATCTATTAATATCAATTAGACAATAGTTACTAGCTTGGTTGCAATTTAGCAGCTAAGTATAACCACACTAAGAAAGTTGATCAATTGAAATAGTTAGTGGTTAGTAGTTAGTAGTAAAGGTTTGAGTTTGATTCATATTTCTTAACCTATTGATTTTGATTTATCCCTAGCTACCGATCGCTTTTGAGTGAAAGAGATTAACATTTAGCTATGGGCTTCATAGTCTGCATTATCTGGGTTGATCAGTGTAAAGATTGTGAAGCATCATCAAAAGTAGAAATTTTGAGCTAAAAAAGTTAGAAAAATTCCTATTCAACAAGAGATCAAATTTAAAAATAGTTCGTGAAGCTAAGGACATAAAGAGCAATGATCGATACAATGGTAAGTTGCTTATTGCAGTATCTCTATTTTTCTGTTATATACCCCTCTATCCATGACCGCTAATCAACCAAATTTATCTACCCAATACGACCCAACTATTACAGAAGCTAAATGGCAAAAGTATTGGGAAGAAGAAAAAGTTTTTAAAGCTGATTCCAATCATTCAGGTGAACCTTACTGTATCGTAATCCCCCCTCCTAATGTTACAGGTAGTTTGCACATGGGTCACGCTTTTGAAGCATCTCTTATTGATACCCTAACTCGCTACCATAGAATGATTGGACGTAATACTTTATGGTTGCCAGGAACAGATCATGCGAGTATTGCTGTTAGTACAATATTAGATAAGCAGCTAAAAGCCCAAGGCAAAACCCGTCAAGATTTGGGAAGAGAAGAATATCTCAAACGAGCTTGGGCATGGAAGGAACAGTCTGGTGATAGGATTGTTAATCAGTTAAGAAGTCTGGGTGTTTCTGTTGATTGGACAAGAGAAAGATTCACTATGGACGAAGGCTTATCCGAAGCAGTAAAAGAAGCTTTTGTTCGCTTGTATGATGAAGGTCTGATCTACCGTGGTAATTATCTAGTCAATTGGTGTCCTGCTTCTGAGTCAGCAGTATCGGATGTAGAGATTGAAAACAAAGAAGTTGATGGACACTTATGGCATTTTCGCTATCCTCTCACTAATGGTAGTGGATATCTGGAAGTTGCTACTACTCGCCCCGAAACCATGTTAGGAGATACAGGAGTTGCTGTTAATCCTGAAGATGAGCGTTACAAGCACTTGATTGGGAAAACTGTTACCTTACCTATTGTAGGTCGCCAAATCCCAGTCATTGCAGATGAATTGGTAGATCCTGAATTTGGTACTGGTTGTGTTAAAGTTACTCCAGCACACGATCTAAATGATTTTGAGATGGGACAAAGACACAATTTACCCATGATCAATATCATGAATAAGGATGGCTCTCTCAATGAGAATGGCGGAGAATTTGTCGGACAAGACCGCTTTGTAGCTAGAAAAAATGTAGTTAAGAAATTAGATGAGTTAGGGGTATTAGTAAAAATAGAAGATTATAGCCATAGTGTACCATTTAGCGATCGCGGTAAAGTAGCTGTTGAACCTCTCTTATCTACTCAGTGGTTTGTCAACATGGAATCTTTGGGTCAAAAAGCTTTAGATTTCCTCGATAATAAAAATGAACCCCATTATATTCCCCAACGCTGGAAAAAAGTATATCGCGATTGGTTAGTAAAAATCCGAGACTGGTGTATCTCCCGTCAGTTATGGTGGGGTCATCAAATTCCTGCTTGGTATGTGGTTTCAGAAACCGAAGGAGAAATTACAGACCATACTCCTTTTGTGGTAGCAAAAAGTGCAGCAGAAGCACAAAAAAAAGCTCAAGCTGAGTATGGAGCAGATATTACCTTGAAACAAGACCCTGATGTTTTAGATACTTGGTTTTCTTCGGGTTTATGGCCCTTTTCTACTATGGGATGGCCCAACAATACCACGGATTTAGCTACCTATTACCCTACATCTACTCTGGTAACAGGCTTTGATATTATCTTTTTTTGGGTCGCCCGTATGACCATGATGGCTGGTCATTTTACCGATCAAATGCCTTTTCGTGATGTATATATTCACGGCTTGGTATTGGATGAAAATGGACAAAAGATGTCCAAGTCTAAGAATAACGGAATCGATCCATTATTAATGATCGATAAATATGGTGCGGATGCGTTGCGCTTTACCCTAATTAAAAAGGTAGCTGGCGCAGGACAAAATATTAGTTTCGATTATGACCGTAAAAAAGATGAATCTGCTTCTGTAGAAGTTTCCCGTAACTTTGCTAATAAGTTATGGAATGCTGCGCGGTTTGTCATGATGAATTTAGACGGGAAAACCCCCCAAGAATTTCTTGATATCAATGCTAGTAGCTATGCAGATAATTTAGAATTATGCGACTTGTGGATTCTATCTCGTTTCTATCAAACTGTTAAACAAACTAGAGAATATATCGAAGCTTACGGTTTGGGAGAAGCAGCAAATGGACTCTATGAATTTATTTGGGGAGACTTTTGCGACTGGTATATTGAGTTAGTAAAATCTCGCTTGTGGCAAGATGAAACATCAGAAAGCCCTAAAATAGCACAGCAAACATTAGCTTATGTTCTAGAAGGGACTTTAACATTACTCCATCCCTTTATGCCTCATATTACCGAAGAAATTTGGCAAACTCTCACCCAAGGCAATGAAACAAAAGTATTAGCTTTGCAGTCTTATCCTGAAGTAATAGAAAACTACATTAACACTCAGATAGAAACTGACTTTGAACTCCTATTCGGAGTAATTCGTACTATCCGTAATCTCCGCGCAGAAGCCGTAATTAAACCAGGAGATAAAATTACAGTAATCCTGCAAAGCGAAAGTGATACAGAAATAACAACCTTGCAACCTGTATCTGAATATATTAAGGATATTGCCAAAGTAGAACACCTTACTATTACTAAGACCTTAGCAGAAGACCCAGGACAGGTAATTGCTAGCGTTTATGGCACAGTAGAGGTAATTATTCCCTTAACTGGCTTTGTAGATATTCCTGCATTGCAGAGTAAATTACAGAAAAAACTCGATAAAGTAGAAAAAGAAATCAAATCTTTATCAGGTCGGCTGAAAAACCCTGGTTTCGTCAATAAAGCTCCCGAAGATGTCATTCAAGCTGCCAAAGACTCCTTAAAAGAAGCAGAAACCCAGGCGGAAATCTTACGAGATCGCCTAAAACGTCTCCAATAAACCATTGGGTCATTTATTGTTCTATTTTTCAATCACTAACCTTAAACTCTCCATCCTAAATGACAGAAGTATCTCTTTATCTATGTTATATCTGGCGCAAGTTAAAAAGAAATTACCACTAGGCGAGACTGAATTACAGATACTCGCTTATGAAACTGGGGAAAATGTTTGGCAATTAGATACTTCAGAAAAGTTAACTCTTAAACAAGATATTTCTCTCCAAGAAGGAGTATTAGTCTTAGTAGAGAGAGAATCAAATGGTACAGTAATTAGTATTCAAGAAGCTAAAGACTGGATTCTCAGCATTTTGCAACAATATATTACTAAGAATGCCATTAATACTAAGTTTATTGCTGAAGAAAAACAGAAAATAGAGCAATGGCGACAAGAAATTACAGTGCAGAACTTAGAATTAAATCGTCGTTTTTTGGAGATAGAAACCCGTCGCGAAGAATTACAACAGCTAGAACAGTCTTTGAAAAGCAAACAACAAGAATTACAAAATTAGATTGAGGGATGAATTATGAGGGATGAGGATTACTTATTATCTAATAGCTAATAATAACGGAATTAAATAAGGGTAAATTGGGATTTATGAATATCAAAAGGGTTGGGGTTATTGGCGGTGGTCAATTAGCTTGGATGATGGGAGAAGCAGCCAAAGACCTAGATTTAGAGTTGGTTATACAAACTCCCTACCAAAGGGATCCAGCAGTAAGCCGTGCTACTGATGTTATATTAGCTCCCATAGATAATAGTTCCGCTACAGCAAAATTAGCAACTCTTTGTGATGTAATTACTTTTGAAAATGAATTTATCAATCTTCAGGAGTTACAATTTCTAGCTGCTAAAGGTGTTTGTTTTCGCCCCAGTTTAGACAGTCTTGCACCTCTTTTAGACAAATACGATCAGCGTTCCTATTTGCAAAGTATTGGTCTGAGTGTACCTCAGTTTACTGCTTTATCTTCAAAGGCAGATTTAGAGGGGGTATCTCAGTTTCCTGTCGTACTTAAAGCCCGTCGTCATGGCTACGATGGACAAGGGACTTTCATTATACAAAACCATCAAGAGTTGTCTGCAACTTGGAATAAGTTTAATTGTCCTCCTATGCTGTTAGAAGAATTCGTCCCTTTCACCAAAGAATTAGCAGTGATGGTAGCGAGGAATGTATCAGGAGAAATAGTTGTCTATCCTGTGGTGGAAACCTACCAAAAAAATCAAGTTTGTCACTGGGCGATAGCTCCTGGGGCTGTTGCTTCAGAAGTGACTGAAAAAGTTAAGGCTATAGCCCATACCCTAGTAGCAAAATTACAAGTTGTGGGGATTTTTGGCATTGAGCTATTTTTAACCAAAAATAATCAAGTCCTAGTCAATGAAATAGCACCCCGTACCCACAATTCGGGACACTACACTCTCAATGGGTGCAATATCTCTCAGTTTGAAATGCAGTTACGCGCTGTTGCAGATTTACCTTTAATATCTCCTTCTCTCAAGTCTGCTGGTGCGGTAATGGTGAATTTATTGGGATATGAAAACTCCCAACAAGATTATCCAGCAAAACTTCATACAATCTCTAGTCTCCCTAATACTTATGTTCATTGGTATGGTAAAACAGAATCTCGCCCAGGAAGAAAACTTGGTCATGTAACAAGACTCTTGAATGAAACGGAATTATCTCAAGGTAAAGCGATCGCCGACAAAATCGAGGCAATTTGGTACAGTGAGTAAGTAAGCTATCCCTATTCTATTTAAGAATTAGAACTGGACAGTGAGATAAGCGGACTACCCGTTCTGCTACCGAGCCTATTAAAAAGCGACTCATCCCTTTGCGTCCGTGGGAAGGCATAACGATTAAATCTGCTTCGATCTCTTCAGCATAATCAACAATTTGGGTACTAGGGTCGCCAATTGCTACCTCAATTTGAACTGCCTCATATCCCATTTCACTAAGCTTACTTTTCAGAAAGTCTTGAATTTCCTGTTTGCGTTTCTCTTCTTCAATAGAAACATCCATAGCTATGGAATACTCTTGATACACAGGGGTCATAACGTGAATAACATGGAGGGATGAACAACTTTCAACGTACTCTTTAGCAGTAGCGATCGCCTGATAAGATAATTCAGAAAAATCAAGGGGAATTAGGACAGATTTTTTTTTGAGCCTACTCATAATTTACTCTGCTAGCATTGCACCCGATTTGAGACTATTGACATAGTAACATTGACCCTATTTAAGAATTAGAACTGGACAGTGAGATAAGCGCGCTACTCGCTCTGCTACCGAGCCTATTAAAAAGCGACTCATCCCTTTGCGTCCGTGGGAAGGCATAACGATTAAATCTGCTTCGATCTCTTCAGCATAATCGACAATTTTGGTACTAGGGTTGCCAATTGTCACTTTAATTTGAACTCCCTCATATCCCATTTCACTGAGCTTAGTTTGCAGAAACTCTTGAACTTTGTGTTCGCGTTCCTCGTCATCTAGGGTATGCCACAGGGTTGCTGGATCCGCTGGATGCAAGGGGGTCAGAACATGAATAACAGACAGGGAAGAACAACTGTCAACATATTCTTGGGCAGTAGCGATCGCTTGATAGGACAATTCAGAAAAATCAAGGGGAATTAGGACGGATTTTTTTTTCAGCCTAGTCATACACAAAATCTAAGTAGTTCCACGCTCATTAAACATTAAATGGTCAAGGTGGGGTGTGGGGGGTGTGGGGTGTGGGGAAAAGAAAAATTGTATTTCTAGTTCATTTTAAGTTTAATTAGGTTGACTTACTTAACTCTAGTGATTTCAGGAACTTCAAGGAGCGATCGCTTTCTTCTTTCAACCCTAAATCGGATTGCGATCGCCCAATTGCCAGTCATTTAAGCTATGGAAAACCCCGCAGTGCGGTCAGCTAAATCCTTAAACACATCTCTAACTACGGGATGCACCAGTTGATAGTTGCTAACATTTAATCCCATAGCTAAAGCAGGGTCATTTTCTAGAGCCTTAATTCCTTCCTCAGCAAGTTTTACAACATAGGGTAAAGTACTGTTATTCAAAGCTTGGGTAGCCGTCCAGGGTACAGCACCAGGCATATTAGGTACGCCATAGTGTACCACTCCTTCTTCCACATAGGTAGGCTGACTGTGAGAAGTGGGACGTAGGGTTTCAATACATCCTCCTTGATCTACAGCTACATCCACAATAACCGAGCCTGGGTGCATCCTTGCAACCAACTGGCGTTCGACTAAAGTAGGTGCATTTCTGCCTGGAATTAATACTGCGCCAATGAGCAAATCTGTATCGGGAATAGCAGCTTCAATTGCTGGAGCAGTGCTGTAAAGCAGTTCTACTCTAGAACCAAACAAAGTTTCTAAATAGGATAAGCGATCGAGGTTGATATCAAAAATCTGTACTTTTGCCCCCATACCTACAGCAATTTTAGCAGCTTCCGTACCAACCACACCGCCACCCAAAATGGTAACTTTACCTGGGGATACTCCTGGGATACCACCTAATAATACTCCTCTACCCCCCTGTTGCCGTTCTAAAAAACGTGCGCCAAACTGCACTGATAGCCTACCAGCAATGATGCTCATAGGCACAAGTAGGGGTAAAGTGCCATTGAGTTCTACTGTTTCATAGGCGATCGCAGTTATGCCACAATCAATTAGATGCTCGGTAAGGGAGCGACTAGCTGCTAAATGTAAATAGGTAAATAATATCTGTCCTTTGTGCATATACTGGTATTCACTAGCTAAAGGCTCTTTAACTTTAATTACCAGTTCTCGATTCCAGGCATCTTTGGCTTCAGATACAATGGTTGCACCAGCTTGTTGATAATCCTCATCAGTAAATCCCGAACCGACTCCAGCAGTAGTTTCGACAAATACACTATGTCCTCTATTGATTAAGACTTGAACGCTAGCAGGAGATAATCCCACCCTAAATTCGAGATCTTTAGTTTCTTTTGGTACTCCAATTTCCATAATTAACCTCTATAAGCAATTAACATTGAGCGGGTGATAGGGAACAGGTTACAGGTTACTAGCAGATAAGCCAGTAATACTTATTACTTTTTCCTGCTTCGGAGTTCCTTATTTCTCCTATGCCAATATCCTTCATTCCTCTTTCCTTATGAATCTGACTCTATAAGGCTTCTTTTAGTATCGTAACTAATGAACTGTCCCAACTTACTGCGTTTTGGTATTCTAAGTTAGAGCTAGAACCAAATTTAGTAGGAGTACCCCACATCGTCAAAGATTAAAATCGGGAAATTGCGATCGCAAATATTCCGCAGTATTGGTAAGTATTCATCGGAAGGGACAATTTCCAAAATTATCCCTAAATCTGCATTATTCAGTAGCCAAGGATTCTATGACTAGTTCTTGAAACTGCTCTCGAAGCTCTTTTAGCTCTTCCTCTGTCCTAACAGACTCTAGCTTTTCTTTCAACAGCGAGCCTTGTCCTGTTAAAATTTCATATCCTGCAAGACTTTTTTCCAGAATGAATATATTAATATTTAGTTGAATGAAAATTATCGCAACTCCCAGAGCCAAAATAACCAAACTTTTATAAGGAATATCAAATAATCCAGACCCCAAGAATGTTATAACAACCGTTATAATGATGATGAAAATCCCAGAGATGCTGTGGAAAACTTCGCTGCTAGTTTTTTGGGATTCCCATTCTTCATATTTCTCATCAATTGCCTCTTCTAGAGATTTCTTGGCTTCTTCAAAAGGTAATTCTTCTGCTCCTGCTTCTTCTCCCGCCGATTCTTCTGCTCCTGCTTCTTCTGTAGCTTCTTCTCTTGGGGACTCTTCTTCTGTAGCTTCTTCTCTTGGGGACTCTTCTTCTCTGGCTTCTTCTTCTTCTTCCTGAGCTAAAATCAATATCTCATTTGTTTCTTGAGCTAAAGGATGAGACGCAACAGACTGTCCTGTAGGCAACCATGCTGGACTTAGGAAAGTTACAATAACAGTGAAAATAAATGCTACTAATGTAAGAGAGCCAAATCTATTCCATCCGCCCAATCTTAACTCGTGTAATGGTTTATAGTTCCCATTGGTTGTTTCTTTTAATCGTTTTTTCTTTTTGAGAGAAAAATATTGTTGATTCTTGTTGTGACTCATAATTGCTCCTCACACTTTAATTTCAGATTTTGGCATATCCCATAGTTAAAGGGATTCTGTTGCCAAAAATATAAGCAGACAGAATTTTTCTGTGATTATAATCATCTTTTAGTTAATTTTCCCAGACATTGTGGTTATAATCTATGTTATATAGCATGACAAGTAAATGAAACTTAGCTAAATGTTGATTCACTAAACAATTCCTGTAATCCAACAAACCCAACAAAAAAAGTGTAAATGCCATATTTAAGGGGATTTTCTTGGCGAAGATTAGCATTTAAAGCTGCAATTATACCTTCAATTACATGAGTTATTAAAACAATATTTACTACCAAGAAAACACTATTAAGCTGAGTTGGTAGAGAAGCATTTGTGAGGTGTAGATAAATATTCCAAGATTCTAGACCTAAAGCACTAGTAATCAGAATAGTAGAGATAACTTTAATTAGAAAAAATATTTTTGCTTTCATGGAATAAGTTAATCAAGAATAACCGATAATTTGTCACAAAGATGATATTATCTGCCCTGATAATTATGATAATTTTACTGTGATGATTCTTAAAAATTCTATCTTACTAGCTTGTTTAAGATTACTAGTCAGAATTTTTATTGGCAAAGACAACCTCAGATTATATGACACTGTTGATTGGAAACAAGGACGAGATCGCTTTATAGCTTCTAATTGTACTTATCCTGAATACTATAGCACCAAAGATTTTCATGGCATCAAAGGAGGTTATTTGAATGCCATCGCTCCTGTCACTTATGATGCTGTAACTCGCTTTGCTGCACCACCGAATGAAACAAAACTTCGTCAATATGCGATCGCCAAAATTCAAGGTCAACCGCAACGAATTCTGGATCTAGGATGTGGTACTGGTAGTTCTACACTAAAGTTAAAACAAGCATTTCCAGAAGCGGAAGTGATTGGGTTAGATGTATCGCCCTATATGTTATTAATGGCGGAATATAAAGGAAAAAAAGCTAATTTAGCAATTACATGGCAACAAGGTTTAGCAGAAGCGACAAGTTTTAATGATGGAGAATTTGATTTAGTGACGGCTTCTTTTTTGTTTCATGAAACTCCTACTAAGATTTCTCAGGAAATTTTACACGAATGCTTGCGATTACTAAAGCCGAAAGGACAAATAATTATTCTGGATGGTAATCAAAAAAGATTGCGTCATACTGATTGGTTGATTAAGCTATTCAGAGAGCCTTATTCTAAGGCTTATGCTGGGGAAGATCTAGATGTTTGGCTAAAAATTGTGGGATTTAAAAACATTGAAACCCAGTATGTAGGCTGGATTTCTCAAATCACAACGGGCTTTAACATTTAATCTTGATTATTTAATTGATTCGGGGATAATTGCCAATAAACTTCGCAAATACCCCCTCAGATAATTGATAATTGACGAAGTCGGAGCTGGCTTCCGTTGTCAGAAGACGCAGTACCTTCGACTTAAGCGAGGGCATTCCCATCAATCTTGGTAATTGCCACAATAGCAGGTTTTGGTGGTTGATTAGCTCTCTTACTGGGCCAATTAGAGCCTAGAGGTACTTGGCGTTGCTGCATGAAAGGAGTACCATCGGTGGTGAATAATTCAAAATCACGCTCTTCTGTTGCCATATCTTGACGAATACCGTTTCTTTCCCCAGGATGTTGCACTGACAAGAATAGAGTTCTTTGATCTTGACTCAAAAACGGTCCTGTCATCTCACACTCCATTGGACCAATGGCAAAAGGATAAGTCTCTCCTGCAAGATTACCAGACATGGGGACATACCATAAAGAGTTGTTGCCAAAGACTCCTGTAAGACTGCTTCCAGATAAAGCTTTGCCATTTTCAGTCCGAGTTGGTACTGGTTGGTTTTGCTTGCTGGTTGACATATCTGTAACTATCCACAAGTTACCATTGCGATCTACCTCGATGTTGTCAGGGTTAGCAAAGCCAGCACCACCTTTAGCAGGTTCACCTCCAGTCTTCAAACTACTCCAACGGAAGGTCAAAGCAGCAGGATCACTGTTGGTTTCTTGTAGCTTGAACAGCCAACCATATTCATAGGGTGTTTCTGCATCAGGACCTTTAAATACTGATAAGTCCGGACCCCCATCACTACCAGGAGAGCCAGAAGTAAAAGCAATAAATAAAGTGCCATCTTCTGCCACAATAGTATCCTCGGGGCGAGCGGTACAAGTAACTCCTACAGCACTAGCAGCATAATGAGCATCAATCAGAATTGCGCCTTGTTTTTCTTCGGAGTTATTTCCCTGATATAAATCTCCTAGAGTTTTAAATTTACTTTTATATTGTGCGATTTCCCGATCGCTAGTAAAATTAGTAACTCCTCCTGCATTACGGTCTGGGTTGGGTAGTTTTACCAGGTTTCCTGCTATTTCCGTGGGTTTAACAGGATTTATCTCGGTGCTGAGAGTTAAAGGTATCCATTCCCCTGTACCATCAGGGTTTATTTTCGCTCCGTAAAGCATTCCTTTCTCGAATAGACGAGAATTGCGTTTACTATTGGGATTTTTTACTACATCAGTACTGACGAACTTGTATAAATGCCCGCCACGGCGATCGCAACCAGAATAAACTGCTAATTTTGTGCCTTCTACAGCGCGAATACCAAAAGCTTCATGACGATATCTTCCCAACCAAGTGTGTTTTGTGCCGTAATCTCGGTAGTTACTAGGATTTACCTCTACCATCCAACCATATTTATTTCCTGCCAAACCAAAAACATTAGCTCTACCGTCAACATCTCGATCGTTAATAATTAAGGGTGTTGCAGAAGGAGACATAGAAGAGCCATCCGCCATTACTACTTCGGGAATCTGGTCTTGGACGTTTTCTTCCGCACTTAAGACAGTACCCCAAGGAGTAGTACCCCCTGCACAGTTTTGAAATGTGCCAATAATGCGATCGCCTAAACCATCTTCGTAACCAAGTTTATTCTTTTTGTTAAAAACTGTAGTAGCAGGACCTGTAGATTTGAGAGACTGGCGATGATTATCTAGCCCAGAAATTCCCGTAATACGGCGATCTCTTTTACTATAGGTGCGTTCCCATTTTCCTGAAGAGTTACGACGCACCGAGATAATACCAATTCCCTGATCGATTAATCCTTCTCTAGATATTTCTTTAATCTGGGTTTTCAAAGGATTATCATCGTCTAAAACAAAAGCATCAATCTCACCTTCATCATTAGCTTTTGCTTTCACTTCTGCAAAAGGTAACTGTTTACCCATGATGATCTGGTAAGATTCCATCCAAGCCTTACCGCTAATATATTCAAAATTGATTGTCAAAAAACCTTCATTGGGTACAGTTTCGACAAAGGAAATATAATCGTTATTGTAACCAAAGCGTGAATCTCCTACGGGGTCTCCCCAAGCAGCAATTACTTGATACTCAAAGCCTTCGGGTAACACAATATCGTCTAGGACTTCATAAGTTTTATAACGCGCCATTTGTTCTGTAGAGTCAATCCCCGCAATTTCTAGAGGCAGAGGAACTGTTACTGGCGAAAAAGGTAGCCCGCTATTTCTGGTGGCTGCTTGTGCAACTTGATTAAATTCTAGTGGTAAAGAATAATTCCCTTTATTTGTGGTCAAGGAACTTAAACTCAACGAACTAGCACTTGTTCCTAAAAATAACAAAAAATTTCTTCTACTAGTCATCACAAGAGATCTGTTCTGCCAATCTACTAAATATTTATTAACTTAAAGTAACTTGATTAAGAAATGGTAATCACAATATTAAGTTTCTAAGCAGGAGGGATGAGGGATAAGGAATGAAGGACTCAGAAGTAATAAGTAATAAGTAATAAGTAATAAGTATTACTTCCCCTAGTCCCCCAGTCCCCCAGTCCCCCAGTCCCCCAGTCCCCCAATACCTCATTCCCCAATCCCCATTCCCTGATTCCTCATCCCTAAGATAAAGTTAATCAAAAGAAAATTTTGGGAAAACTAAAACCATATCAGTTTATTTTGCTCACGCTTTTAATATATGGATTTTCTGCAAAAATCTTTTGTAATTACTGGGGTCACATTTTATTCTGTTTTGTCCCTTAATATTGCTCACGGACAAATTCTTCCTGATGGAACAACCCCTAACACCGACATTGCTGGTGATTGCTTAATTAGGTGTGATATTACTGGTGGAATTAAAGCAGATAGCAATCTTTTTCACAGTTTTAAAGAATTTAACATTGGTTTTGGGGAAAGTGTTTATTTTGCCGATCCTGGTGTGGCAAATATTTTTAGTCGAGTCACAGGGGGTAATATGTCCAAAATTTTTGGGACTTTGGGAGTAGTAGGTGATGCTAATCTGTGGTTACTCAATCCTAAAGGGATTATTTTTGGTAGAGGTGCAGCATTAGATATTAATGGTTCATTTGTTGCCACTACGGCAGATGCTATTGAATTTGGCGATCGCGGTTTGTTTACTGCATCTGATAATATTGAGGAAAATTTACCCTTACTCACTCTTAATCCTTCGGCACTTTTTTATCATCAAATGGGACAAGGTAATCCTATTACAGTGGCTCAAGGTGCATTACTTACTGTCCCGAATCAAGAAAATGTAGTACTCCTGGGCGCACAACCGACAGAGACAATAGAAGGGGTGGCAATTTCAGGGGGAATTATCCAAGCACCTCAAGGAAGAGTAGAAATAGGTGCAGTAGGAGACAATGCAACCATTGGGATTAATTCTGAGTTTCAGTTACAGTTTTCCGAAGCTACAACCAGAGGCGATATTACTATTTCTCAAGGTAGCGCGATCGATGTTAGTGGTGTTGGTGGTGGTAGTATTGCCATTCAAGGAAGAGAAGTAAGTGTTGTTGATGGCTCAAATATCACGTCTATAACTCTGGGGAATGTTGATGGAGGTAGTATTGACATTGCAGCGCAAGAATTAAATATTAATCGTGGCTTTATTTCTTCTTTCAGTGTTGGAGAAGGAACAGGAAAAGGAGCAGATATCGCTATAACAGCCGAATCAATTGATCTTGTGGGTAGTGGGGTAGAAAATTATCAACAACTAATCTCTCAGGCACTTAGAGGTAATTTGACACCGAGTATTGCTACCTCTGGCATTATCACAGCTTCTGATAGTAAAGGTGCTGCTGGAAACATCACCATCGACAGTAGAAATATATCGGTGATTGATAGTGGATTTATTGCCAGTATTGCTTACAACCAAGGTAACGGGGGAAGTATAAATCTGAATGCTTCAGAAACTCTCGATCTTAGTAGTTCTGGTTTGTTATCTTTCTCTGCTGCAAATAGTTTGGGAGAGACGGGCAACTTAAATATTAATACGGGAAAACTAATTCTTAGAGATGGTTCTATTGTATCTGCTGCTACTTTCGGGAAAGGTACAGGAGGTAATATCTCGATTCAAGCTTCCGAATCTGTAGAGTTGTTAGAAACTCCTGAGAACTTTATTTTGCCAACAACTATTTTTACTAACAGTGTGTTTGAAGGTGCTGGAAATGCTGGAAATGTAACCATAGATACCCAAAGACTAGTTATTCATGATAGTACACAAATATCATCCGCTAGTGGCTTATTAACTGGTGAAGGTATTATTCCTTTTGGCGGTGCAGGAGGTAATATTGAGATTCGTGCTTCTGAATCAATAACTATAAGTGGTAACTCAGCAGATGGAACAGTTCCCAGTGCCATCCTTAGCGAGACTAGAAGTAATAATCCTGCTGGTGATATTAATGTAACTACGGGACAATTATCGATCGCTGATGATGCCAAAATCTCAGTTAGGAGTGCAGGAAATGGTAGTGCAGGAAATTTGTCAATTACTGCTGATTCTTTGTATCTAGATAATGGAGGAAATCTCGACGCTACTACCCTTTCTGGTAGAGGAGGAAATATAGTTTTAGATATAGGGAATATCTTACAGCTAGAAAACCGCGCTGCAATTACTACTAATGCTTTTAATCAAGGGGATGGGGGAAATATCAACATAGATACTGGGTTTTTAGTTTCCTTTCCCCACAGTCAAATTACAGCTAAAGCGATCGCTGGTAAGGGTGGTAACATTACTATTTCCGCTAATGATTTATTTATCTCTCCCAGTAGTGAAATTAGTGCTAGTTCTGAGTTAGGGGTGGATGGAGAGGTTAACATCAAAACTTTTACTGGCGACTTACGCAACAATTTGGTTGAGTTACCCAAAAAAATACTCCATGCTGAAAACAAGATAGCTTCTGGTTGTAGCAGCAACACTAATTCTGAAGCTAGTCATTTTGTCTATGTGGGTCAAGGTGGTTTACCCCCCAGTCCTTTAGAGAATAATCACTATAACGATCAGTTTCTTGTGGATTTGGGAACAACTCACAACCCTAATAATGCTACAGAATTTTCGCCTCAAACTCTCAATCAACCCCAAAACCCTGTGATTGTGGAAGCGACAGGATGGTTTATTAGCGATCGCGGTACTCTGGTTCTTACTACAGAAATCTCTCCCGATTCTACAAAATCAATGGCAGATAATAGTGTTTTATGTCCTTTCCACGAGCATTAGACTTCTTGTTAGACAAATTCACCAATTATGTATAAGTTTGTTGAAGAATATGACTACTAGAAGCTAACAGGATAACCCATTATGTTGGCAATTTGTTGATAGTAATCTGTTGCGACCACGAAGTGCCTCGCTATGCGAGATCGCATCTGCGCCATTAGCAACAACCTTTTCAAATTAAAAGTTTCAATTGCATTCTCGCGGAACAGCTAGGTAAGTTTAGGCTCTTCATCACCTGCAATCTTTGCTATATCAGAGTCGCTATTAACCCATGCCCTGATTAGTTCATAGCCAAGACTCAGTATAACTGGTCCGACAAATAGACCAATAATGCCATGGGCAAAAGTTCCACCGAGTACCCCCATAAAAATAACCAACATTGGTACAGGTAAACCTGATGCCATTAAAATCGGTTTCAATATATTATCAATCAGCGTGGCGGGGATCATCCAGATTGTAAAAAGTAAAGCAGCAGGAGTGCCCATCGTTGACCAGGCAAAGATTAGCGTCCCAATAACAATCAAACCAGGCTGGCGGGGTGACAACCCCGCTATACTAGGCTCTGTATAAGTTTCATAGTCTTAAGACCTCTTTGATAGAATGGGAGTTTATTGAGAGAAGTTATCATTAATTTTTCGA
>JAAUYH010001733.1_pt1 | contig 15615 bp, 7 predicted proteins | sample 7278061 | NCBI WGS metagenome assembly JAAUYH01 (sample SAMN14350203, study PRJNA611818) | marine sediment metagenome | isolation source: surface marine sediment (0.6m) | place: French Polynesia: Moorea | collected 2018-08
CTCTAACTGGGTGATTAAGCACCAATGGCCTAAGGAGTAACTGCTATGGCTAGCTGTAAGTCGTGAATCAGCTTGGTCGTGATTTGACGTACGAAAGTGCAGCGCAGCACTTTCATTGATATTGTAGCGGGTGATTTGAATGGGGTGGATGCGTCAGTATACGTTTTCCACACATGAGATGGATTAAACGAACGTAAACTCGAAAATGAAGGTGGGGATGACATCGGAACGATGTTTTCTCTTGAGCGCGATAGAATGCTCATAAAAACCTTCTAAACCTCCGACAAGCATAGCTCTACCGATGCACACGGTAACGAATACGAATACAACAATCACAGGCAGTCACAAGCACCCCTATCAGTACTTTACAGCGTCACCATGTGACAGCTACCATCTTACCCCAATACAATTTTCCCTCACCCTTGACTTGCTTCACGATGAACTTAGCAAGGTCATCACGACAAATCCTGGTGGACCTTAACTTGTTTGTCTCTTGCACCTCATACACGCCCTTTGAGGGGTTGTCATTCAGCTCAGTCGGTCGTACGATAAGCCATTGTTCTACAGGCAAACCATCGCGAACGATGGTTTCCTGTGCGCTGTGGTCTTGCATAGGATGTTTCAATACCATTCCAAGGAGGAACGTGCGCATGAACCAATTGGTTTGCATCCCTGACATACCGGCGCCAACGGCCGAAACCACCAACAATTTAGTGGTGGTGTCTCGCATTCCATCGACATAGGCGCGAGTCACGTCAGCGCGTATGGTTTGTGGTACTTTGGTGTTCTGAGACCCAACAGCAATGATGACGATATCGGGGGAGTGTGATAACGTTGCTTGAACGGTGTCTGGTTGAGTTGCGTCTCCTTCAACAATAGTGTGGATTTGTTTGCGCGCGTCGATGGGTAATTTGGATTGATTGCGGAGAACGGCTATGACAGAGACGTCGGGTGTAGCATAAAAAGCGCGAATGAGTGCGAGACCCATTCCACCATTAGCACCAACAATGGCAACGTTGAGCATGATTGTTGGTGGTGGTGGTGTTGGTACAGGTGTCGATGTTGATACTAAGAAAGGCTGTGGGTTGTGGGATTGATTATGTTGATGTTTTTGATGTGTTGGCTGTCTTGGTTGAGAAAGAGGGAGATTGGAGAGAAGGTAGAATCTGAGAAGTTGATCGGAAAGATTGGTCAGATTTTTGTTCAGACCAATGATTGCTCTTGGAGATGTCTCCACTTTCGATGTTAAACGTTGAAGAAAAATTAGAGAAACGTGTATTAAAATTGAGTTACCATCTTGATCAATTTCATTCGTCAGTATGAGGCCAAAGCATGGACAACCAAAAATAGAGAGCTGTATGTGTGATTCTTGTATCTTGTGCATTTGTGTTTCGATCAATCTCAAGTCTGGACTTTCACGCACCTTCTACACTGTATCTCAGAGTATCCGACACCCTGGGTGCCGAATAGGTTGAACGAGGCAAATAGTGTAGTATGGTCGGTCCTGTTCAGGAGTAATTGGAACAAGTAATTTAGAATAAATGAGAACATAATTCCAATTGAATACAATTAATGATACTCCGTATTGATTATAAATATTTTTCAATTATTTGTCCGCTAAGTGAATTATAATAACCCATGTAGCGCTTGACTGAACGTATTTTATTATTTCGCAATTTTTCACACATTTTCCATCATATTTTGGTGAATGCTTCTAGTGGCGGAGCATATTCCGTCCTTCATCTCTGCTTCAGAAGTTATTGGTGAACCCCAAATAATGAAATAAACGTTAGTATGAAGGCGTATTCTTTCTGAGTCTCTCTCGTCTTTGCCGTTTCAGCAACAATCACTATCTGATTTTCTTGTCTCGGAAGAAAATGAAAGGCTGCACTGCCCTTCTGGAATTTTAGAAAAATCTTAGTCTGTAAATATAGGCAGAGCGCAGCGTTATACCACTTCTCTGCAGTTCCCACTCATGGCCTCAATATCGAAGAAGCAGCGAAATTATCTTGTGCTTAGGAATCCTCCACCATACAAAAACATTTTATTAAATATTACTTTATTTACTTCCTAAAAAGGTTATCTGATCCTAATCTAGATACTTTATCTGTTAAAGATTCTAATAATTCTGAGATGTACTTTGTAAGAGAAAGCAGCTCGCATTAGATAGTATCTGCTTTCTTCTAACAGCATTCACAGTACAGTCTTGGTGCTCTATACGGCAAACCTAATATCATCAAGCATTCTAATTTTGCAATAAATTGTGTACTGAATCGTTGAATTCTTAATGTTTGTTCTCAGTCTTAAGGTTTGTCATACATATAGGGAGAAATTTACAACGTAAATTCAACTGATTTTGTTTCTGTTTTACTGTCAACCTGAGCCAATACGATTCCAAAAATTGATGCAGATTAAGATGAATTGATGCTCTCAATATCCTAATTTTTCACATGCGCTCCGTTTACTCGTCCGAAGGGAATTTAAAAGCGATTATTCCATTTGATGAAAAATATTCCGATATCTAAAGTTTCAATCTTTCCTCGAAGTAAGGAAACTTTTCGAATTTATAACAAAATATATCCAGTGCCGATAAAGTGTGTTCCTCATGATCTTAAAATTGTCGCAATGGAATAAAATACCATACCATCTGCAAGCCCTAAGCCATCAATTCTGTAAATATATATTTAGCACCTCTAGTATTCATACAAAAAGGCTCCAGAGAAGCAAATTTAATGGAAGCTTTTTACCAACTATGTACCAGCCTACTTTTCGAAACGACGTCTTATCCTAGGAAACAAATCGTCATCATCTTCATTTTTCTGAAGCTGAACGAAATTAGTACTAGAAGTGATGAATATGTCGTCGCAGAAGTTTCGGTATTGTCTTAAATGTGGAATGCGCATTTGTTCCTGCCAACTCAAAAGCGACAGTTAAATCCAAAAATTTCAAATCAAGAGGTGCAAGCTGAAGAGGTGCTGTATGCTTTGTTCGCCGATTTTTAGATGGAACAACACACTTTCTGTAGTGTATGGCACAAATAACGTTGTTTAATTGATGTAGACCTCATTGAATTAAACACAGCAAGTATTTGACATATTTTAGATGAGAAAGGCCTTTTAAACCTGTAATTATTCATTTGGTTTTCCTAAGTGAAAGGCTATGGTAAATTTCAACACCCTCAGCTTCTTATTACTTAGTTAGAGCAGAAAGAGTAATTAAATTCTCTTGCATCAAACTTGAAGTGCTCCAAATCTATGCCGAAATTGAATTATATAGTAACAAGGAGATAGTTCAAATATAATATTTTGATCGTTTCTATTACACAAAAACGGACTAGTTAAACGGTAGATAAACTTGGAATCTTAATAAGAAACGAACGAGTTGCTCTGTACACTGAGTGCAAGCATTGCTCTTCAATAAACATACTAAGAGTTATGCAAAGCTCCATGTTTTCTATTTTATGAAAATCCATAAATTGCATCGTACTTTTAGCATTCAGCTCTATATTTAAGGTTGGCTTAATTATATCTACTTTTCTTTAGACTATAATGTTACTTTGACTATGTTGTAGTCAGCTAGGATGCTTTAGATCAAGGAGAATAGAGCGGATGATTTCAGTATGAGTTTATTCCTTGTAAGTCAAGGCTTAAACAAGGTTCTTCATAAATTGATGAACAACTTCCCAATTTTCAAACGGTAAGAATTCTGCAGAGTTTGCAGTCAACACAACCTAGAGAGAGTTGCACCATGACTTTGACGGTTACCTCAACATATAATCGGAATATACATAAAACCTTTTCAGCTTGTGAAAAGAATCATAGTTTATCTACAAGCTTTCTACTTATTTGCGTTTCCATAACAAAAGATATCTCTGAATCTGATCCAAGGACCACTACGAATTCGGAAGTGTTTTTCTCGGCGAAACAAAAGATAGAAAAAGCAGGTACAATTCGGCTAGGTGACGATCACCATAGGTGAAACTGTTTAGTTATCTGATTCAATGTGCAACATTTAAGCCTGAAATTAATCAACTCGAATACGTCTGAAAATCTGTCGCGCCGTTTTATTTTCATCAACCAAGTATGACGTATGTACAGTAAATTGAATTATTTATTGACTTAACTGATGACTAACTGAGAATAATTTATATTCAGTACGAGGCTTCTTGAGTCTAGCAAGTCGGAATCACGTTCTCATTCATTATAAATTGGCTGTTCCAATTGCTCCTTAACAGGACAGGACGTACTATAATATTTATCTTACCCTGTTCAACACATTCAGCGACCTTGGTGCCGGATACTCAGAGATATGGTGTTGATGGTGCGTGAAAGAGCAGACTTGAGATTGGTCAAAAGCCCTAACGGTAGTATATAAGAATCACACATACAATTCTCAATTTTTGATTGTCCATACTTTGTGCACATACCGACGAGTGAAATTGCCCATGGTGGTAACTCAATTTTAACACACGTTTCTCAAATTATTCATCAACGTATAATGTCGAAAGTGGGGACATCTCCATGAGCAATCATTGGCTTGTCAACTGAAATCCGAACAATCTTTCCGATCAACTTCTCAGATTTAAACCTCCGTTCAAGCTCTCTCTTCACCCACCAACACAACCAACACATCAACAATATCAACCTCATCAACCCCACAACCCACAGTCCTTCTTACCCCCAACACCAACACCGGTACCAACACCACCAACAACAACAATCATGCCCAAGGTTGCTATTGTCGGTGCTAACGGTGGAATGGGTCTCGCACTCATTCGAGCTTTCCATGCAACACCTGACGTCTCTGTCATTGCCGTTCTCCGCAATCAATCCAAATTACCCGTCGACACACGCAAACAAATCCACACTATCGTTGAAGGAGACGCAACCCAAGCAGAAACCGTTAAAAAAACACTATCACACTCCCCCGATGTCGTCATCATTGCGGTTGGGTCTCAGAACACCAAAGTACCGCAAACCATACGCGCTGACGTGACTCGCGCCTATGTCGACGGAATGCGCGACACCACCACTAAATTGTTGGTGGTTTCGAGCATTGGTGCTGGTACGTCAGGGATGCAAACCAATTGGTTCCTGCGCACTTTCCTCCTTGGAATAGTGTTGAAATATCCCATGCAGGACCACACCGCACAAGAAACAATCGTTCGAGATGGTTTGCCCGTAAAACAATGGCTTATCGTACGACCAAGTGCGCTGAACGACAATCCCTCAAAGGGCGTGTATGAGGTGCAAGAAACGAACAAGTTAAGGTCTGCCAGGATTTGCCGTGACGACGTTGCTAAGTTCATCGTGAAACAAGTCAAGGGTGAGGGAGAATTGTATTGGGGTAAGATGGTAGCTGTCACGTGGTGACACTACGTTGTACGGAGTAGTGGTGTTTGTGACTGTTTGTGATTGTTATATTCGTATTCGCTAGCGTGTGTACTGCTAGAGCTTCAGAGGATTTTTAAAGATCTTGTGTTGCGATCAAGAGAAACCGTAGTTCCAACGTCATTCTCACCATCAAATTCCAGCTTACGTTCGTTTAATCCATTCTGTGTGTGGAAAAAGTATCCTGATGCACCCACTCCATTCACGTCACCCACCGCCGATGAAAGTGCTACGCAGTACTTTCGTACGTCAAATCACGACCAAGCTGATTCAAAACTTACAGCTAGCCAATCATGCAATGCAGTTATTCCTTAGGTCATTGGGCATTTAATGCCCAGTTAGAGAATTTTGAGCTGGATAAATTGAGCTCCGAATTGTGATTCGTTAGACGGTTTAATATTTGTACAGCAGCTGTACATAATACCAGCTCACATTTGAACCTACCTTTTAATATGCGGCGCTTTGGTGATGACATGAGCAACATCGAAAACGGAACAGAAGAAACCGTGATAAAATGCTATACACCTCGAGAAGTCACCCCACTCGAAAAGAATTCTACTCGAAAAAAGAATATTGGGGGAATGCAGTCACAAAGGTACAAAATCTTGAAGCAGAATTGTGTTGGGGTCAGATGGTGGTTGTCACGTAGTGACATGGTAAAGTGCAGTATACGAAGTAGGTTGGTCGTGACTATTTACGATTACTATATTCGTTCTTGCTTGTAAGTTTACTGGCAGAGCTATGCTTGGCAGAGTTTGAGAGGATTTTTTAAAGACCTTGTACCGTGACCCAGAGAAACCATCGTTCCAATGTCATCTCAGTCATCGTATCCTAGCTTACGTTTGTTTAATCCATTGTTTGTGTGGAGAAAGTATCCACATGTACCGACCCCATTCACATCATTCACAATCGATAAAATTGCGAAGCAGCACTTTCGTGCGTCGAATCACGACAAAGTTGTTTCTCTACTTACAGTTAGCCAATCGTGCGCTATATTTGCAATTATTCCTTTGGTCATTGGGCATCTCATACCCAGGTAGAGAATTTTGAGCTGGATAAATTGAGCTCTGAATTGTGATTCGCTAGACGGGTTACAATTTGCGTAGCAGCAAAAATGTGCCAGCGCATATTCGCTTTTGTTTACTGTAACTGTTAAAGTAGGGTTCCTGAGTGACGGAATGTTGAATATCGAAAACGGAATGGGAAAAATCGTGACAAAATCCAAGACACCTCGAGAACTCGCTTCATAGGAAAAAAATTCTGTACGAGCAGGGAGTATTGGAGGAACGAATTAACAGAAAGTCTACATCTAGATGGTTATATGCCTCATTCCGATGTAGTTCAGGTAACCGGTCGATTAAGCGAGAAAATTTAGTCGAACAAGAGGAAACAATGCTCGTGCACAGACATATGGGAAACAATGACCCCTGGACATCTTGTGATTAATGATGAGCTAGTTATCACGCGGCCGTACCTAAAAGATAGTTCGGTGAGAGGCTGGGGTCAATTATTGTCACAAGCACTTTGTGGGGAAGAAAAAATGTGAAGCCGACGAGGTGAACATAATCAAGATTTGCCTGCCTCTCAACGGGTCTCGGGTGCGGCAAAACGCTTCCAATGTTCAAGGCGGCGTTTGAAAGGAAATGAACCTCGTACCGGAAGGTCTTAATCTGTAGAACACGATAAAAAGTGTGGCAAGAAACTAGCGGACAAGGCATTGTATAGTACACTTCAACTGTTGGTATTCGTTTAACAGTAAATCACAAGCGAACTGAGTACTGTAGTGGTTATCGTTTTCCTCATTCAACACCGTAAATTCTACTTCCTTGCTCGATCGTTACTACTTGCAGTTCGCCTTACATATTAGAGCGTCGTGACTATTTTATCCGCAAGTATAAGATTGTCACAAGATCAAACCAATTTTACTGTCGCTAGAAGTATGCCAAGTTAACAAGAAAAACCGATAAATTATAAAGACTAAGCCGGAATCCGCAGCTTTGAAGAACCCAAGACGCAAGGAGGGCCGTTCGATTCGCAACTACGGCCATTTCGGATAATGACGTTAGCGCAACATTCTCCTACACAATTGACGTCGGCACACACCTCACAGTCAATCCTACAACATACATTGTAGTTCGCAATCCCATTGAAACACCCAGATCCAACCGATGGCCATGGAGTCGCGGAAAGAGATGTGCTTGTTGACGGTGAGGGACTCACACTTGGAGAGGCAGAGAATGATGGTGACGGAGTAGCAGAATGAGTGGATTGCGCGATTTCAGGTGGTCCAGGGTAATACTGCATGCGAGACAAAACATTGCATGTTGTCTCCATAATGGTGAGTCCTCGAGTGTCGAACATGTCGTAGCAATATGCATCATTGCTTTCAACGTTCTCAATCTTGTTCCTTACGGCGTGAACAGCGTTGGTAGTATTGAGACAAATCCCGGCATGAGTAGAATTGATGATTGTATTGGAGATAATTAAAGTATCAGTTGGGATGTCATCCTTTTCAATGGAAACTAAAACGCCACATCCTCGGCCTCGAAATCCATTGCTCCATAATCGATTACTCTTCAGCATCGTAGTAGTCGCACCTGTTGACACCACGATACCTGCGCGACCATTTCCTTGCGCAATACTGTTGAAAACTGATGCTTGGTTTGTCGATCCAAGTTTGAAGCCCGCCCAATTATTTCTCTCCGCATGACAACCTTCAAAGAATGCATGAGACGCATGCCGATTGTCACTGCCATGCATATTATAACCATGAAGCAAATGATCATTCGAGGCGACGTTGCGGAACCATGCGTAGTTAATCAACTCGAAGTACGCGCCTGTACGAGCTACTGCCTCTCCCTCCCATTGATTATTCTTATTACCATTGATTGTCAATGCGATAACTGACACATGTTCACCTTTCGACGCGTACACCACACCTTTCACTGCGAATGCGGGAGCACGATCGGTCACTTGAAGCATCGTGTTAGAAGTTCCGTTTCCGATAAGACATGTGCGAGATTGAAGCAAGATTGCGGAGCTGATATTGTAAACCCCCTTGCCCAACCGAACAGCTCCTCCAGTCTTCTTCAGTGCCATCAATTCTTGATTAATCAAGGGTGCGAAATCAGGAACATCGGATGAATACGGGATGTCGGTTATCACCGAGTTACATATTTTCCAGTTTTTCAACACATTGAAGGATGATTCATGTTCACCAAACGCAGTGTCTATATCCACAACGCTGTCCAAAGTCTTCCACGGGAATCGAGTACTGGATTTTCCGTAAACGACGAGCGTTAACAAAAGTAGTGGCAGGATCCGCGAGAAGGAAACCATGTTGATGGTGTCACAAGGAAAAGTTCCAATGCCCTAGATGTTTGGGTCGGAAGATGGGATGGTCTAAGGAGACGGACGAAATCTACTTTGTATAGATCCCAACTCGCAATCAACTTTCTAACAGCGGCGCACCCTTCTCGTCGTGCACGCACATTCTACCCGTTAAACATTCGTATGGTGCCAGAACACAGATAGGCACCCCTTGTTATTTCAAAATTTGCCGTTATGAGGACTTTTGAATAGACTAGTTCAACAAGAAAAATGATTTTGTTTAGAACGATTCATACTACTAATGTAGACGTTCTAATCTCGTACTATGCTAAACTTAGTAGGAATTCTATCGGCAAGTGATTTTGCAGTGGAATCTAGAATGCGAACATGCCCAAACAACCCCCAACAAGGCTATGAATCAGAGATATCCCTCGAGAACAAGCCTTATCGTCCGTCTCGCTGATCGAGGAGTAGAATCTACCATGCAAGGTTGTTTCTCTTCATGATTCATTGACATTTCCTACGTTTTCTAGTGTACGGACTGTCATCTGGTACAGTAAAAGCTCGAACATTACTTTGCAACAGCGTCTTTCTTTGATAGTAACTGAAAAGAAGATGGCATGATTCTGGCCTCACTAACGTCGTCGTAATTTCTAACAGTAAGGGGGATGATTTCTTTCTAGAAAATTATCAATTACTTGTAGGATCCGCAACCTAATTAGGTTGCGGATCACTAAGTAGAGAAATTCGTGCCACTAGCTTCACATTTAGCAATTTTTGTGGTCCAAACCCTGGTGATCCGATCTTGTGTGCGCATTGTCTCGCAGATTCTCCGACGAAGGTGCCACTCATGACATGTTATCGTTCTCTCAATCGCTCCGAGTTACCACCACCGTTTCTACAACCCGCAGAATACCTTCCTCATCTGTTTGCTCACTAGCACATTCCTCACCGTGCTTGTGTTTCGCAACGCCACGAGCACGAGCCCCGGCGGCACATCCGACGCCCGCACAACAAAATCGAACTGCATATTCAAACCAACAATCACTGGATGAGCGCATTGCCTCACTCGAAGCAGGTGGGTACTGGGATATCACGCGAGCGCGTAGTATTGTGGAAGACGCTGCTCAGACGTTCGACTGCGCACTTGCCTTACGAGCGCTCTACGCGTTCGAAAATGCCGGTTTCTACGCGTCACGCTCATTGAGTACTTGCGTGCTAACACTGTTCTTATCATTGGGCCGCGCCTTAGAATGTCTTCATTTGCTTGAACGCCTGTATGAACCATTTATCGAACGAAACGGGATCCGTGTCGAACTACCGACCGAATATTATGAAAAACGTAAGCCCAATGCACGAATGGTCACGGTTGCAGCCAATTGTGCAGCACGTATGGTACAGCCGGAAATCGCGACGGCCATAGTGAACGCCATGAAGCGAGCCGGTGATGTTCCAAATGCGCATGTCTATTCAGTTCTAATGAAAGCGTATGGAAAGGCTGGCTATGTTTCTAGCATTGGAAAAGTGTTGGAAGAAGCTCGCGCTCAATCCTGCACGGATATCGCACTTTACAATGCGGCAGTTGACGCTTACATGAGATGTAAAGAATGGAGTCTCGCGCAGGATGTGATAAAGACCGCGGAGGAAGACAAGTTTTCTCTGGAAAGCAGAACCTTCAATCCGTTACTACGTGAATATGCACGCGTAGGAAATATAGATGAAGCGCTCACGTTAGTTTCGGACATGAGGCATCGTGGAATTGCACCATCGGATGTGACTATCAACACGTTAATGCAAGCGGCGGTTCGTGGTGGTCGTTTGGATGTTGCACATCGAATTTTAGGACGAACATTATCCGAAGGTCCATGGTCGAAACATAAGCTTATCGGTTATACTACGATGATTTCCGGACTAGCAGGCATCGGCCGATTTTCGGAGGCGTTCGAATTAATGTCGGAAATGGCTTCTCAACTTGGACCTGGAGATGCAATGGGCGGTGGTGAAATGGAAGGTGGTTGTGCTCATGATGGTGCAGCGGCATTATCTCTGCCTCTTGCGGCGCTTATTACTGCTCTTTTGAATCGTGGAGACGTTGAAAATGCGTGGAGGATGTTTCGTGGAATGGGCGATATTCCAGTGGCACCCGATGCGTATCGAGCGCTGATTCGAGGCTTGGCACAACAAACAGACGCTGTTTCGGTGCGTGCGGCAGAGGACGTACTATCAGAGATGGTGAAAATGTTTTGGGATCGAGGACGACCTGCTGAGCGAACATATGGACGATTTTCACTTCCGTACGAATTGAATATTGCACACAATGCGGTAATGGAAGGATTGGGTCGAATTCGAGAACCAGAACGAGCGGAACGAGTTCTTCGTTCAATGCAAAAGGTGAAAATTGCACTAAGTGCCATTTCCTATACCGCAGTAATAAATGCATATTCACGCATCGCAGACATGACAAATGCAGAACGAATACTGGGCGAGATGCGTTCGAAGGGCGTCCGCCCAGACCGAGTCACGCTGAATGCGCTACTTGGCGGATACGCACGGGCGGGTAATGTGCTAGCGGCAGAAAAAGTGTTTCGGTATATGCGTAACGATGATTCCGAGATTTCACCGAATGTGACGAGTTATTCTGCTCTCATTTCAGCGTATCTACGTGAACAATATACCGACGCAGCGTGGCAAGCTTACGAAGAACTTAAGTTGCAAGGATTGAAACCTGGTTCGAGATTAGTCAATCGAATGGTATCACTGTATTTGATGCATCGCAGCGAAGACAGACAGGTGCGGATTTGTGGGTTATCCCGAGAACGCTGGTTGGAAAAGACGAAGATTGTTCTTCGAACAGATATGAACGAGTGTGTTGAGGTGGAAAAGTCGATTGGTGAGAGATGGGCACGTTTGAAAGATTCTGATTTGCGCTAGGATTTAAACACATGGGTCTCGCTTGATACAGTACGGTGTTCCCCTTTTGGATTTCGCGAGAAATTTCTCTTTCGTTGGAACTTTTCCTTTTCACCAACGCAATCGATGTGACAGAACTTATTGTCGGAAATCCCCTTATTGTTCCTGTTTCACATCTTCCAAGTTGGCAGAAGCAAGGTAAAACGCAGTGCTACAGTATATCAACCCTGACGGTCGGTCGATCAGACTTTGGAATTCCTCCGTACGAAATTTCTAACTCGTTTAGAATTTTGCGGATGCCGATATATCAACACTATATGTACTCTACAGTACTGCACAGTACAGTACAGTGCAGTATCGGTACTGTACTGTACTTCCTAACGAGGATCGACCAAACATTTCACAGCACGGCACCGTACAAACACAGTATGCAATTATACGGGTCTGAACTTGATGAGGAGAAACAATGTGAAAACTCGTTTTTCTCAACATCCCAATGGTCAGTTCCCGCTCATGAAAGAGTCGTCAATGCTTGGAAGTTATCGTCGTCACACCAAAAATCGTGACAATGCTCAACTGCTTATCGTATTGTCACTACAGATCCGTCTTTTTTGTTCCATGGTTGTCAGCACCTCACTCACCAAACTCTGCACAAACAACGAATCGCGGAGAGACAGCGCCCAAAATCGTAGTTCTCGTATAAATAGTTTCTTGCAGTAAGGATGCTGTACTGATGACGCAAAATAATTGTAACTGTTTTCGACGTTTAAACTTACTTTGTGTATTCACACCGACGTTGGCCTCGTCACTGGCGGCTTCTCCTCGTCAAGATTGAACTGAGCTGTTATGTCTTTAGATGAGAGATTTTGGGAGCAAGGTCCGAACTTTTGTCCGTCTTGGCCTGCGTCCGAGTTCCATAACTGGACAAAGTTCATCCGTTTGATGCCTGTCTTCTTCCGCCTGTTCATTACAAATACGGTGCATGTGTCCGCCTATGTGTGAGTTGAGGAACAAGTGTCCGCCGAGTCCATAACCAAGTCCCTCATATTACGGTGAATGTGCCCGTAGATCACACCCGTTTCGAAGTGATATTATCACCAATTCATCTATGCGTTTACCATCGTTTTCCATTTACTAATTACACTATGTTGTGTTCTGTCCTAAATGTCCAAGAAGCAGACAGCAGTGATAGCGTAAAGCAGAGGCATCTGCTAGGTTTAAGAGAATGTCTGAGTAAGCAAGCAAGTCCTGTGTTCTTAGTTTTCGATAGGGTTGAGAAGATAGGGAATGCGACATGCATTTCGGCGCCGTTCCGCGCGTTCCTTGCTCCGCTGTTCTCGCTTACGTGCGGCATCCTTCATTCTCAGCCTCTTCAGTTCATGTGGTGGTAGATCGGATCTACGAAACTTCTTTTTGGCCGTTGCTGAATCCGAATTCGAACTGTTTCTGGTGTTCTGTTGAACACAACTGTGGCAATTGTGGCATTTCCTATACGTCGGGCATGAGCGAGCGAGCGGTGGTAGCTTGAGGGTTTCCAAGGGTGGGAGAGTGCTCTTGTAGCTTGACATTTCCTTGTTCTGTCCGAATGGATACTGCAGCGGATCGACGTTGTTGTTCTGAAGTATAAGTGCGTGCGAGCGTGCTTGCTTAAATACTGTACTCGGCTGGGTCACAGTCAAGCATTGTGCACTGTCGCAATCATGAAGCGCTTATAGGAAACGCCACGTCGATACGCGGATTGGTTGTACACTTCACTGAGTACGTGTCTATTTGTCGATTCTCAAAATTCTTCCGATCAGAGGCTTGATCGGTGGACCTTCACAATGTCCACAATTGCGACGTGCATGGATAATGAAAGCTGGAGCACATCTACGGTACGTGGGTACTACATCGAGGCCTTTTACTCTGTGGTTAGAATGTAACGAAAACGAACATCATGGCACAGATGCCACGTCATGAATCGTGAATATGCAGCAGGGGAGGAAGATATCTCGAGGACGAGCCTCCGAGAAAGGATTTATTGTACAGTACAGTGCAGTGCTTCACGGAACCGTGCCGAATAGGAATTACCATGTTGTAATTTAGAAAAAAGCGGAGTATTAACGCGTAGATTTATCATACATAGAAATTGGCAAAGAACGACAATGTTTTGTTTACTACCTTCCAATGTAGCAAGGGATTTGTGAGCATCTGACAGCGATTCCAACCTCCGGCTCTCTATACTTTCCCCTCTTTTTTCATTATTTAATCCTATTGACACATCTTTGGGTAGCATTTTGAAAACCGTCAATTTTCCGTAGTTTTTGCCATTAACCCGATGTCACGCGGTACGGCTATGACACCGACAATTCTATTTCACTTTGTCACAGATTTCTCTAACTCAAGGCAATTGCACTGCAGCACTGTACTGTGTACAGTATGTACAGTACATGTGCTTCTTTTTCTGCTTGACTGTACAGTACAGTACACTCTTCTCGAAGGAAACAAGCACTGTATTGTACTGTACAAAAGGCCAGACCTTTAGCTTTTCTAAACTATGCAAAGAACGACCTGACTGCTATACGCAGTAGAATTTCTCCTTCTATTCATTCCTACGGAACCTTGTAAACGTAAAAGATCGTTTCGAAGATCGAAATTCTCAATGATCTTCTGCAGTACGATCGCGACCAATGCTTTGCGGGTAAGCGAAGAGCACACCCGGGAATTTTAGGTACTGTACACCAACAAACACTGAAGATATCATTCGCTACTTCTGTTCCGGAAGATAAATATCAAAATCTGACAAGCTGCTAGATAGTAGGCTTATTCGCCAGCAATCTATGAGCCTGGGTTCTGGAGGAAACGGATTTGATGAGCCTTCAACCTCCGTTTCTCATCCTTTCCCACGTTGTTGTACAGTACAGTACAGTACTGTACACATTTTTCGGTAACATCTTTTTTTACGAAAAATAGGAAGTTTATGGATTAGCAATTTAGAATAGCAACACCGCCTTGTGGTCGACACTTTAATTTATTGGTCAAAATTCATTGCTATATGTTTAGGCATAGCATTCTTAATTGCGGACTATCTTTGCGCAAGCTTCAAGTTCGAATGCGCTCGAGGAGTTGATCTCAGGTGCTTGATGAACTAGGGATTGTTCGTTGTCGCATTGCGGGAAAATGGGATGATTCCCTTACACGGGGGTTTGTTGTAGTTAATCACAGTAGTGGACCTCGAGCAAAGAAGTAGAAACGAGACGTGACGTGACCAAGCGTAAATCGCTCGCGTTGGCGGCGAGCTGATGTCGTGGAAGCTAAACGTGTCTGCACAGCACTGTTTGTGAAGATGAGCCTTATTGTTTGTGTCGGTAAAAAACTGACATTCTCTGTTTCGACATCATACCCAGTATAATTTGCTCGTGCGACCAACTGAAGTTTCAGACGACAGACTTTTCTATTCTCGTCGATTACGAGAGATTTATGAGCGAATGCATAAGTTCGGTTATGCTTTCAAGACGTCAAACGTGACTTCTGTAATTGTCCATTATCTGCTCATGAGCATGCGCCGAAAACGACTGTAAGAAGCTTATAGAGAAGCGGTTGTACTGCGATAGTTTTCCAAATAAACTGCGTAGTACAATCGAGTAGCAGCACTAACTAGACACAGTTGTGTCACTGGCAACAAAATGATACAATACTAGAGCAACAGCCCTGTACTTATATACTACTACAATAAATTCACCTCTCGGGAAAGAGAAGTAACAGTAAAAGTGGTTCATGTATAAATTCGACAAACTCGAAACTTCCTTTAGTAGTCTAAATTTATATCTTATAGAAGTTTACCATTGGAACTTTAGGCTTTGAACACTATGAACTGTGAATAAATTTTGACTTACAGCTCTTGACAGTAAACGTTGGGGTAATTGAATGCTTCCTTGTGATCCTTAGTAAGTAAATGACCTTGTTTAACCGAAGCATTTCTAACGAGATTGGGAGGCAAAATGAA
>JAAUYH010075183.1_pt1 | contig 15614 bp, 10 predicted proteins | sample 7278061 | NCBI WGS metagenome assembly JAAUYH01 (sample SAMN14350203, study PRJNA611818) | marine sediment metagenome | isolation source: surface marine sediment (0.6m) | place: French Polynesia: Moorea | collected 2018-08
GGAAATTATCACGTAATGAAAGACATCTCAGTTTGAAGGATCCGGAATATTCCAAACTGACAAAAGAAATCTACATTTTTGAGATTTGAAACTCGAGAAAGCATGAAAATACGGATCGACCGTCGGTTAATAAAAATAGAAGACGATCTTTTATCCGGAAACAGTCTGCAGAGATAAACATCACTCTTCTGTCAAATGAAATGAAATGAAAGAAACTCAAATTTTAAAAAAATGTGAGCGTTCTGTCTTGCAAAAGCCCTATATCTTATGGGAATATGCAATAATCAGAATTTCTTCAGATCACTGCTGTTTGAGATTTCAACGTTCTCAAATAGTACATTCCCGTGTCTTCTAAGGCACAGAAGCTGAGAAATAGGTAGGACTGGATTGGAATGCTTTCATACTTCTCTGGCTTGAATTTCGAACGAAAACGATTTGTACTCCGTACTATTTTCAATTCAAAATTCGTACCACATTAGTAAATTGAAATGTTTCTATTTGTTTAATTTTCTATTTTTTATACTTTGGGTCTGTACCATTTACGAGATATAGATCATAATCATACACGAATTTATTTTTAACAATTAAGTAGTGTTGCAAATCAATTTTCTGATTCAGGTCCGATTGTTATAATGTTCGTTGTACAGTAGGAGATTTTTTATACATGCGCGTCCTAATTGTTTTCACACTACCAAGTATTTAAATTGAGCCAGATAGCATCATTTCTGAAAAGCACGGTAAGTTCAAGTTGCTAGCACCTTATCATAGTTTTCCACCTCATTTCTAATGAAAAGTGTGAATGCTTCGACTCATATTCCCTGATTCGGATGTAATTGAACAGATGTTTTTCTAAGCCGCCACAGGTACAGTGCCATTACTACGATATTTTACAATCACTCAATAATTATTCTTGATAAGTTTTGTGATAAATTTGGACTACGTGATGGGATTCCATAGTTGTTATCGATAGTGCAGATGCTAAATCATAAAATGAATTTGCTGCACAAATAAATTATTGCGAGATAAGTCCAGAATCAAGGCACTGCTTTTGAAAAAAGGGAAATACGATGTTCTGCACCTATTAGTCGTAAAGACTGACATACTGCATGATAATGATATCATTGTGCAAATAGTTAGACATTGATGTAGAAGCGAGCAGAGATAATACGATTGAATAGAAAAAAACGCAGTTTGTCTAATGCCCTTTTAAATCCGAAGAAGTATTGACAATGAATGTGCAGTGTAAAAATGAGTCAGGGCGAGCGCAAGATGTCCACAGAATTTACGTTGGAAGTGTAATTTCTCAACTGAGAGCATTCCATTACATACGATAAATACTATTCAATCTGTTGGATTATGTTCAAACGTTGACAAATGATTTGCGTTTCCAAATCTTCCGTTGTTATGAGACTTATCCGAGTACTATTCAGTACAATGCGGCTCCGCATTGTTACGGATGTTTTCATTGAAGTCAAAAACTTTCCGGGGCCCACGACGAATGTAGAAAATGTACTTCAAACTGGTGTACTTGTTTGAGGGACTGCTGCGTACATTGTCCGCTTGTTTCCTCTCGTTGTTTGTGCAACTCTAGCGGTGCTGTACTGTCTAATACAGCAAATCATCTGATCTACCCAAAATGAGCTTCGGGTTATGTGTCGATCTTTAAGCTGGCCCGATCGAGGACCCGTGGAATTTGTTGCCAAAGGCATCATTGAGTATGGACGATGTCCGGGGTACCGTACCATCACCAATTTGAGCAGATTTGGATAAGGTATCACTAGAATGTGCCGGTAATTAAGTATTGGTGCTGTAGTCTCTACCATACTTGACTAGGTCCCAACTCTTTTCACAATAAACAAGTATTCATTATTTTTTCAACATCCGATAATGCCTGCACATCGATGTTCACGCATATACAGAATTCGAATTTTCATACTTACTACATTGCCTTGTAATTGCACACACACATTCAGGCTTACTAGTGTTGTTCGGATTGACCTAAAGGTACCGAAGTGAGAATGATAGCAAGCAATTGCAGTTTGGAAATGCGATTGCATGTCTATTCTAAAATCTGGTGTACTGTACTGATATATACTTGACTTGTGGAGTCAACTACAGGAGCAGCTAGAAGAAATAGAGACTTTGCATTCTACGTCATCATCATTTGACACGATGACAGAGCTGACCCCATTCAAGTAAGCTAAGGAACAGCCAACAAAGATACTGAAAAGAAGCATGAGTAGACTTGAATATTTCCAAGAACATACGAAGAAATGAGAATTGTCAACATCACTTTTGCGTCACTTGCAAAACTAGAGAAGTCGACAGTGCAAACAATTTATGTACGGATCAACAGACAACGAAGTCCCAGTATTGAGCCACTCAGAAATTACAGATGACTAGACGAACGATGCGACTAGTTCGGTTACGTAAGGATTTCTCCAAGCAGTCATTTAATCATCATTACTTGCCATATCCCAAGATTTTTGTGACGTGCCAAGTTCTATAACAAGAGCCATATTGAGTTTCAAATGTAATATAGTTTGGCATACCTATCTATTGCTTTCTATGGTAACTTGTGAAATTGGTTTGGCTAAAGAATGGCGCAATAAATTGGGAAAACCAAATCGAAAGGTAGCGATGAGATTATTCATAGATTACCTCATATCTCTCCGCGCCAGCGATGAAAGATGCTCGTCAACCGGATACGAACATCTGCAATTGAATGGTGCGCAATATTTCGGTCGGAATTGGTTCCGCAATGAGTTCGACGGAGATGTAAATTTAATGAATATTACTAACCTTTTTTACGTCGATTGTGTTGTAGTTCTGGCAATATAACTTTTTCTCATCAGGAAAATTCATTTCCGTACAGGCAGCTTGTATGCTCTAACTTCCGTACTAAGAATTCTAGAAATATTGTTCCTGTCGAGCAGCGCAATCTTCTCGATGGCCTATCATGTCCGTAATGATTCCTTCGCTCTTGATACACTAAATGATCTAATATTTCTATATGGAAAGAATCGTGAAACAAAGGATTCTTGGATAAACCAATCCGAAATACGCTTCAATCATCTTCACTCGTTTGAGCATTGTCACTTACGAGCATGTCTAGGTGTGGAAATTCATCCTTCAATTGCATAGGGTGATTTGGAAAACAACGGTCTGTACGCCTAATGCTGTAAAAAATCTAATAAACGCAAGTTTTCCATGTTTTCGACAATGCAGCTGTTGAAGAAAAATCTCACAACTCTCATGATCAATTTTTCCCCATCATTTCTGCCATTTTTTGGCCTCAGAACACACATCTCAAATGTAGAAATAAGAGCAAGTACAGCTTCATCTATTCTCCGGATAAGCTCTCTGCTCTTTCTCTACTAAACTTATCCCTCCGATCTGTGACGGGCAATAGTCATTGATCTGCTTTTGTAGTATCGGCCATGGCTTTCAGCCACGACAGAAATTCCTGGTTGCTGAATGAAATAGAGCCATTGTAGAAATCATTTATCATTACTAAAGTGAATATAAAAAGGGCAGGTTCATTGAGACGATCACAATATTTCATTTCGTTCACTGTCAAGAAGAATGATAACAAGTATTGGTTTTGCCTCGCTCTTCTACACGAACGAGGTAGAAATTTACTGGCGAAGGCACTTGACTGGCGCCTCCGAGCCACTCAAAAATCAGCGTTGACGATCGTAACCGCGACAACTAGATATTCCACTTGACATTCTTCGATTTAAGCAACCACTATCTTTTTTGCTGACGTGCCTTCCATTGTATGAAAATATCAATAAACCGTAAGGGGTTTGATTTCGCATAACAGCGTAGGAATTCTCGCGTCGGCTATTCTACGGAGTACCTGTAGGTCGGTTTCGCCATTCTTTCGTATTTATTCAAACCTGGATAGTGGTCATCCTGAAAACTCGGCTTACACGATAAGTTCGATTGCATGTTATCACCACATTCCAGTCATACATTTCGTGGAAATAAGGAGAGCGCCGATGGCGTTACCGTGATTCCACATCTTTCTCTGTTGTGAATAATCTCGATCTAGTGCAACGTCTATGATCTCACGCATTTCCAATCAATGATCGTTGTCTCATGTTCATGATTTCCAGAGAGCCATGTTATGATCATTGCCTACCTTGTGTTTTCACTATATAAATTGTTTCTAAGCTTGCTGTAGTAGGCACCGAAGCCATGGCCCGCCAACCTTTCCTTGAATCGGATCAGTATATTCCGCCATTAGTTGGCCGACTTTCTGTCTCGTTGCACACGATTAGATCCTTTCTGGCTTCCGCACTAAAGTATGAATCAACTGTTACACCAAACGCCACAGAAGCGGACAATTTAATCGCACGCTTTGGCGTTTCTCCTCTGTTTCTGAGTGCTCCCTCGCTATCAGTGCTTCAAAACCGGGCTGATCACAACGAGAAAAACGATGAAGCCAGGCCTGCAAGTCATCAATGAGAAACCTGCTGTTTCACATGAACTGAACACATAGGCGTATCCGATCTCTTCCTCCTCACTTATTGCGTTGTGTAACCTTCATTCTAATTGCCCTGATCCTCAGAAGTGTTATTGGAATAGCAAAAGAAGCTGATCTTCTGAAGGGACTTCCCACTTCGCGTCAAACTGTGTGTGTGTGTGTGTGTTGTGTGCGTGCGTGCATAATCAATCGCTTCGTTTGTGAATGTGGTATTGTAAAGTCGTCTATCTGACCCTGTTGTGCCAATGATTTGTTACGTCGAGTTTTTTTCTCCTTTTCGTACTAGGTTGTGAAGAAGCAAAGCAGAATTCAGAAATTAGACTTTTTCGAAAAATTGGATATTGACAGTGAATTCACGATTCATCTGGGACGTGTCCAGTCAACCTGATGTTGAACCATGTAGATCACTTTTGGATGTTCTCGTGAAGTGGCTTTCCGTTACCACGTGTGCACTTGAAGTGGATGCGTTCCACCGGGAATGCGCGTTACTGGGAAGGAGTATGTGCGAGCAGCCTTCATGACGTGTTTTCAGCGTTGCAACATTCGATGACGACCGTCGCTAAAGTTCACATTCGAACGTCGAGACCGTGCAAATTTCGCGATGGAAAAGCGGGATGATGTTTTGCAGCTAAGCATGAAGACTCAGTCCTTTCGTGTCGTACGGTAGGAGATTGCGGTCGACGAAATCACGAAGAATTGCTTGTTTGCTAATGTTGTTCTGGTTGGCGTAATATGTTGCGCAAGATATGTGCGTAGGTGTTATTGTTTCTATTGTTCAAGGTGCCATGAAAATGGTTCGTGTCTAGTTGAGATTTCGTTGCGATACCAGCGCTAGCGGCTGTCAGAACATCAGGCGTCGAAGGCGACGACGCTTCTATCCAGCGTGTTTTTGTATTTATTATCGCGTGAAATGGAGTTTGATGTTTGATGTGTGCGTCGAAAGCTGGTGAATTTGTTAGGTTTGAATATCATGCCGATTCGGCGTTGCGTTGTGTGAGGAACGGAGAGTGCAAGCACGAATTGATGATTCTTGTGAGCGCTGTGGGTATGCCTTGTCGTCCCTTTCCTATGACGCTATAACAGCTGTAAGGTCTCGATACAACTGTACTGACTGCGCGTAAGCGGTTTGGCGAGGAAAGGAATTCTGATGGATGTGTGGCGGACAGCGCGTTATTACTGTGTTATGTCGTCACGAATGAAGTATGGTGTGGTTTTCAGTTGGGCCAAAGAACAGCGGGATATAGCTGTGTGAAGTACGCAACCAGACGAAAATTTTAAAACAAGCAAAACAAGCGCGTGCTCATTCATACCCAGGAGTTTGTTCGCGGCGTTTATTGTAGGTGTGGACGCTCTGAACAACGAACTGGATGCGTGGGACATCTGTTGGTACTGCAGGCTGATGTGAGGTAATCTATGAGAGAGAAGTTGTCGATGTTCGGTAAGTGATGGAATGTCATGGTATAACTGTATTGTTTGTGCCAGATTTATTTGGTGAGGAATGAGTGTGTGATGGATGGCTGTACTGATGTACTGTACAGCAGTACTGTGTTCAGCGTTGTGCAGCCGTGCGAAAACACTGCAGTGAATGCGTTCGTATCGTGAATACTACCAGCTGTTGTACAGCAGAAAGGTTTTGTTGCCGGCCTTGCGCTGGCACGTTGAATTTCACGTGAATGGGGTTTGGTTGGAAAAGAAGAGGATTTGGTACAAGTCAAGTTTACAAAGAAGAGTTATGGAAGTAGATCAGTTGGTGTCTAGTGCGTTACAAAGTACAATGATAAGTGCATGACGTTACATGGAGAGCGGTATACCGCGAATGTTGACTGGAAAGTGCGCGCGCGTAAGGCCCCCAACAGGGTTAAGAATGCTAGTACTCGTCCCGTCTCTTTTTCTTGATGGTCTTCAGCGACGGGGAGCCCGAATACCGTTCGTTGGAAGTCAACGTATACGACCGGTGTGTCGTTGGTTGGTGCCCCTTCGACTCGTAAGTTGTCCGAGGATCCTGTGCCCTCCGTATTGCATCCATGGACGTGCTAACGGGACGCATTGGCGGGATGTACACGTCAGACTCGAGGGGCCTTTGTCGTCTTCTCCTTTGGGAGAGAGAAGAAGCATTGTTCCGGGACGGCATGATTGTAATTCAAGCGTCAAGCGCGGTCAGGTATGTCGGTTATGTTCGAGACGTTCGTGGTACAAGAGCGTGGCGAAGGTGGCGAGGTCGCGGGAAGCGGAGATAAGACCTTGGCGTTGAGTTTGAATGTTGAGTGACTGAGTGAGTGAGAGGAGAGGAGATGGAGAAGCGGAGGACCGATTAAATAATGCAGGAATGCGGTGCTGCGTGCACGTATGGCACTTCTGGTTCGAGACCACGTGAACTAAGCCAGCAGTTGTCTTAGCGGAACAGCTCTGCAAATAGTGACTTACTATTGGTTGTACGATCGGTGAAAGGGAACACAGCAGAGCAAAACGGTAACATCCTAGCTTATTGACTTGCTTTTCTTGTTTTTCACGTGGATTTATTGGTATATTTCACGCTGTTGACACGTCCCGAAATATAGGCCATGCCATCAAAAAGTGGACAAAAACCGTGGATGAACAATTGTCTGGAAAACTGTACTGCACTGTATATACATTACTGCACTGTGCATACAAATACGAATCAACAACAAGATCATCAATGATTCTATCAAAGATTGGATCCGGAAAAGCGATCCATTCCTATTTTCTCTGAGATCGAGATTTTTGTTTGATTAGGTTGTCGTTTCTGTTTGCCTTTTGTATTCTAAATTTTATACGAAAAAATGTTTGCACTCCATTATTTTAAATTTGAGTCAAAACACCCATTACGGTGCTTCGATTTTTCAGTTTTCATCTTCGGGTTCTTCGACGTGTACTATATGCATAGTATGTACGATGACCATACATGAATTTATTCATCAATAACAGAGAACCAGTGGAAAATATCTTTCGACTTCAGGTCAAATTGATTTTCTGTTCGTTGAACAGAATAACCTTTTGATCTATGCACATTCCCACTAGTGCCTAGAATTATATCGATTTCGTGTACTTCGTATATCTGGTGCCAGAGATACTTCCAAAGTTCAAGAGTAGTCTGCTAGCGCTTAAATTCAGCTTCACTTAGTTAAATATAAAATATGCTGTATTCCCGGACGTCTCAGAAACGATCATAATTTCCTTATCCATTATAAGCAAAATATTCACACCTTGACCAATTAGCTTTAAACTATTAGTTTGTGTCAATTTATATTGACTCAAAATATCCGCAAATGTTATTTCGCAGTTGAATTCAGGATCCATTGCCAGAAAATCTTTAGATCCCAATCATTAACTAATCTAGTAAATTTAAATTGAAAAAGAAAAAGAGGCACTGAAAATTGGATTTTGATTCGAAGCTTTAACAGATTTTGAGTACTAAACCTAATTGGGAATATGTCCAAGTCGTAAAATACGTGCCCTAATTTGTGATGTAAAACATCGAGATTTTTATATAAATTTATTGTCTTCAATCAATTAGCACTCGCGTGCTGTAGTTTGCAGCGCGAGATCTGTATTGCGTGTTCTCCAGATGCGAAGCGGACACGCGTTCCTGAATGTCAACGCAACGTCATGCTGACGTGATGAAATGAACAAGTGTGGTGAGTACACGAAACGTCCATCACCGAGAAGTGTACTTATGACCGCATGTGGAATCAGCCGCGGCATGGCTCGGGAAGAGGTATTTACGTTTCCGCAATCGACTGTGAGGTGAGATGACATGAAGTGTGCAAGAGTGTGCGTCATGCTGGTTTTGCTTGGGGTTTTGGTGAGGGAAATACAAAATGATGAGAAAGATAATTGGCGGAAGCGTGTTGGTTTCATGTTTTGAGGAAAGCTGGTGGTGAATTACCGGGATTCAATTGTGAACGACGGAAGGTTGTGTTGGGCGAAATTGCGACGGAAGAATGAGAATGCTCCAGTGAAGGATGAAATCTCAATGAGAGTGACACGTCCAGCGAACGTAGGGTACGGCTGTGACGTGTTGTGGTGGCACGGAGGCACAACTGCGTGAAATGGAACGCTGGGAAGGTAGAAGTATTGAATCAAAGGAAAACCCGCAAGGGTGTTTGCATGGGCAGGTATGCATGTGAAGGACGCGAACACCAATCGACAAAGTGCAGCATTATTCAAGTAAAACGGACAAGAACGATTCGAGTTTTGGTGCTCATGCCGGAAGTACTAGCAGCAGCCGTACAGTACAGTTTAGTGATACGGTTAGAGGAGAAATATCGCGAGCGTATGCGTGGGTGAACGAAGGAAGGAGAACAGTGGGTTCACTATCCCATATGCCAGGTCTATTTACAGAAAATAAGAAGGAAAAGGTTGCGGAACATAAGCAAGTGAAGCGAACGTATCAGGGAATACAATACGTGTATGGGCGTAAAGAGAGAGGGCGTACATGTTGGGTACTTGTAGTGAGATTAAGAACGATGGTGGTCTTGCGATTTCTTGCTGTTGGCGGTGTTGCACGAGGGACCACCTGAATACCGCTCGGTCGAACACAACTTGAAAGGGTTGGATGTGGGCGGATGGCGGGTGGTAGGCTCAAAGGTTATGGGAGGGTCCTGTGCCGGTCTTATGGTATCCATCGAAGAAGGTAGACCGAATAAGGACGGAACGGCCACTTCGGATTCGAGGCACGCGTCTCGACTCGTCTCTGCCGACGAGGATGACTGATGATTGCAGGTCGGCATGGTAGGAGTCGAAGTAGTAGGCGGTCGACGGTGAACTGATGAGCGTGGTGGGGTCAGGTCAGCTGTGAACGGTCGAGGTGTTTGTGATGCAGGTGGTGGTGGCAGTGACGGTGGCGATGGCACGAGGTCGGCAAGGATTGCTTTTGTGAGATACGGCAGTGAGTTAAGGAGTGAGAGGAGAAAGAAATAGTCTTAGTATAAATACTCAGGTTAGAGGCGACAGACATAACACAAGAAACCGCAGTACGGTCGTTGCACACACCGCCACGCCTATTCTCGACTAGTTTAGTGCTGTCGGCATGCACCCCGTGACACGTACTTGCAACTTGGCGTCACGGTGAGTAACGCATGTTGCAAGAGACAACACAAAAAATCACGAATGCTGAAAACCTCAGCTGTGCACATCAGAAGAGGGGAATTATTATTTTACCAGATTGTCGACTGTGAGTAGCATTCTTAGAAAAATATAGTTTTGATCGGAACCGTGGCTTTCTGTAGAAAACTTCCGTAACTGTTCGATTCGATCTACATACTGCGAAAATTTCTCAAAAATTAGGCCCAGGAAGATCTAAAAATTTGCTCACCGTACTCGGGCTGGTCAGAAATCTTCAGGATTCAAAACCATCCGGACACATCAATATTCCATGAAACACGCGGTTTCTTCTTAATTTCCGCGCAATCATACTTTAGTGATTCAGTCTTGCTCGGGGTGTGATTGTGTCACGCAATTTCTCCAATATACTAAGCAACCATAGATGTTGTGTATTGTTGTGGGTGGCATTTCTTACACGATCATTTGCACTACGTCACTTCCGGTGCAACGCCCCACTGTGTGACAATTCCTTTTCCTTTCTTTTGTTCACCTTGTGACGTACGGTGGAAATAAATAATCCCCCATCTCTATCACTCCAACATAGATTAGATTTAGCCTTGACAGTCTATTTGACGACCAGCAAGGTTAGTGTTGCTGCTATCAGATATTTTGAATATCTCTCGAAAAATGCCAATTGATTTTAGCGACTACGCCTGAAATTTTACTGCTTTTGTATCGTACTTTAACAGTTCGTGGTCGACGAAATTGTGCTGGATTGACTTTTGCTTTGAACGTTGTTCAAGAAGTCATGAAAACATAATCATGTGTATGTGAAATTCCATCGCGATGCCAACGGTAACGACTGTCAAGGTACCATGGTGAACGGACAAGATATTTTTATGCTGTATGTGTGCGTGTAGTACTTGTTGTGCTCAGTGAAATAGAGCTTGATATTGGCATGCGTCGTGAAAGCTGGCCAACTCTTTCCGGCTTGAATTTCCCTCCGATTTGATCCTGAATTCTGTGAGGAAATATAGTAAGAAATAGAGTTCTGAAATGTAACAGAGCGAGATCAAGGATGACACGTGATCATTGATCATGCCAACACTCCTCTCATTGTGATTGTTCGGGATGTACCATAACAGTGTCAGAGTGCTTATATGATGAGTCCAAGCGAGCAGTGATGATTCTCGGTGAGAGCTGAAGATGTACGTTACAGCGGTTGTAACGCTGCAATCCAACTGTACCGTATTGACGTCACGTGAATGGCGTAACGAAGAATGAGATCTTGATGAGTATAGTGATCTAACATACACTACTACTTTGCTCAGTGTCCGTGCAACCGTACGAGGACACTGCCAATATTGCATTCGTACTGAAACATTACTAGATGTTCTTCACAAACAATTTGATTTGTGCTTACATTACTGTTAGCAAGGGATGTGCATTCGAAGTTTAATTTCCTGAAAACTATCACGTCTTGATTGATTAAAAGGGTTCAGTGTTTGATTGAGTCTAATAGTATTGAATACTTTATAATAAAAGTAAAGGTTTGTAGTGTTCGAGTTCAGAGAAAAAGACCTTCCTCAAATTAAACATATTGGACTATATGCAAACGAGCAGCAATCTGCAATTGTCTAAATAAATTAAAAAATTACTTGATTGAATGATTCACGCCACCAGAAATTAGTAAAAATATCAACATCATAAAGAATTAAGGGTGTATCTACCGAACAAAGATCATTAGCGTAAGTTTGATTAAAATAAGTATTTGAATTACTCGAATCAAATCTTCCAAACTCTTAAATCCTGAAAAGAATAGATAAGTCTATGAAATCGAATCAAAAATTGCTTGCTTTGAGAAGAGAAAAGCAAAGGAGGATTCCGGTACAATCTTATCGTAAAATGTAACTTCTCATACTATTTGCTAATAATATAGACTAATTTTAAGATGAGTTTCGCAAGATCGATGATCCTTTTCCCTATGAATGAGCGACAATTAAGCAAATTTTAAAGTTCGCAATCTAACAGCGAAAAAAGAATTCATCCATGAATGAAGTTTTTTAAAAATGTATATAAATCTATAGAAATAATAGCATTCTAATGTCTAGATATCGGGAATATTTTCAATTCAATATTAATAATTTCTGCAATAATGTCTATTCTCGAGTATTCCGAATGGAATGAAAGCCTGTCAGTATATCGTAAATCAAATTATATTCGTATTTGAACTTAAACTAAAGCGGAATGATTAGAGATCCTCACCTTTGGTGTATGGGATAGACGATATATATAGATCTTCCTATCTTGTGCCAAATATTATGCCTGGGCCTGAGCATAAATCTTGATCACCTGTTCACGTAAACTAAATATTAGTAGCAAATGGTAGCCATTATTTTTTCAATCATATGGATATTAAGATTTACTATTAGAAAGAAACATTTATTTTTGATTGTTTTCATACGTGCTTACATCATTTGAATCTAAATTAAATAAAACTACTGGAATATGCCATAAATTCTCACTAAAGAATGGCAAATGCATTAATAAGAAAATAGGAATCAATTTCCACTAATCAATGGAACAATAAGCCAAAGAGTGCAATTCAAGCAAGCCTTCCTCTTAGCTCTTTCGAGACTAATGAAATAAAATTTCGTAGTTATCTTCAACCTACTCGAGAAATATGTTTGAGCATCAGGTTAAGCGTAAACAAGCGTGATGAGTTTGATGCATGTTTTTTTTCGTACTTGAAATACAAAATTGTTTTGAAATTTTAAGGGATTCAAAAAACACCCATTTGCTACCAATGTCTGAATGATTTGATGATTTACCACATTCCAGTTCTTGGGATTACCTTAATGCATCCAAAATAGAAGTGAAATAATTACAGTGTAATTTTGGCTCGGCAACACTCAAAGATTTTAATCAATAATTCTCAAAACCCAGTTAGAAATGTCAAAGATAGTTCTGTTCGCTTTGCTGCTCTCTGAATGTCTGTGAAAACTGCCCCGCTTGCGGCAGCTACACTGAAAATTTTTTCAGTTGTGCGTCTTTCGCTTATGCTGCTTTGTAATGACTAATTCATATTTGAGGTCAATAAAACTAGTTGTATTAAAAACCAGCAGATTTCGTTCACTTGGTGCATCTTCTGTGTTCATAACTCTGATAGCTTTGAGCACTTTGGTGGCGCGTCACTCTCAATCCACTCCATAAAATGCATTAGTGTACAAGCAAAAGGCGTAATAGCAATATATTCAATTTGTAATTTCCCGCTGTCTTTGATTCTATTCGTTTTTGTTAAATTTACACATCTTCACCAGACAGCTTGAAAAATTGACTATCATGGATTAATTTAACCCATATAACCTCAAGCTCTATTTCGCAATTACATTTAGTATTCATCGCTTTTCATTTTTAGATCCAAATCAATAATAAATCTACGAATTGAAAAGAAAAAAGAAGAACAGTGAATACGATTTTCATCAAGAACTTTCGAAGATTTGGAACATCAATTGCGATTCGGTAATCGGGTACGGTTGTAAATACGTCTGCAATCTATGGAAAATAAAACGTCACGATTTTTATGTTCACTAACTGTTCAATCAATTAGGACTCTCGGACAGTAATTTACAGTAATCTCGAAATCTATGTTGCGAGTTCTCGCGATGCGATGCCGATATGCGTTACCAAACGTCTAACGTCAACGCGACGTCATGATGACGTGATGAGATGTACGAGTGTGGTGAGAGCACGAAACGTCCATCACCGAGAAGCGTACGTATGACCGCATGTGGAATCGGCCGCAGCATCATTCGGGAGGAGGTATTCACGTTTCCGCAATCGACAATGAGGTGAGATAAGATGAGGTGAGGTGAGGTGCGCAAGAGTGTGTGTTGCAGTGGGGTTAGTGATTCACTTTAGGGAGGGAAAATGCAAAATTGGTGTGGAAGAAGTTTGGCGATTGAGGATAGCTGATGGTGAATCACCGGGATTCGATTGTGAACGGCGGAAAGTCGTGGTGGACGAAATTGCGAAGGGAGACTGAGTACGATTCAGTGAAGGACGAAATGGTGATGATTGCGGGGCGAGCAGCGGACGTGCAAAGCGGCTTTGGTGTATCGTGGTAGCACGGCGGCACATATGCATGAAATGGAATGTTGGGGGTAGGGATGTGGAGAGATTGAATGGAGAAAAACTCGCATGGGCTTTCGTATGGACAGTGAAGCATGTGTGGGATGCGGGCACTATACGGCTAAGTGCAGCATTGTTCAAGTGAAACGGAGAGGAACACAACGGTTTTGTGCTCATACCGGAAATACTAACTGCAGCCTTGCAGTCCAGTCCAGTGATACGGCCGAAAGAAAAGTGCCGAGAGCGTACGCGTGAGTGAAAGAGGGGAGGAAAACAATGGGTTCCCTATCCACTCTACCATTTCTATGTACAGAGAATGTGAAGAAGGAAAAAGGTTGTGGAACACGAGCAATCAATGTGAAGCGAACGTATCGGGGAACATAATCCATGCACGAGTGCCAACAAAGAGAGTGCGCCCATGTTGGGCACCTACAATAGGATTACGAACGGTGGCGGTCTTGCTGGTTCTTGCTCTGGGCGGTGTTGCACCAGGGCGCACCTGAATACCGTTCGGTCGAACACAACTTGAAGGGGTTGGATATGGGCGGGTGGCCGGTGGTGGGCTCGTAGGTGATGGGAGGGTCCTGTGCCGGTCTTATGGCATCCATCGAGGAAGGTAGACCGGACGAGGACGGAACGACCACTTCGGATTCGAGGGGCGCTTCTCGACTCGTCCTTGCCGACGAGGATAACTGATGATTGCAGGTCGGCATGGTAGAAATCGAAGTGGCTGGCGGTCAAGCAGTGAAGTGGGAAGAGTGGTGGGTAAAGTCAGCTGAGAATGGTCGATGTGTTTGTGGTACAGGTGGTAGTGGCAGTGACGGTAGCGGCGGCGGTAGCACGAGGTTGGCAAGGATTCTGAGTGAGTTAAGGCTGTGAGTGAAGAAGTGAGAGGATGAAGAAAACATCTTGGTATTAATACAATACTATACTGTACTTATGGGAGAGGTGAGTGTAACAAAAGAAAGTGTAAAATTTATTGTATTTGCAAAAGCACGGTTGCCGATGAGTGACATCGAACGCAGCACTGCGAATGTCACGATTCCAATCCAACTGCGATTTCACAATCGATCACAGATGTAGACAAAAAAAGGAAAACCTCATGTCCAAGCATCAGAAGGAAATTTTTTTGACGGGTTCGTAACAGACCGATTCATTAGTAGAAAATAATGCTACAAACCTTATCTGCTGTTTATCCATTATTTCCGAGGAGTGACAGCTGCAGATAGACTAGTCCAAATTCATGTGACCGAATGTCACGCACGTAGTCGCGCAATTTGTCGAGCAAATCGGAACACAGGGGGTGTTGTGTATTGTTGTGGGTGGTAATTCTGAGGACATTTCACTGCTTTAGGGGTCCCTATCTCGACAAAATTGCCAAATGATGTTTAGGAACTAGGCTTGAAAGCTTTTCGCTATCATGGGGTTTGTCAGGACTTAGCGGTCGACGAAATTACCCAGACGAGGATTGCTGTAATCAGCAGCAGCGACAGCAGCAGGGGTGGCGACATGCCGGGCATCCATCACGAAGGAAAAAGGTAGGGGAGAGAGAGAGAGAGAGACAGACAGACAGACTAACAGACGGAGAGGAAAGAAGTGAGAGTATGATATGGGAGCGAGCTGCGCGCGTCAGTGTCATCAGACGACACCGCTTGGAGCGTCGCTAATGACGCACATGCACACTGCGCGCGTTACGGTAGCGTGACGACTCAGACTCGAGTCCGACTATACATCCTCACACCTTTCCTTGCTACGTTTTTTATCACCCAGTTGGTTAATGAGTTACATTTTGATTTTTTTGATTTGTGACATGTTCTTTAATGTTTATGCAATAATACCATTGAATCGACTGAGAATCATACAGTTGTATAGAAAGAATACAGAACACGTTAAGTGAATGACTTTTACATAGAAAACTGTTGCTCGA
>JAAUYH010126073.1_pt1 | contig 15610 bp, 8 predicted proteins | sample 7278061 | NCBI WGS metagenome assembly JAAUYH01 (sample SAMN14350203, study PRJNA611818) | marine sediment metagenome | isolation source: surface marine sediment (0.6m) | place: French Polynesia: Moorea | collected 2018-08
GTGTGAACCGGGAAACTGAACGTGCTGCTACCGCTGGTGTTGGCGCCGCCGCCGAAGTCCTCGGTGCGGAAACCCTCACGCCACGTGTAGCGCGCCCTGGCTGACAGGCCATATTTCTCATAGTAGAGCGTCAGGTTGTACGCATCCTCTGAAAAGTCGAGCAGGCCTTCGAGCTTGCAGATATCCGGACCGAGCACCTGCTCGCCTCGGCCTGACGTGCAGTCTTCGGCTGAACCGCCACTGAAGTCCTGTTTCGTGTAGTTGGCCAGTACACCAAATCCTGACGCCCAACCCAGCGTGTCTTCATGTCTCGCGAGGTCGTACTGAAAGGCCAATTCAAAGCCCTTCTGCGTCGTCGTCTCGGGATCGTTGACCGGGAATGACTGGTCGACACACAGACCCAAAGTGTCGGGGTCGCCAAGGATGTTCGGCACAACGGTGGGGTTGAAGATACCGCCGCCCGGGCAACTCGGGTCCGTCTCGCGCTCGAGACCGCCAGGCGTCGTATCGCTCGGCAGCAGAGCCGCGCCATCAAATTCTCTACCGAAGATATTCGTGCGCTCCTTGCGGAAGTAGCCCAGGCTCACGACAGCAGCTTCGGCGAAGTACCACTCAATAGAAATGTCGAACGAGTCGACCTCTTCAGGCTCAAGGGCGGGATTACCCAGTTCGACCGCGGTGTTTTCCTGGTTGTCGAATTCAAACGCGGTGTTGATATCACTGAAATCAGGCCGGCGGATATCTGACCCATACCCCAGTCGAAGCTGCACATCGTCGCTTACCTCGGCGACGACATTAATGCGCGGCAGCCAGAAATCGTAGCTGCCCTTCGTCGATTCAAGTGAGCGATTGCCGTTCGTGTCTGCAAATCCGAAGGCCACTGAATCGATGTCAGAATCGATATAGCGGAAGCCGACATTGCCGCGGAAGATGCCTGCCTCAAAGTTAGCCTGGGCATACAGTGCGAGCGTCTCTTCACTGACGTCGAAGTACTGGTCTTCGCTTGATGACAGCGTTGCAACCAGGTCGCCATCTGCTGTGGGGTTGTTGACCCTGTGCGCGGCGAGGGCTGCTTCGATAATGTCGAGAACGCCGTCAGGATCTGAAAATGAGCGGTCCGGGTCGACGAGCAGGAAGTTCCTGATGAACAGGTCCCTGCCGTCACCGTCGCCATAGTTGTCCGGCCCCGGCACGAGCAGCTCCGAGGACAAGGCGCCGTTGGGGCTATCTTCCATCTGGCTGAAGCCGCCGATGCGATCGCCGATAGAGTTGAATTCACTCGATGACTCATTGAAACGGATGCCGAAGTCAACCGTTTGAACCGCCTTCCACTCGAGATCGTACGTGAAGTCAACGCGGAACGCCGTTTCATCGTTGTCCGTGGTGTTGCGACCGACGATAACCTGATCCAGAACAACGTTGTTCGGATTGGTCAGATCTGCTGGAGAAGGCGCGAACGGTGAATCGAAGTTGATACCCCAGGCAAGCGTTCCGCCACTAAGGTCATAGACAAACGGCGTGCAGTTATCGTTGCTGGTTCCGTCCAGCGGGCAATTCGGATTGATGAAATTGACCGTTGTGCTGAGGTTCGGGTTCGACGTCTCGGATGTTGTCGACGCGATCTCGGCCCTGACGGACAAGCGTTCACCGCTCCATTCTCCGCCAAGGGCGAGAATCTGGCTGTCGGTAACACGTGAACCGGTGTCTGTTGAGAAGCGCAGGTTCGGATCGTCGTCATCGAAATCCAGGTCGGGTTCGATCGTGCCGCGCAGTGCAGCCGGGAATACTCCGGGCCCTACACCAAAGTCGATGGTCTCGAACGCGGTCGGAATGCTGACGTTTCGGAACGCGCTGACACCCGATGCCTGCAGTCTGTAGCTGTCCTGACTGCGCTCCTGCTCATTAACGATGACATCAAGATTGAATTTCAACTCGTCGTTTGGCGCCCATTCGAGCGTCGTGGCCAGGTTCATGGTTTCGTAATCGAAGTTCTCCTGTTCCTGGACCAGGAACTGGATACCCAGGAATTCGGCAGGGTCTGCCCCCGGCGGCGCCGCGCGATTGTCACGGTCGGTGCGAGGACGGAATGACACTGATTCCTGCTCGGTGTAACTACCGCTGATCACGAAGCCAAACTCGCCCGAATCGGTCGACCATTTGTCACCGTAAGCGCCAGAGAAACGAGGTTGTGCACTTTCGCTACTCAGGCTGCTGTCTTCCCATTGCAGTCGGACAGCGCCGAGCGTTTCATTCAGATCCAACGGGCGAATCGTTCTGAGATTGATGGTTCCGCCGACCGAGCCTTCGATCGTCTTCGCTTCAGGCGACTTGATGACCTCTACTGCCGAGATAATCGATGCGTTGACGTCTTCGAAGTCGATGCCACTGCGCCCAGAGCCCGAGCCGACCGTTGAAACACCATTGATCTCGGTGCGGTTAGCATTCGTTCCCCGGATCTGGACGCCGGTGCCGACACCGGCGGTGCGGGTGATCTGGATGCCGGTCACGTTCTCCAGTACCTCGGCCAGGTTCTGATCCGGAAGCTTGCCAATGTCCTCGGCAATAATGACTTCTTTCAGAATGTCCGCGTTACGCTTCTGGTCTACAGCGGTGGACAGAGATCCGCGAATGCCCTTGACGACGACCTCTTCGATAGGCTCGTCGTCCTGCGCGATCGCTCCCGATGAAAACACTAGCGTCGTCACGGATAGCGCGAGCGCAGAAAATCTACGTAGATAGTTCACTGGTTTGCCCCCCTGGCAAGTTGTTTCCCCGATGACGGTTGGAACTTCGTCGACAGTAAGCATACTTAAATTGTCACCGGTGTCAATAGTGGGCCTTTTCACCCGTTCACAGGGCATATAAAGGAAGCATTGCCGCCGTAGCTTTGTCAGGTTATTGTTCGAACTCAACACAATCTGGTTGTCGACTATCCGACTTGGATACTAACTACATGAAAAAAATAACTTTTTTTACAGTACTCGGCATAGCCAGCCTGTCTTTAGGGGCACTTGAGCTGCACGCGGAAACAACAAACGACGCGGTCCCAGCCTTATTGTCTACAAAGACAATAAGTGAGGCCAATTTCCTGCCTGACTTCTCCTATGCGGGTTACCGGAACGGTTTACACGCGATCCCTGAGGCGTCGGGGACCGTTGTCGAAGTTGACCAATTCGGCGCCAAGGCCGATGACCAGATCGATGACACGAAAGCCGTTCTCGCCGCGATCGATCACGCAAACAAACTGGATGGTCCCGTTATCGTTCGCTTCTCGGCCGGCCGCTACAGAATCTCCGACGTACTGAGAATTGAGCGTTCCGATTTCGTCTTGCAAGGCGCAGGCTCGGGGAAAGGCGGCACGCTACTCCATTTCCCGCGGCCGCTGAAACAGGTCGACAAGAGCGGTTCCCTGGACGAGCTCAGGCAATACCTGGTCAAGCTCGAGAAACGTCAGATCGAACCGGACAAAAACCTCGACGATTACTTCTCTGAGTACTCGTGGAGCGGCGGCTTTATCTGGATACAGAAGCCGGGCGTGCGAACCGCGCCTTACCTGGTCGAATACGATCCCGAGATAGAGAAGCTGGCCGACATTGATAGAGGCAACAGAGGCGAACGGGTCGTCGTCTTATCGAAACCCGCTGACATTGAGTCTGGCGACATCATTCAGTTGCAGTGGATTAACGATGCAGGGCCCGAAGCGGGCATCATCACGTCACTATATGCCTCCGAGTACAAGAGTGCGGGCTCACACCACTGGTCGTTCCCTGGACGACCGCTTGTACGCCAGACCTCCCGCGTTGTATCGGTCGATGGCGTGGAAGTCACCCTGGCAGACCCGCTTCTGCACAACGCGAATGAATCGATTCCCGCGCAGATAGCCCCATGGGAGGGACTGCAGCAGGTGGGCATCGAAGACCTGCACCTCGAGTTTCCCGACTCGCCTTACTTCGGGCATCACCTGGAGCAAGGCTACAACGGCATCTACTTCACGACTGCGTTTGACTCCTGGGCGAGGAACATCCGCGTCACCAATGCGGACAGTGGCATCCTGAGCTACAGCAGCGCCAATTTGACCTACCAGGACATCATCTCCGACGGCACGCGGCGGGCGCATTATGCAGTGCACATGGGCAATGTCCACAATGTTCTGGCAGAGAACGTGACTGTTATGAATCCGGTGCTGCATTCACTGACCTTTAACACCCAGTCAACCAAATGCGTTTACAAGAATGCCGAGGTGTTCACTACGCCAACGCTCGACCAGCATGCGGGGGCGAACCATCAGAATCTGTTCGACAACGTCACCCTGCATATGCAGGCCATTCAGACGGAGAGCGGACCGGCGACACCCGTTTTCGATGGCAGTGGCGCCGGATACTGGCAGCCCGGACACGGCGCTTTCAACACGACATGGAACCTGCGTGTCCTGATTACCGGTGGGGCACATGCGAATGAAATAGTGACCGTTCAAGGGCTCGACGAGGGACCACTGGCACGTATTGTCGGCCTACACGGAAATCGGACCTTCAAACTAGACTATCGACCGACACCCTACGTTGAATTGTTAAATGTTGATCTCGAGGCCGTCCCCTCGCTCTATGATTATCAGAGGGCAGAACGTCTCCGGGACGATTAGCTGAAGTCTCTCGCCTGCGTCCAGGCGGTGAGCGTCGGGAGAACGGGCTCGACAGTTACGGCGTAACGATGTTGAACCAGAGATCGAATCGATCCAGCAGTCCAAGGAATTCCATGAACTTGTCGCTGTCGCCTTCGATCGTCACATCACCCGCTTGTATTGCATCGACGATCGTCGTAGCGCCGAGGTTGATGTTGTCGAGCACCTGGCGGTCGACCGTAACGGTGGCGTCCGCACCATCGGCCTGCTTGCCCAGCGTGTAATTGAGCACGCCGTTTTCGATGTAGAGAACGAACTTTTCGCCACGATCCGGCAGCATGTAGTTCAACGTGATGACGCGCCCCGCAGCCTCCGGATGATTCAGGCTGACAGCGAGAAAGTCGAGATAGGCCTCGAGGTCGAGGTTTCTGACGATATCGGCAGACATCGTGCTGGGCACCGGCAACGCCGTGACACCCTCGCGGAGCTCCTTCGCGCCGGTCAGATAGAAGTTTCGCCACGGCCCACTTTCGGCCTGGTAGCCGAGCTGTGTGTAGACGTTGGCAAGCAGTCTTCTCGCCGACTTGTTCTCCGGTTCGGCGAACACGACATGGTTGAGCGCCGTTGCCGCCCAGTGGTATTCACCGTCGTCGAAGTCTGCCTGTGCCTTGGCGATGACGTTGTCGGCGCCGCCCATGTACTCGACGAACTTCGCGCCGGCCTGTTCAGGAGGGAGTTCATACAGCATGGCCGGATTCCCGGTGAAATATCCAAAGTACAGCTGGTACTGGGCCTTCGCGTTGTGGTTGACCGTGCCGTAGTAGTCGCGATTCTCGAACTCACGGGCCAGGCTATCGGGCAGTTTCACGGCATCGCCCACTTCGTGCAGTGTGTATCCGTGGTTGGCGAGCCGTAAGACTTCATCGTGAATGTAGCGGTAGGTGTCACGCTGGACCTTCCAGAAGTCGATGATCTCCTCGTTGCTCCAGGTTGGCCAGTGGTGACTGCCGAAAGAAATCTCGACCTCGTCGCCAAATAGTTCGATGGCCTCGTGAATGTACTTGGACCACAAGAGCCCGCTGCGTACTTCGGCACCGCGCAATGTCAGAAGATTGTGCAACGTCTGGTTGATGATCTCCGCCTGGCAAAACGCCTTCTTGTCCGGCATGTAGAACATCAGCTCGGCCGGAGCCTCGGCACCCGGCGTATTCATGAAGACCATGTCGATACCGTCGACGGTCAGTTCGGTCAGTTTCTCCGTGATCTCGATCGTCGGTTCGATGATTGTCAGGGTGCCGTTGGCCGTCGTCGTACCAAGACCGGATCCGACCGACCCTTCCGGGGATTTGGGCAACAGGTTGCCGAACATGTACATCGCTCGCCGGGTCATATGATTGCCGGCCATCAGGTTCTCGTTGACGGATGCATCGAAGAAACCCTCGGGCGCAATGACATCGACTCCGCGCTCTTCGATCTCCTGTTCGGAGATAACGCCCTTGACCCCGCCGAAATGGTCTGCGTGCGAATGCGTAATGATGACGGCGCTGATTGGCAGGTCTTCGACGTGCTCGCGTAACAGCGCGAGGCCGGCCTTCGCTGGCTCAATCATCGTCAGTGGATCGACCACGATCCAACCGGTCTCGCCCCGGATGAATGACATATTGGCGAGGTCGATGCCGCGAACCTGGTAGATTCCCTCGCCGATTTCATACAGGCCGTCCATCGCGTTCAGCTTGCTCTGGCGCCAGAAACTGGGATTCACCGTGTCCGGCGCATCGCCCTCGAGAAATTCGAACTGGTTCGTGTCGTAGGACACCCTGCCGTCGGCGGTCAGTACTTTTCCGGTCTCGAGCGACGCGATGAAGCCGCGCGCTGCGTTCTGGAAATCCCGTGTATCGCCGAACGGCAGGTAGTCTGCAACCGCCGCGTTGTGGGCTTTGGTCGCGCCGGACGCTGCGACAACGTCGTCGACGCTCGCCGGCGCTGCGGGGCCGGCGTCAGTGGATGCTCCGCCACCGCATGCCGCCAGCATCGGAAAAATCGAGAACACTGGAATAAGTCGAGTTCTAAGCATGATGGACCCCCTCAGACGTACCTGCTTATTCCGCCACGCTAACGCTTGTCGGCGTTATTGGGAATCGTGGCGTTCCGTAAGACGACTTCTCATCGGGTCTCTGCCGAAGTATGGAGGGGCTGACGATGTAGTTTCCTGACCAAGTATCCCGAACTGTCAGGGGGCATTCCGGTACACTGCCAATTCGATGAACACAGGATTGTTTTCAGGTATACGCAGCACCTTGATCCCGCTGGTAGCGGGTTTTCTTGGCCTGCTGCTGGTTACGCCCGCAACCGCGCAGGACAAGCCGCTTCGTTACGAGGTGACGCCCTATGCTGGCTATCGAATGGGCGGCAGCTTCGACGACGAAGCCGGCGAAAGAGACTTCGAACTGAAGGACTCCAACGCGTTCGGCGTGATTGTCAACGGCCGTGTCGAGGAGAACACGCAGTGGGAGTTCTTGCTTGGACGGCAACAAACGTCGGTCGACACCCAGGGCCTGTTTATCGAAGACCCGATCCTGGATATCGACGTCGATTACTTCCACATCGGCGGCACATACCTCTTCGACGGCGAAGACCTGCGACCGTTTATCGCCCTGACGCTCGGCGCCACGCGCTTCAGTCCGGATCCGTCCGGCTTCGGCTCCGAGACTTACTTCTCGGCGTCGTTTGGCGGCGGCTGGCAGTTCAACGCCACGAAGCGTCTGGGCGTTCGAGTCGAGGCGCGCGCATTTACCACCTTCCTCGAAAGCGATAGCAGTCTCTTCTGCCAGTCTGACGCCGGCGGCGCCGCCTGCCTGATCGCGGTGGAGTCCAACACGCTGACACAGTGGGAAGCTCGCGCAGGTCTCGTTTTCCGATTCTGAAGAACGACGCGCGGACTAGCTCGTCAGCGGCCCTCCGAACACCGGATCGCCGTTGTCGTCGAAGATGAGTTGCGTCAGGTGTTCTTCGGAGGCCGGCGCCTCGATGCGAGTCGCGACCAGCGACTTCTGCTGGCTCCACTTCATGACGTCGACGCAGATCTCGACGATCTGTTCATCGTCGAGGTGTTCACGAATGCTCGCCCGCAAGACGGGATCGATGTTTCCGGGGTTCATGATCATCGCGTCGGTCAGTCGCAGTGCCGCCTTGGTCTGATCGCTAAAATCGCTGGCCTCGTAGTTGCCGATCTTTTTCTGCATGTCTTCGTCGAAGCCGGCATCGAGCGCCGCCTGGACGCGGAACGATCCGCACAGGCGGCAATCGTGATACTGGGCGCATCGCAATCGGACGAGGTCCGTCGTGATCGGATCAACGCGGTTAGCCCGTACAGCCGCGGCCGCAAACGCGGCAATCGCGCTCTCTAGTTCTCCGCCAGCAGAGACGCCGGGGGTCAACAGGTCTGTCTGTATTCTCGGTTGATAAGCACTCACTGCAGTACCCCCTTCAAGACCAGCCCCAGTCGCTCAGACATCTCGAGCACGTAGATCGCATACATCAGGTTGTAGACGTCGTCTGCGCCCAGGTGGCGCGACAGCAAAGCCATCTGTTCATCGGTCATGCTCGCCACCGAAACCATGAACTGCTCGCAGACCTTGATGCAGTCGGATTCGAGTTCGGTGAGTTCGCGTTCTGGCGACCAGGTTGCGCCTGACAGCGACGTTGCGAAGTAGGACTGGCAGAGATCAAGCAGCGCAGGGTCGAGCGAGGAAGCATCCAGCGTATCGGCGAGACGATCCAGTTCAGCGAGCGCTTCCGGGTGACGTTGCGTGAGCGTGGATCGCGTTTCTGAGTTAACGAGTTGCATAGACACACCCCCTTGGTTTCCATGCGTGCGTCGCAACAGTGTCCGCTTGCGAGGAGTCAGGTGCAAGCCGCAGTCTGTGTTGGCCCTCGGAACGGCAAAGAAAAGGCCCTCGCGAGGAGGGCCTTCGGTCTTGTTGCAATTAAACTGCGGCGCGTCAGAACGTATAGATCGCTGTGATCCTCGCGTTCGCCGGCTCGCCGGTCGTGATGTTGTCGTTGCTGTGCGCGTCCGGGAAGTAGTCTTCGTCCAGCAGGTTCTCAACGTTAACTTGCAGCCGTAGCCTGTCTGAAACGTCGTAGTACGCGGCCGCATCCACTCGCGTATAGCTCGGTACCTCGACGGAGTTGTCTTCGCGAATGAAGAAGCTGTCCTGGTAGTTGGCGCCGAATGCGAAGCTTACGCTGTCATTGACGATGAAGGTGTTCCAGATCGAGAACATGCTGTCCGGCGTCTGCCGCGTAACGTTGCCACTGTTGCCGCTGCCGTCGACACGCAGCACGACGCCATCGAGGTTCGCGTAGCCCGCCGTAATCGTCCAGAAATCCGTGAAGCGGCCGGCGAGCTCGAGCTCGAAGCCTGTCGTCTCGGAGCCCTCGACGATGATCAGCTGCGCCGGGTCTTCCGGATCCACCGACGTGTAGCTCTCGCGCTCGAGTTCGAACAACGCGGCTGCAAGACTGAGGTCCTCACGAAGATCCCACTTGACGCCGACTTCCTTGTTCTCGAAGAACTGTGGGCGCGTACTCTCGGCATCGAGCGTCAGCGTCAGGAACTGGTCGCCGGAGCGAGGCAGGAAGGTCTCGGAGTAGCTGGCGTATATCGAGACGTTGTCAGCCGGCTTGTAGATCAGGCCGTACCGCGGCGTGACCTCGCTGTCCTTGCGAGAGAACCTGCCGTCAACGGCATCGCCATCGTTCTGCTCGATGATGTCCAGGACATCGATGTCGAACTCGTCATAGCGCAATCCGGCGATAAGCTTGAAGTTGTCCGTCAGGTCCAGCTGGTCCTGCAGGTAGATCGAAGCGAAGCTCACCGCAGACGCGCGATCGCGTACCTGGTTCGGGAATGAGAACGCCGGGATCTGCAGCGGGTCCGTGAACGGAATGAACAACTGATCGTCACCGTTGGCGGCGAACACATTGTCGCGACGCGAGTTCTCGGTTTCCTGGTCACCTGCCTCAACGCCGAACAGCAGCGTGTGGCCGATGCCGCCGGTCGAGAACTCCGCGACCAGGTTGGCCTGGATGATCATGTTCTCGCGTGCGGTCTTGTCGACATAACCGTCCAGCTCAACCTCGCTGAATACACCGTTGGTAACAACGACTTCTTCGCTGGCATACAGGTTCTGATAGGCCTTGTCGTAGTCGGCGAACTGCGCCGTGACGTTGCCTCGCAGCGCCTCGGAGAACTCGTGATCGAGTCGTGCGCGGAACAGGTTCGCCTCGATGGTCGTGAAGTTTTGTTCGGGGGATCCGAAGAATGTGTCGTCGTAGCCAGCCAGCGGTACGTCGGGGCCTCCGTCCACATTCTGTGACGGTACGCCGCGGTCAACGCCACGATCGTCGTCTATGTACTCATAGGAAAATGTCGCCGTCGTCACGTCGCTCAATGCCAGCTTGAACGTGGGATTGATCGCGAAGCTCTCGCCCTCGTAGAAATCCCGATGATTCTCCAGTGACTGGTAGTAGACATTGAAACGCAGCGCGGAGTTGTCGCTGGTCACATAGTTTGTGTCGACACTTGTTGTGTACGAACCAAAGGAATCAATGCCGCCGCTTAACGACGTAAATTGGGAATCGAGATTCGCCTGCTTCTGAACGCGGTTGATGACGCCACCGCCGCCGCCGCGACCGAATAACAATGCGTTCGAGCCACGCAACACTTCGATCTGCGCGACGTTATACAGCGGCCGATAGTACTGAACGTCGTCCCGGATACCGTCGACGAAGAAGTCGGCTGTCGTCTGAATACCGCGAATGATGATCGCATCGCGGTGTCCCTCGCCCTGGCTGATCGACAGTCCCGGCGTGTATCGCAGCACGTCGCCGATGCTCTGGAAGGACTGTTGCTGGATCTGCTCGCTTGTCGTGATGGACAGGCTTTGCGGTACGTCGATGATAGGTGTCGGCGTTTTGACCGAGTTCAGTTTGTCGATCGACAGCGTGCGACCCTTGACGATGATCTCATCGACTTCCGTACCCGCTCCGTCACCAGCGGCCGCATTCTCAGCCTCCGCATTGGCCAGACCCGACACGAGAAGCAGGGGCAACGCTGCCAGAACCGTTTTGGCTTTCATTATTGGATGTGTCCGAAGTTAATCTCCCATGTGCAAATTATCGTTAATGCGAATCATTATCAATAACATTTACGGTAAATACTTATACGATCGCGTGAAAACGACGCTGGCCGAGGCGTTCTGCGCAGTGGTGAAAAACAGTCACGGCGGGAATTTTCGCGTTATGTTTAATCGCCCCGCCCTGCCACGGCAATCCGGGTACTCAACAGGTGCTGGCGCGCCTACTTGTCGCCGAGGGATTCGGCGCCGCGTAGGATCATCTTGACCTTGATGACGGCCGCGTCGATATGACGGTCGCGATCGACCTCCGGGGCGTTTAACAGTGCGATGCCGGACGTAAACATCATGGACACCATGGCGTTTGCGGCAAGGCGCGGGTAGCCCAGCGGCACGCCCCGCTGGCTGGCGTCCTGCTCCAGGTATTCGGCGAGGTCGCTGGATATCGCCAGGAACAGACCCTCGGACGCTTCGCGAAACGGCGATTCGGGGGACAGGCTCTCCTTGACGATCATACGAGACAGGCCTTGCCTGGCCATGATGAAGTCATACACGGCGGTGACCCAGGCCCTGATCAGGGAACGTCCTTCCGTCACGTGGGTCCTGACATCTTCGATGACGGCGAGCAGCGCCCTCCCGTGCTCCTCGATCAACGCGAGACCGAGTTCCTCCATGTCGTGGAAATGCCGATAAAACGAGGTCGGCGCGATGCCGGCGAGCTTGGCAACCTCTCGGAGACTCATCGTGTCGAAGCTGCGGCCGGTGGCCAGCGCGTCGGCCGTCACGCTCAACAGCTGCTCGCGGGTTTCGGCCTTTCTTATTTTTCTCGGGTCCATCGTCTATCTGTTCATCGCGGCAGCATTTTCGCCGCCAGGTCAGGGCTTTGTTGCAAAGCCTTGCGTTGAATACTAACAGAGATATGGTACAGTTGTGCGTACAGTTGTACGCAAACTTCCCGGAGGCCCCGAAATGTCAGTTTATAAAGCCCCAGTGCGCGACATCCGCTTCGTCACCCAGGATCTTCTGGACTTCGACCGGCACTATGAATCCCTGCCCGGCTGCGACGAGGCCAACCAAGAGCTGATCGACACAATCTTAAGTGAAATCAGTAAGTTCGCTGAGGACGTCATCGCCCCGCTAAACGCTGTAGGCGACTCCGTCGGCTGCCAGCTCGATGACGACGGCGAGGTCACGACGCCGCCAGGTTTCAAGGAGGCGTACGAGCAGTACGTCGAGGGCGGCTGGCCGACACTGGACCAGCCTGCCGAGTACGGCGGCCAGGACTTGCCGATGTCGATCGGCCTGCCGATCCGGGAGATGAACGGTACCGCGAACTGGTCGTGGGCGATGTACCCCGGCCTGTCGCACGGCGCGATGGAGACCATCGACGAACACGGCTCTGAAGAGCAGAAGGCGGCCTACATGGGGCCGCTGGTCAGCGGCCGGTGGACCGGCACAATGTGCCTGACCGAGTCGCATTGCGGTACTGACTTAGGCCTCATGCGGACCAAAGCCGAACCGGCAGCGGACGGCAGCTACAGCATCACCGGCTCGAAAATATTCATCTCATCGGGCGAGCACGACATGGCCGAGAACATCGTGCACATCGTGCTGGCGCGCGTCGCAGGCGCTCCCCCGGGAACCAAGGGTATCTCGCTCTTTATCGTCCCCAAGTTCCTGCCGAACGACGACGGCTCACTCGGTGAGCGCAACGGCGTCAAGTGCGGCTCGCTCGAGCACAAGATGGGCATCCACGGCAACGCGACCTGCGAACTGAACTTCGACGGCGCGAAGGGCTTTCTGATCGGCGAGGAGAACAAGGGCCTGAGCTACATGTTCACGTTCATGAACTTCGCCCGCCTCGGCACCGGCCTGCAGGGCCTCGCCCACTCCGAGCTCGCATTCCAGCAATCGCTGGCCTACGCGCGGGATCGCCTGCAGATGCGTTCGCTGTCCGGCCCGAAGAACCCCTCGGGGCCGGCCGACCCGATCATCGTGCACCCCGACGTCCGCCGCATGCTGCTGACGCAGAAGGCTTTCGCCGAGGGCGGCCGCGCGCTGATCTATTTCGCCAGTACGCAGGGTGACATCCTGACCAAGTCGGATAACCCCGAGGCGCGCGAGCTGGCCAACCATGTGCTGAACTTCCTGACCCCGATCATCAAGGCCTTTCTGACCGAGACCGGCTTCGAAGCCGCGAACCTCGGCCTGCAGTGCTTCGGCGGGCACGGCTACATCAACGAATGGGGCGCGGAACAGAACGTCCGCGATGCGCGCATCAGCATGCTTTACGAGGGCACGACCGGCATCCAGGCACTGGACCTGCTGGGCCGCAAGGTGCTGGGTTCGCGAGGTGAGGCGCTGGCGCCGGTTACGAGTTTCATTCTCGAGTTCTGCAAGCGCTCACATCAGCGCAAGGAACTCCGGCCCTACCTGAAGACCCTCGTGCGCCTGACGAAGCAGTGGAAGTCGCTGACCCGCAAGATCGGTTTTGCCGCGATGAGAGACCGCGACGCCGTCGGCGCCGCGTCCGTCGACTACATCATGTTCTCAGGCTACGTGCTGCTCGGTGTCGCCTGGGCCGCGAGTGCCAAGGCTGCATACAAGCGGCTCGATGAGGGCACGACAGAAGAGGCCTTCTATCGCGCGAAGATCCAGACCGCGGAATTTTACTTCGCGAAGATCCTGCCTCGCACGACGACCCTGCTCGAAACGATGCAGGCCGGGCCGGATTCGCTGATGAAGCTGGACGAAAACGAGTTCATGTTCTGATTGATGAGCAAACGCTGAACGAAAGCAGCCCATCAAATGCGGCCATGAACTGAACGGGAGATGACGAGAATGATTTACGAGGGAAAAGCAATCACCGTCGAGGTATCCGACGGAGTCGCGGAGCTCTGTTTCGACCTGAAAGACGACTCCGTCAACAAGTTCAACGCGTTGACGGTCAACGAATTGAAGGACGCCACTGCTGCGATCGCAGCGGACGATTCGGTCAAAGGCGTCATCGTCACGAGCGGCAAGCCGGTGTTCATCGTTGGCGCGGACATCACTGAGTTCGGCAGCCTGTTCGGCGGAAAGGAAGACGAGCTCGCGGAACGGATCTTCGGCATCAACGACGAGGTCTTCAACGTGTTCGAAGACCTGCCGGTGCCGACGGTCGCCGCGATCAACGGTATCGCGTTGGGCGGCGGCTTCGAGATGACACTGGTTTGCGACTATCGCGTCATGTCGGAGATGGCGAAGATCGGCTTGCCCGAGACCAAGCTCGGCATCATCCCGGGCTACGGCGGCACAATGCGGCTGCCGCGGCTGATCGGTGCCGACAACGCGATCGAGTGGATCGCGTCGGGTAAGGACCAGAGAGCGGACGTCGCCCTCAAGGCCGGCGCCGTCGATGCGGTGGTGGCACCTGAGCTGTTGAAAGACGCTGCGGTCTCCCTCCTTAATCAATGCATCGACGGCAAGCTGGACTTCAAGGCGAGGCGTCGCGAGAAGCAGGAGCCGCTGAAGCTGTCGAAGATCGAAGCCACGATGGTGTTCGAGACGTCGAAGGCCTTCGTCGCAGGGCAGGCCGGACCGCACTACCCCGCCCCGGTAACCGCGATCAAGGTCATGGAGAAGGCGGCGGGCATGGGCCGTGACGATGCACTGCGCGAAGAAGCGCATGGCATCGCGAAGATGGCGCGGACAGCGACGGCGAAAAACCTGGTCGGGCTATTCCTGGGCGATCAGCTTTTGTCCAAGAAGGCCAAGGGGCTGGCGAAACAAGGTGGCAAGGTGGAACGCGCCGCCGTGCTGGGCGCCGGCATTATGGGAGGCGGCATCGCCTACCAGTCCGCGGCCAAAGGTACACCGATCATCATGAAGGACATCGCGCAGGCGGGCCTGGACCTCGGACTATCGGAAGCCGGCAAGTTGCTGTCCAAGCAGGTCGAGCGCGGACGCATGACATCGGCAGAGATGGCCGGCGTGCTGGCCAAGATCCAGCCGTCGCTGGGCTACGACGGCTTCGATAACGTTGACGTCGTCGTCGAGGCCGTCGTCGAGAACCCGAAGGTCAAGCACGCGGTGCTGGCAGAGACCGAGAAACAGATTCGCGACGATGCGATTCTCGCGTCGAACACATCGACGATCTCGATCAACTACCTGGCCGAACCGCTTCAGCGCCCCGAGAACTTCTGCGGCATGCACTTCTTCAACCCGGTGCACCGGATGCCGCTCGTCGAAGTCATTCGAGGCGAGAAGACGGCGGACGAAGCCATTGCCAGGACCGTCGCGTACGCGCTTGCGATGGGCAAGAAGCCCGTCGTGGTCAACGACTGCCCGGGCTTCCTCGTCAACCGCATCCTGTCACCGTACATGGGCGCGTTCATGGGGCTGGTCAAACGCGGCGTCGACTTCGTCGCGATCGACAAGGCGATGGAGCGATTCGGCTGGCCGATGGGACCGGCCTACCTCTGTGACGTGGTCGGCATCGACACGGGCGTGCACGCCGGCGCCGTCATGGCCCAAGGCTTCCCTGATCGGATGAAGTACGACTTCAAGACCAGCCATGAGGTCATGTTCGAGAACGACCGCCTCGGCCAGAAGAACGGCCGCGGCTACTACGCCTACGAGACGGACAAGAAGGGTCGACCGAAGAAGGTCGTCGATGAGTCGGTTGCCGAATTGCTGGCGCCGATCATGGACGGCAAGGAATCGATGAGCGCGGAAGACATCGTCGATTCCATGATGATCCCGATGTGCCTCGAGGCCATTCGCTGTCTCGAAGACGGCATCGCGGACTCTGCGACCGACATCGACCTTGCGCTGATCTACGGCATCGGCTTCCCGCCGCGGAACGGCGGGA
>JAAUYH010222154.1_pt1 | contig 15610 bp, 10 predicted proteins | sample 7278061 | NCBI WGS metagenome assembly JAAUYH01 (sample SAMN14350203, study PRJNA611818) | marine sediment metagenome | isolation source: surface marine sediment (0.6m) | place: French Polynesia: Moorea | collected 2018-08
GAGCGATCTCGCGCAGTCGTTCGACTCGGCCGATCTCGGGCGAATATGCGACATCAACAAATCCACGAGCAATTACATCTGGATGCCGATCATACTCGTTGCGTTTGTGATCCACGGTCAGCATTTCATAAGCCTCGTTAAGCGCTACCAACATATCGTTGGCCTGACGATCTCCTTGCTTCGCCCGAGCCTCATGGTGTTTGCGTAATGCAGTCTCCGCATCCTTGATCTCGCGTTCACCAGCAGTATGCGAGACCCCCAACATATCATAGTAGTTGCGCCCTAATAATTGTTCGTGATCGCTCATAACATTGTCATCTTCGCAGTGTTGCTTCGTCTTCTTCTAACTTGCTTTGCAGGTCTTGAATTGCCTGTCTAAGATTCGAACGCTCATCGTCGCCTAGCTTTTCATGGGCCATGGTCGAACGTGCGTGTCGGGCCCAACGATCTACAGTTTGAAGTGCAAGCAGCACTCTGTGGATGGCCTCTTGATGCTCATTGGGATCGTAGAACTTCTGCTCGTTATACCAACGAATCGAGTCAGCACGAAGCGTCTGAGCAATCCAGAACGCATATGCACTACAACCCAAACGGGGTATCGAAGACCAGTCCTCGGGCCCCACCCATTGTGCCCGGTCGTCGCCTTCTTCCAAAGGATACCCACCCCATAATGCAGCGAGTGCGCCTGGACTATTGTCATTTTCGAGCTTTCGCCGGGCACGAGCGACAGCCTGCTCTTGAGCTAACTGCTCCACAGATAACGACAGTATGTCTTTATTTAGCTGCTCCATGACTTCGTGAGGCACACGAGACCCTGCGATTGCGATCGCTTGCTGGGCATGGTGTTGTGCGAGTCTCGCGCAGTCCCGTGACGGCTTGCTCGTATCTTGGAGTACGGCATAGGCATAGATTCGTTGAAAATTGAAATAGCCATTGGCTTCATCAGCCCAGGGACCAAGGAGGGCACTCGCACGGAAACTATTATCAGTAGTTAACTGTTCAATGGCTTGCTCCATCACCGAGCCAAAAGCTACTTCATAGCACTCTTGCTCGCGGTTCTCTTCATCATGCATAGATGTTGTGAAATATTCCGTCATGTTGGAAGTCTTCATAAGCTGGAGCCGTTTGGCCAGCTTTAGACGGACAGCGGTGTTGGAGTCCGAAATGTCTGCCGCAAGCGCGACCAGAGCGCCCCAGTCTTTATGCTGCTGGCGCAAATGCTCGGCAATAGCCAAGTCGCAGGTGTCGCGGTCGTAGTTCGCACGCTGGTCTGGCTCAAAGAGTACTCTGGTTTGTCCTTCAATATCGCGCAGGAGCTTGTCGGCACGCTTGATGGCCCAGTTTGCGCTCTCGGCCGACTCCCTTATCTCTTGATACCTAGTGACAAGTTCTTCTCGCTTGGACTCCAATATGTCGATTGGCGTATCCTTGCTCGCGTCCAGATATGCATAAACGACGGGGATCGCTTTGGGTGGGGCTTGCTGCACCACCTCAAGGGCTTGTTCGAATACATCGTTGTTATCGATGCGAGGATCGATAAGCCGTTGCACTATCTGCGGGTCAGTGTTTGCACGCGTCACTGCATCGACGGCTAGCCGGGCCAGGGCCTGCGATCGCATTAGCTGCGCGGCCAGTTCGATAAGAATTGCCGCGTTCAGTTCTGCATCTTTGCCCGCAGCCTCCAACGCATCGACCCGCATACGATATTCGGCCGCAAACCATGCTCCCGCCCAGCGCAGCACTAAGTCGCATCGCGGACTGAATCGCGCGTATATCGACCATAGCTCAGCACGTCGTTCGGCTAGTTCTTGCTCTCGATTCGTAACGCCTTGACTGGCCGCAATCATCATGAGGTTATTGATTGCCGCCGGATTGTCCGGGTCACTATCGAGACATACTCGCCAGTAGGTTTCGGCTTTTTCCAAATCATCAACTGCTGCGGCTCGTTTCGCCACCAGGTGAAGCAGTTGCAGATAGTCCTGCGAAATTCCGTCCAGAGCTGGGATGCGCTTCATGGCACTCTCGAAAAGAGAGAGTCGTTCGACCGGATCTTCGACATCTGCCAAACGCTCGCGAACCAGTAGACGCACGATTCGCACGTCCGCGATCTCGGCTACATATTGATCGATAGCGCCACATAGCGCATCGGGAGTTGCTAGCTTGGCGGTAGCCGCAGATATCACTCCGCGCAAGCCACTGTCTTGGGGATAGACGTCAAGCCAGCGCTGAGCTACCTCAACGATCTCCTGCATGACTTTGCTATTGAGTTTGTCGGTTTTCCGCTTGCCTACACCAAACGCAAAGATCGCCTGATACAGCAAACGAACGGCCGTTGGCAGATCATCGACGCCTGGCTCGAGCGCTCGCAAGAGAGAACCTATGAGTCCTCGCCTTTTTTTGGCTTTGCAATAAAAACAACTCTCAATCGCACCGATGACGGCCGCGCGATTCGACGAGTCTTGGCCAGTCAACCACTCGAAATCATCAACCGCAGCGTCGGCAAACAAGGGGGACTCTCTGGCCCGCCCGCTTTCAAGTAGGGAGCGAGATGCCTCAAGCAGGGCGTATGCCCGGTGAAAACGGATGTCGGTATCCCGTGGAGCCAGGATGACAGCACGATCGTAGTGAGCCAATGCGGTGCTGAGCTCGCCGGCTCGCTGGTGGTGCACGCCGAGAACGAGATAGACTTCGGCGCGATATGGGTCGAGGATAGCCGCGCGTTCTAGGTGTAGCCGCGCATCCTCTGAACTGTCTTTGTCTAGCAGCGCCATCCGCAAATAGGCTTCCGCAGCCGCCATGCGCTCGGCTGCGGCCCGCGGGTGCTCACTGAGATGCTGGTTGAGCCGGCGCAGATGTACACGAATAAGCGCCGGTTCCAGTGTGATACCGGCGGGTGGCGCAGTTACCGCAATCATGACTCCTTAGCTCCAGCTCGAACACGGTAGATACGCCCGAGAGGACCCACCGGAATGAACACATCGCCTTCATCATCGACGTCGACGTCGACAACAGTAGCCCCGTCTGGCAGAACTTTCATGGGTTGGAACGCACATTCGAGCACACCCTCACTGCTAAAGCGCTGAATCCGAGCACCGCTCTGATCCACAACCACGATACCGTTCGGATCGACGCGTACATCAATGGGAAACATCAGTGCGCCAGCCTGCAACCCCTCACGGCCGAATTCGCGCTGAAACCCCTCCGTCATAGATAGACCTTGAATCCGATGGTTGTTGGTATCCGCTACCCATATCACGCCATTCGAATCACTTGTAATTCCATAAGGTCGAAAAAATTCACCGGCGCCGCTGCCACTGGGAAGGTAATCTTCTTCTTCGTCATCCTCCGGGCCAAAACATGCACGGACATCGCCTGTAGGCTCCCAAACTTGAATACGATGGTTTTCCGTATCGGCGACCAAGATATAACCATCCACGGCGATGTCGACATCACGAGGTCCATCGAGTTCACCGGGCTCGATACCATAGGTGCCGAGCTCGGCAACCGTCTGCCCGTTGGCGTCAAGTTTGACGATGCAATGACGCCCGGTATCAGGAATATAGATATGCCCCGCACCATCAAAGGCTACTCCAGTTGGTTGAGATAATTGGCCAGATTCCGTACCAGCAGAAAACCTAGCCACGAGGCTCAAATAGCGGCCATCGGTGGCGAAGCGATCGAGCACTGCACCACCGGAACGAAGGTAGGAAAAGACCACCAGATAACCGGCTTCGTCGAGCACTAGAGAAAATGGTACCCGAGCTTCGCCATCGGGAGCAGCAACGACGATCTCGCCAATTAACTCGCTTGCATGCGTGATTTGTCGCGAATTGTCATGCTCCATGGCATCGACCGATTTCACATGCTCTGGCATTTTTTCTATTTGTATTTGATTGGACTTCATTATATCTCTCGAATGTGTGTTGATGGACAGATACTAGTGGCTGGCCCATCGCTCATATTTACTTCTTCAATTCGTTTTACCTGCACGCTAGTAACCATATCGCGTCCGAGTCTCGCACACACCATCGAATACGAACTTTTTGTTTGTCGCGTTATCGTTTTCATACAAAATCGCTTTTGCTCTGCACGGCCACAGAGAGCCAAGCGAGAAGCCGTAAGAGCTACTGGGGATGGTTCTACCCTTGATTTCAGTGACAGAAATATCAACTACTCCCCATCTATTATATTTATGCGGCTGCAAATCAACCGAAAGTGACAGACCAAGTTTCTTAGCTGTGCGCTGCAATTTTTCTTCGATTATATTCGCCGCTGTTAGCGTGAGATTATGGTCCCCTGCCACTGTTCGGTATCCGATGGCGCCAGACGTTCTTATGCATAATTTTTCGAGGACTGCACGCTGAAATCCGTGGTTACCAGATCTCCGCAGTCTCTTGAGCCGGCGTTGACAACTTTTGCTGAGCCAGGCTTCCACTTGGTTGACAAGTTCAGAATCGTGCTCGTCGGCATTGGCCAAATATTTACGAGCAGCCGACATCGACCGGATAGCCTCATCAAACAGCCGTTGATCGTATAGCGCCGTGAGCTCTTCATACATAACGAGATCCAGCTCATTGGCCACCTGCGTAAACGGAGATAGTGCTACTGCTGTCCTAGTCTTGCGAGCTTGCTCATTGAAACGCTGGAGAACCGCATCGCCGTACTGTTCGGTGAGTTGATGTTCAGCTAATAGCCCATAGAGATCTTGAAAATCCTTGGCTTCCCGTTTATATTTCATCCAGGCTGAAATAGAATATCGCAGTAGCTCGTTCCGAACCGGGCCGGGCCAGCGGCCATTGGCGAGGTTTCCGAACAGCTCTTTGCCGTCGCTGGTGGACGATGAAGAGCGCAACACAGTGCGGGTCATACGCAGATACGCCTTGGTGGCAACCGAGGTGAAAGGATGGCCATCACCAAACCGAGACGCGGCTTCAGCTATACGAAATACTGCCTCGGGATGGCGGTTCCTGCGCAGCTCAGTCCTACCCAACTTTGCGATGCGTGACTGCAAGGGAGCCTTGACTCCTCCGTCAATACCGTATTTTTCTGATAGATCGAAAATATCGATCAACTCACTGGTCGAGCGTGCTTTGTTGATTTCGGCTTTAACTATCTCTATAAAACGATTTTCGACCATCAAAGCAAAGCTCTCGGCTAGAGCCAGCTCATTGGCCGCGTGAAGATAGGGTCTAAACGCACCGACTTCGTTGATCGATGCTAGCTCGCCAGTTGCCAAGGTAACATAGCCTGTTTCAATTCGTTCGACCCACCCGTTGTCAATCCGATCTCTGACTGACTCCTGCCGAGACTCAACGAGGAGTGGCAATAGTTCGGCCGATGTTGTTGCTCGTGAAAAACGACGTTCAAACGAGTTTTGCACCGTTTTTTCGAGCGTATCCATATGAGTTACAAACTCATTCTCAGCTTGCTGCCATTCTCGATCGAGCTCGGCTATAGCCTCAGCGCCACTAAGACCGATTGGACCGGCTTCGAGACAGAGTGCTAGACTAACACCGAATGCGGCACCCAGCGTCAATATATTCGTCCGACTTGGATGACGCCCAATAACAGGAGCACCGGCTGCCACTTGACGCCAGCGATCGTCTTGTCGGGCACTCGCTGAGGACTTGGCCTGTGTGATTATTTTTTCTACACGGGAATAGAACGAGTGTTTGCGCGACAGCCTGTGGATGATGTTGCCATCATAAAGAAGCTGTTGCCTGCGGAACCTACGAACACGTCCAAACGACAAGCGCTCAGCCGGGAATACTTCTATACTACGCGCTCGGACAAGCACAAGCGTCGTTTCGCCCAATACAATACCCTCTCCAGTAATTGGGCGAAAGCTGGCAATCTTGTACCACACTAGCCACACAGCCAGCACCGAGCTACCGGCCAGCAAGCCGATCCATCGCACGGGATTGTCAAATGGTGCCGCTGGTGTAAAGAACGCACTCGCAAGACCGACAGTGAGGGCACTCATCGCCAACAATGGTAACGACGCCAGTAGACAGTCGATCCAACTTGTCCAAGTCTTGTGGATCTCATCATCTAGCTTGTCACTAAGCTTTAACTGAAGATCTATGGGGAGCGTCGATATCGATATTGCACGGCGTTCGCTGGATGTCCGCTCGCCTGCTTCGGTGCTTTCGGGGATAGAGGCAGGCGAGACCACACTCTCGCTCGGCGTCGTCGACAAGTCTGGCGTATTTTTTTGCATATGTTCTATCTGGGTTTCCATATTGCTGCGTCTTTACCCGCGATGAAGAGCGCATCGCCCACTGGTGCAAACGTAATGGCTGCTATACGCGGCATCTCGAATTCATCAATCATTTTTTCAGTCGTTAAATCCCATAATTTGATAGTGCCAGCTTCATCCGCAGTCGCCCCCATCATGCCCGAGGGATGCCAAGCCACAGCCGTAACCGGTGCCCGGTGACGGAAGATGCATTGTGGTGTATTGCGATCGATTCGCCATAACCGTGCGGTTTCGTCATCACTACCGGATATGAGTCGCTCACCAGCAGCATCCAACGCCACCGTCAATACCGGGCCACTATGCCCGCGCAGAACACGCTTGCAGGTTGAGTTAGCAAGATTCCACAGCCGTAACGTGCTATCATGACTTCCAGTGACAGCATGATGATTTCTACACGCAACCGCACTGACGGCATCGGTATGGCCTTCCAACTTGCCTTCGAGCCCAGTAGCAATTTGCCACCGTTTCACTGCGACTTGCCGCGTGCCGATGAGCAACCTTGAGCTGTCGCCAGCAAAAGCAATACATGTCGGTGCACTGCCTCCAGTTGCTATAGTAGCAGTGCAGAGGCCCGTTTTCGGGGCCCAGAGTCTAATCTTGCGATCTAGGCTAGCGCTTGCCAAACGCTCATCGTCTGGATGCTGATCGTAGCAGCTCCAGGCCAATCCCACGACCCGGCCACGGTGTTGACCGAAACGGCGGATCTCTTGTCCCGAGCGTGCATCGAAAACAACGATCCATCTATCTGCGGTAGCCACTGCGATCTGTTGGCCATTAGGTGAATAGCAGGCCGCAGTAGCTTTTCTTGATATCGCGATAGGAATTTTATGCCTCCAGGCATGGGCAGACACACGACCAACACCTCCGTCTATCCTGGTGTCCATCACCGACGACTTCACTGTTTTTATTTCCTCGCGCTGTGTAGAGTTTGCCATTATATCGATGGTTTGATGACCATCATCCTGCCAAGTGTTTAAACTCTCCTCATCCCCGTACTCAGGTCCATTAGAATGCTCCCACGCAAGCCTGAACTCGTGGCCTAATTTCGGATCCACTAGCTGCGTTAGATGCTGCAGAACCGAACGGTCGCGCTCATGAGAGGCTGCCAGCTTCGCTGCAATGGCTCGGCGTAATTGGTCGACAGTTGGGGTTTCGTCATTCCAATTGGGATGGTTGCACGAACGCCGGACATCGGCCCATATATTAAGCAAGACTTCGACGTCGATAGGACCTTGTTGAGCTCGCGGCCACAGAGAAGTTGGCGCGTCGTCAATAACCAATGCGTGCGCCTCCTTCACGACAACATCTGCAAATCCCCAATCAAAATCGAGGATCCAACGATGTACACTCCCTGTACTATCCGCAGTGATCAAACTGGTACCATCTGGTGTGAAAAACAGCTCTGTGACCGCAGCACCAAGGTCACTAAATTCGTGTAATTGAGCGCCGGTACGAACGTCCCATAGCCGCACAATTCTCTCGGTATAGTCGCTGCTGCCAGTGGCCAAAATCCTGCCGTCCGGACTGAACACGCATTTACCTGATATGCAGGTGTGTCCGGCGAAGCTCCGCAAGTATTGATTGCTCGCGACCTCAAGTAGCTCGGCAGCCGCTTTTCGGGTACGTACAGCGATCAAACGGCGATCAGGTGACAATGCGCCCCCCTCAATCGCGCCCGATGTAGACTCAATTATATGTATTATACTTCCCGTGTCAGGATTCCATAAACAAGCGCGCCCATCTCGTCCCGTAGTTATTAGTAAGCAATGATGGTTAGGGAACTCTACGAATGCCATCTCTGTGACTACGCCCTTATGGGCTTGCCATCGGCCAGTGTGAGTACTCTTATGCCATATCGCAACCACTCCGTCTTTATACGCTGTCGCTATTCGTTCCCCATCAGGGTGGCAGGCGACCTTCTTGACGCCGCTATCGTATGCCCACGGGTCGGCTACTCGACGTCCATTTGTATCGAGAAAGCGTAGGTAGCTATCGGTGCTAGCAACTAAAACCCTCGAACTGCCTGGGATAAAAGCGATCTCGGCACCCTTCACGGGTGCGTTGCGATCGTTGTCAACCAGGATAGTTCCTGTACGCTCACCACTATCAGCGGCCACCAAGGCCACAACGCCGCTGCGCATTCCCAAAGCGATCGTCCGCCCATCAGCGCTGATCGAGGCACTCTGAATCGGTTGTCGGAAGTCAGTTTTCCATGCGGTCCAGCGATCGCGAAACTTTCCACGCACACCACAACGCATACCCATACCGACAAGGGCATTAAGGATATGCGGCGCTTGTTCTAGCTCGGCTGCCTCACTCCGAAACTCTCGTAGTTGGTGATGCGCTGCAATATCGCTATTTTCTACCCGCTTGATCAAGACGTCGCAGCGCTGTTGAAGAGAGAGTTGCTCACCAGCCGACAGTGGACGACAGATGGCAAGGGGCCAAGATAAGTTGTCTCCTTCATGTTGGCTTCGTCGGCTGTGTAGATCCAGCTTGCGGAGAGTTTCGTCGTCACCTCCAGTAAAGAGCGCCGCTTGGGTATTGCAGAATCGAATGCTGCGAACGGGCCCCTTATGCACTATCTGTCGGCGTATTCTTTTGCCACCCTGAAGATCGAAGCTATGAATTGTACCATCGTCACAGACGGCAGCGAGCATGCTGCCGTCATCGCGTAATGCGGCAGCGTGAAGACGAGAACCTAAATCCACATCCCATATTGCGCTCCCTGTGCCAGTGTCCCATGTGCTCAAGATACCGTCACATGCGCCGATCACAATCCAGCGGTCTTCATGGGCAAAGTCCACCGACACAACTGGACCGCAACCTGGTTCAATTGTAGACATCGTAGTTGGTTTGGCTCGGCCAGCGTTCACTCGCCAGAAACGGACTGTTCCGTCGTGGCTCCCGGTGACAAGGAGCCGTCCATCGCTGCTCCAGTCGAGCGAGCTGACGCATCCGCGATGCTCATTGAGAACGGTACTAGGCTGGCTTCGACCACGGCGCCAAATGGCACAAGTACCGTCGGCGCTGCCAGTGGCAATGTATTCGCCATCGGGATGTATCGCGAGAGCGACGACCCAATCTTTGTGCCCCCGCAATGTCTGGAGTCGCTCGCCAGTCACGGCATTCCATCGGCATACAGTATGATCCCAGCTTCCAGTCACGAGTTCACTACTGTCCCGAGACAGCGCAATCGCGCTCACACGTCCCCGATGACCGCAAAGTGTATGAGTTAGTTCACTCCTAACCGTATCCCACAGGTGTACTTTACGATCTGCGGTACCAATGGCGACCTTGGTATCCCCGGAGGCAACGGCAATTGCAAGCACAGGCGAGCCCACGTGACAATACCAGGAGCGCAGACGATTGGTAAACGCGAGCACCCGAGGGTCGCGGGCAAAATTGAGCGGATGGGCCGCCTGTATCTCGGACATCCAATCATGGGCAATGCTACCGGCCTCTCGCTCGCCAGTGTTCATCGCTATAGTAGCTCGATTCAGCCATGGATAAAGCGCCATTGGGCGAGCTTTGAGCCACCTATCAAGGATTCGCTGCGCGCGGCGGCTATCTCCCATGACGTGATACGAGACCGCTCGATTGTTTTCGCCCGCTTCGGTCCGTTCCAGCGCCCCGGTGATCTCACGTGGGTAATCTCGACCCAGCACAAAGCGATAGAGATCATGCATTGTGCTGCGCAACCGACTAAACGTAGGCCTGTCACTCGGCCGTTTAGCCAAACAGCGGAGAACCCACTTATCGAGAACGGCTGGGACACGGGCACCGATATCGCGCAGTCCAAAGGGCTCTGCTGCTTCATGAAGTAGACGCAAGCTCAAGTGCGGATCGAGATCTGGTGACCGAAGCTGCTCGGCCACCGAAGGGGGCACGCGTTCGCAATAACGCAGCCAAGAAGCCGCTTTGGCCACAAATGGAGGCATGCCAGCGATGAGTTCGTAGAGCATCGTACCAAATGCGTAGACGTCAGCAGCCTTGCTGGCGGCGCCCAACCCCCGCCATTGTTCCGGTGCCATGTAGACCGGCGTACCGGCGGCACGCGATTCGAGTTCGTTCTCACGTAGCTGGCTTGATGTCGACGGCATCAAGGTACCGACATCTGCCTGCATCAAGGTTTTTCCCAAACCGAAGTCGGTGATCCTCAACGTATCGCCATCGGTCACGAGACAATTCTGCGGCTTGAGATCTCGGTGAATGACGCCGATAGTGTGGACATATTCCATTCCAGCCGCAAGCTGAATCGCATAATCTAGAATACGCGCCAAAGGCAGATCGCCTTTGGCGTCGTGGTGTATGCGCGCGAGATCGGTACCCGGTACATACTCCATAAAGAACCGAGGCGCTCCTTCAATTTCAAGGGTATAATAGCCCGAGACAATATGCGGATGCGCACCGAGGTCCAACCATACCTTGGTCTCACGGAGAAATAGCTGCTTAACCGTGCTATTTTCTTGAGGTGAACCACTCTTCAAAAGCAGCGATTTCATTGCCAGCTCCATATCATCCCACTCGCGATCCTGCACGAAATATACCCTTCCCATCCCACCTTCGGCCCAATCGCGAATTTCCCAACGCCCTTGAATGATATCACCGCGTGCGAACCCATCTCTAGAAGAGATAGTCACATCCGTATCCGATGGCTTGACATGGCCAATACGACGCAGGACGTCAAGAGCTAGGGTGTTCCCAGGATAGCGCTCCAGACATTGCTTTGCGACCTCACGAGCTTGGCTGTGACGCTTGAGCTTATCCAATGCAATGGCTCGCAAAGCCAATGCCTGTTCTTGATATGGCGATTGCTTTAGAATTTGATTTACAAACTCAAGCGCTTCTTGCGGCTTGCCATCTCGCAAAGCATTGCTGCCCAAACGTAGCATGTTGTTACTGTCAGTGTTCACAGGGATGTGCTGAGGTATAGGATATGGCGGTGATGCTTATTCACCTTGGACGGAACCACTAAGGTGTCGAGTTCTATTCGTTTGCGCCCGATACATCGGGGACGATGTCGACGGTCTATCTTGTATTTGATGGACTAGAGCATAGATTCTGTAACTGGTTCAGGCTCTGCACGACTCCATCGCGGGCCGTGACCAGTTGCAATGACGAACCAAGCGTGCCGTCGAACGCCGCTACTTCCTGCTGGTAATTGCCAAGTGCTTGCTCGAATGCAGAAGTCGCGTGAGAGATTACTTCATCGTCATTCACAGAGCTCTGCTTAATTGCTTGCTGGAAATGCTCATATTCCTGGGCAAGAGCATCCGTGTCGAGCCGCCAATTCCCCTCCTCGGTATATTCGACTACGACCTTTGCAGCAGCACTATGAATAGGTGGTATTTTCTTTTTCAACTGCTCAATAATCTCAACGCAGTCACCGTGACGAATCGCGCCACCCTCCGCCAATGCGCTAAACATCCATACCCCTATTGCCACTCCTGCCGCTGAAGTCAAAAAAACAAATGAACTATTTCTTGCTCTATCGAAAAACATGACCCCTCTTGCGCCTAGCAGCGCCCCGAAGCAAGGAGGTTGAGCAGAAAAATCAATACCGAGACCACAAAACAGATTGTTTTCAGCATAGCGCTCGACTCAAAATCAGAAGCTTGAGAAGTACCGTAGACCTTTCCGCGCTTATTTTCGCCGATTGCCTGACACCATTTACATATGACCGGTCCTTTTAAAGGGACTGCACTTTCTGGTATCGGATCAGAACATTGACCACAGTAAGTTTGCTTCGCTTGTTGCATAGAGCCCTACCCCCAATGCCTAAGATTTAGATGGTGACGATACGGCAGTCTTCAATCAATGGGTATGCCTGCCGACTGAGAGAGCCGTCCTCAAGGCAGTCATATCCTCCATGGAAAACATTCACCATGTCAAGCTCAAATGGCATTGTTTTCACACGACCGACAAACCTATACCTCCAGCCCCATAGTTTATTTTAAATGCGTGTTCGGAGCGTGTTCGGAGCGTGTTCGGAGCGTGTTCGGAGCGTGTTCGGAGCGTGTTCGGAGCGTGTTCGGAGCGTGTTCGATTCATCTATTGCCGCTTGGCAGGTTTGGCGCGCGAACACTAACTGACAATAGCAATTACTCCCTGTTGCTTCCTAACGCATGGACTGACTGAGACGCCTGCGCTGGAACACGCATTAATGCCACTCTAAATCCCAAAGCGGGACTTGCGACGGTTGCATGTATCATCCTGCGATATGCAGCTCGCAACTCAGACGGTCCGTCCCCGTAAGCCCCCCCCTTGACCGAGATATCGGGCAGTTCGTGTTCGGGTTCTGTGGCGACGGACCCTGGTCCATGATTTTGCCATGCCGCGTCAATCCCATGGGAGCCCAAGCACCACTCCATCACATTGCCAGCAAGGTCGAGGTGACCAAATGGGCCACGGCTTGCCAACAGGCTTGCCACCGGTCTGGGACATGCAATATTCCAACGCTCGCCAAAGTAAGCGCGCGTAGAATCAGGCGGCTCACTCCCCCATGGATAGTCACGACCATCAGTGCCACGAGCGGCAAATTCCCACTGTGCTTCCGTCGGTAGAGAGATCACCAGGCCTAATTCTTCGCTCAGCCATCTGCAAAATTCCTTCGCTTCATACCAGTTGACGCCTACTACAGGCTGCTGAGGTCGATTGAAGCGCTGATCTCGCCAGTAGACAGGTTCGGATGTCTCAGACCGAGCCGTCAGAAATGTTCGATATTGCCGATTTGTTACTGGCGTCTCCGCTAACCAGTATGGAGACAACCGCGTTTGGCGAATATGCTGTCCCGGCTGCGTTGATCCCGATCGTGCCCCCATTGCGAACAGCCCACCAGGGACAGGTAAAAAACGTATCTGTGCTACGGGCTCGACAAAGATACGTGTTCCCGTTCCCATCGTCTGCCTAGTGCTCGCGGCATCGGGGGCCCCAGTGCTTGCCGTTGGTAACCAGCTCTCACCCAAGTCATCCATCCCCGGAAACACCGTATCGTGGTCACTTTCAATGGCCCCATCGCGGTCCGACCGTCGTGATGCAACAGCTCTCTGCCATGCTGCCTGGACGGCCGCGATGTCGGTAGATCGCTTAGGACGCTCGGCCTCAAGGTGCTCGAATAAATTGTCGTCGAGCAAGCCAAAGCGCTCAAGAGCATCTACGACCGCAACCGACAGCGCAGCGAGCGAAGCGGTACCACCTGGCAACCCGTTTATTAATGATCGACTTTGGGGAAGAACAGCGACGAAGCGGCGCAACTCGTCTGTCGTAAATAGAGACTGAAGCAGTTCGCAGATAGCGCGCTTTTCATGCCAAATCATTGAAACTGATTATAGCAAGCATCCCTACGTGTGTGGCTTCGCGTAGCGCAATGCCCGTATCTGCCGTACAGAGCAATCGATCACCCCAGAAGCCACTCGTGCACACTTGTCCAGTAAAACTGGTCTTCATTCCCTAACGTGGGAATCCAGAGCTAGATAAGCGGCTGCAAATCTGGAGTAGCGGCGGCGACCGCAAATTCGTACTCGACGGCAGTTTCGTCCACAAGGCCAACTACCCGCCAAATTTCCAGGTCAACCACACGAAATCCCTCAATGGGGCCCAGTTCACCGACTTTCCCAGCAGTGACCGAGTCTGGATATTGTGACAGGGAGCTGGTATGCCTCCCATAGACATCCTGTTCCTGGCCGCCAATCCCCGCAGCAAATGTGCGCTTCATCTCGCATCTGAAGTCGAAACAATCGCGCACCATCGCCAACGCGTCGCGCTCGTTGACTGCTGTAAACTGCGCCACGAACGCGCAGTCGGCTTACCCGACCTGCAGCGGTGCCTAGAATCACTTGTACCATAAGCACTCTGCTCCAGCGGCTAGAATGAACGAGACGGCGAACGCCTCGTCCTCGTCAGAGAAGGCCAGCCAGATCCCGTCAGCGCCTAGCAATCGACCGAGATCGCAGCCAGCGGTACCGGATGATGCCCTGCCGCTAGTGATCCGCAGCGCGTGTTACTCGGAAGCCCTGGCAGCAAGATTTACCTGACCGCCAACATCTTCGATGTCATCGCGAAGCTCACTCAGAAGCGACTGCAAAGGGAAGCCCTAATAGACAACGCTCTATAGAGAGCGCATTTCAATGAGGCCCCGTCTACTGCCGCCGTCAGAAAACATGTCCACGACATGTTCCAAACACGGCGTAGACACGCTCTGACCTGATTCAGCACCGATACACGATGCCGATCATGAGCGCGATCACGCACCGCATATTCTGTATGGGAAAATGCACTTCTAGGACTTGCCAATAGCCAGAAGTGGTTCACGTTAGGCTTGCGTCCAGTTTTCTCCGCGCGCCGTCACATGATCCTCATTGGCGGCTTTTTGGGCGCAGAAGGGAGTATCGCGCGCATGTCACCTAATCAACAGCGTATCGCCGTTCTCATTCTGCATGGCGTCGGCCGTCAACCAGACGATTTCGCCGAGCCCCTGATTTGCGGACTCCGCCGGCATTTAGCCGTGCATCTGCGTATTTCCGAGAGTCGAGTCTACGAACATTTCGCATTCGTTCCTGTTCGTTGGGCCGATATTTTTGAGCCAGAGCAAGAAAAATTCTGGCTCCGGGTACAAGATCATCGCAATCTCAAACTCCTAGCTCTCAGGCGTTTTGTAGTCGACTACGTCGGCGATGTCATCGCTTATGAGCGCCGGTCCAACGCGGCCTGTTATCGCAAAGTGCACCAGCGGTTGGCCGACATCTTGGCCCAGGTCGCGCGCGATGAGGGCCCGCGCACACCCCTATGCATCGCCGCCCATAGTTTGGGCTGCGTCATCACCAGCAATTTCCTGCAACACTTGCGCACAAATCCCCCAGAGGCGGCAACGCCGGTCGAGCGAGGTGAGACGCTTACCTCGCTTTATACCCTGGGATGCCCCTTGGCCATTTTCGGCCTGGGCTCGGGAGCAGCCGAGAGTAGAGAGATGGACACCGAGCAGCCCGTTACTGAGCCGCCCGTGACAGTGCCTTCGCCACAACTGCGCCATCACTACCCCCATTTGAACACTGCCCCAGAGTGGCTCAATCTTTTCGATTCCGCCGACGTCATCGCCTGGCCCCTGGCCAAGCGCATGGCGGCGCTATGCGGTAACGAGTCGACATCACCGTCCATCATCGATCGCGAGATTCGCGTAGGTGGACCTCTATCGACCCATACGCCGCTGGCCCACGCCGATTTCTTTTACTGGAGCAGCGCCGACGTGCGCGCCAATATCGCGACATCGCTCGCCGCGCTGTGGCGCGAGTTACACCGCGCCCCCGCACCACCCGACCAGCCCCCGTTGGCCCGATATTGGCAATCCATCCA
>JAAUYH010020679.1_pt1 | contig 15601 bp, 15 predicted proteins | sample 7278061 | NCBI WGS metagenome assembly JAAUYH01 (sample SAMN14350203, study PRJNA611818) | marine sediment metagenome | isolation source: surface marine sediment (0.6m) | place: French Polynesia: Moorea | collected 2018-08
CGACCAACCGGGGGGAGCTTTGCTCCCCCCGGACCCCCCCCAGGATATTTGCGCCAAGAAGAAGGGGGCTGTTGTGAGCACGCTTTTGAAAGTCTCCGATTTGAATGTGCGGTTTCGTCAGGATGGCGCGGTGACCCATGCGGTGCGCGATGTGTCTTTCGACATCGCCAAAGGTGAGACAGTCGCACTGGTGGGCGAAAGCGGGTCGGGCAAATCGGTTACGGCGCTTTCGACGGTGGCGCTTCTGGGAGACAGCGCCGAGATCACCGGCTCGATCACGTATGACGGGGCCGAGATGGTGGGTGCGCCTGAACGCGAGCTTCGCCGTGTTCGCGGCAATGACATCAGCTTTATCTTTCAGGAGCCGATGACATCGCTCAACCCGTTGCACACTTTGGAAAAGCAATTGGGCGAGTCGCTTCTGATTCACCAGGGTGTGGTGGGCGACGCCGCCGAGCCGCGTATCCTGGAGCTTTTGCACGAAGTGGGCATCGTCGAGCCGGAGAGGCGCCTTAAGAGCTATCCACACCAGCTTTCGGGCGGACAGCGGCAGCGCGTCATGATCGCAATGGCGCTGGCCAATAACCCCGAGCTCTTGATCGCGGATGAGCCGACGACAGCGCTTGATGTGACGATCCAGGCTCAGATCCTTGAGCTTTTGGAGCGCATCCAGCACGAACGCGGCATGTCGATGTTGTTCATCACCCATGATCTGAACATCGTGCGGAAATTCGCGGACCGCGTGAATGTCATGAAAGATGGCGAGATCGTCGAACAGGGGCCAACGAACGAATTGTTCGGCGCCCCGAAGCACGCCTATACGCAGAAGCTTCTATCGGCGGAATCGACCGGTTTTCCGGACCCGGTTGCGGCGGATGCGCCGACAATCGCGGAGACCGAGGCGTTGCGCATCTGGTTCCCGATCCATCGAGGGCTATTGAAGCGCACGATTGGGCACATCAAGGCGGTGAATGCTGCAACGATCAGCGTGCGCGCGGGCGAGACGATGGGGATCGTCGGTGAGAGTGGATCGGGCAAGACGACGCTGGCGCTGGCCATTATGCGGCTGATTTCCTCCGAGGGCACAGTCGTCTTTCAGGGGCGCAATATCCAAGGGCTGAAGTCGCGCGACTTGCGTCCGCTTCGGTCGGAGATGCAGATCGTCTTTCAGGACCCTTACGGTTCGCTCAGCCCGCGCATGACGATCGAAGAGATTATTGCCGAGGGCCTGACGATCCATCAGGTCGACCCCACGCGCGACCGGAGGGAGATGGTAGCGGAAATCATGGCAGAGGTCGGGCTGGACCCCGCCACCATGCATCGCTATCCACACGAATTCTCGGGCGGGCAGCGCCAGCGGATCGCGATTGCGCGTGCCATGATCCTGCGTCCGAAGCTGGTCGTACTGGACGAACCGACCAGCGCTCTGGACATGACTGTGCAAGTCCAGATCGTCGAACTGCTGAGGAATCTGCAACGCAAGTACGGGCTGGCCTATCTGTTCATCAGCCACGATCTGAACGTGGTCCGGGCCATGAGCCACAAGGTGATCGTGATGAAGCGTGGCGATGTGGTGGAACAGGGTGATGCGGACCAGATCTTCGACAACCCGCAGACAGATTACACGCGTGAACTTATGACTGCGGCTTTCGACGTGAAGTCCGTGGGATAAGGTCCGGGACCGCTTTCAGGCACCCCGTCGCGGGCAGGAATTCTCCTTGAAACCCTTATGCTCCGCCGGTTAAGTGAACGAGCGTTCAGCAAAGGGGGAGAGCCATGGATTTCGCACTGTCCGAAGAACAGACTGCGATCTTCGAGACAGCCGCCGATTTCGGCGCTGAGCACATCGCTCCCTTTGCACGCAACTGGGAGGCCGACGGCACAATCCCGAAGACGCTCTGGACGGAACTTGCTGCCCTCGGGTTCGGGGGGCTGAACGTTTCGGAAGACGCAGGTGGTGCGGGGCTGACGCGGCTCGATTCGACGCTGATATTCGAGGCACTGTCACAAAGCTGCGCCTCGGTCGCGGCATTTCTGTCCATCCACAACATGTGCGCGCGCATGATCGAACAGCATGGGTCCGCAACGCTTCGCGACCGGATGCTGCCGCGCGCGCTGGCGATGGAGTGTATCCTGTCCTATTGCCTGACCGAGCCCGGATCGGGCTCGGACGCCGCCGCGCTTAAAACCCGCGCCGAGCGCACGAACGAAGGCTGGGCACTGACGGGGACAAAGGCGTTCATCTCGGGCGGGGGGTATTCGGACGCCTACATCGTCATGGCCCGTTCGGGGGATGCGGGACCCGCTGGGATCTCCGCCTTTGTCGTCGAAGACGGGGCGGAGGGACTGAGTTTTGGCGGTCTGGAAGACAAGATGGGATGGCGTAGCCAGCCGACGCGGCAGGTACAGCTGGACGATTGCCGCATAACCGCCGAAGCCCTGCTGGGCGTCGAAGGCGACGGGTTCAAATACGCGATGGCGGGGCTGGATGGGGGTCGGTTGAACATCTCCGCCTGTTCGATAGGTGCGGCGCAGTCGGCGCTCGACAAGACGCTGGCCTATGTGCGGGAGCGCAGAGCCTTCGGCAAGACGCTGGACCAGTTCCAGGCGCTTCAGTTCAAGCTGGCGGACTGCGAGATCGAACTTCAGGCCGCGCGTACCTTCCTGCGTCAAGCCGCCTGGGCCAATGACACGGGCCAGCCCGATGCCACGAAGCAGACCGCAATGGCCAAGGCGTTTGTGACGGAAGCCGCGTCGCGCGTTGCCGATACGTGCCTGCAACTTCACGGCGGGTACGGCTATCTGGCGGACTACGGGATCGAGAAGATCGTACGTGACTTGCGCGTGCATCGCATTCTGGAAGGCACCAACGAGATCATGCGTGTGATCGTGGCGCGGAGCTTGCTATCGTGAGCGAGATCTTCATCCGAAAGGTCGGGAAGACAGGGCGCATCACGCTGAACCGTCCCGAGGCGCTGAACGCCGTGACGCATGACATGGTTCTAGAGATCGCCGCCGTCTTACCGGAGTGGGCGGCGGATGAGACCATCGCGATGCTGGTCATCGATGCGGAGGGGGAGCGCGCGTTCTCCGCCGGTGGCGATTTGATGGGCATCTACGAGGCCATGGTCGCGGGGGACTATGACGCGCCGCGCCAGTTCTGGCGGGACGAATACGCGATGAATGCCGCGCTTTTCCATTTCCCCAAGCCAGTCGCGACCTTTTTGCAAGGATTCACCATGGGGGGCGGTGTAGGTGTCGGGTGCCATGGCTCGCATCGGATTGTGGGTGAAAGCAGCCAGATCGCCATGCCGGAATGTGGTATCGGGCTGGCCCCGGATGTGGGTGGCACGCTGATGCTTGCACAGGCTCCCGGGCGGCTGGGTGAGTATCTGGGCACAACGGCGCATCGGATGGGACCGGGCGATGCCATCCTTTCTGGATTTGCGGACTATTTCATTGCCGAGGACGCGTGGCCCGCATTGATAGCAAGGCTGGAAGAGACCGGAGACTGGACGCTGATCGATCAGGCGGCCGCCCCTGCCCCGCCCGCCAAAATGGCCGATGACCTACCCTTGATCGATGCCGCGTTCGGCGGCGAGACGCTGAGGGATATCGTCAACGCGCTTCGTGCCTCGGACACCTCTTGGGCCGAGGCGACACTTAAGGCGATGTCGCGAAACGCTCCGCTGGCGATGGCCGCTGCCGTTGAACTGGTGCATCGGGCACGGGCAGGCGATACGATCGAGGGAGCGTTGACCAACGAGTACCGTTTCAGCCACCGCGTGGCGGCGCAGGGCGACTTTCAGGAGGGCATCCGGGCGTTGATCGTGGACAAGGACAAATCACCCGCCTGGGCGCATGATCGCATCGATGGCGCCTCGCCTGCCGAGGTCGCAGGCATGCTGATGCCGCTCGGAAACGAAGAACTGAATTTAGGGGGATGACATGAAGATCGGCTTCATCGGATTGGGCAACATGGGGGCGCCGATGGCGCGCAACCTGGTTGCTGCGGGGCATGACGTGTCGGGCTTCGACGTTGTGGCGCCGATCCCCGACGGTGTCACCGATTGCAAGAGTGGAGCGGAAGCGGCGAAGGACGCGGATGTGGTCATTACGATGCTGCCCGATGGCGCGATTCTGCGGCGCGTCGCGGACGAAGTGGTACCCGCGATGAAACCGGGCGCGATCCTGCTGGACTGTTCGACCGTCGATGTGGAAAGCGCCCGTGCCGTCGCCGGGCAGGCAGAAGCCGCTGGGCTTCGCGCCCTTGATGCACCGGTCTCGGGCGGCATCGGCGGGGCGGAAGCCGGAACGCTGACGTTCATGATCGGCGGAAGCGACGATGCCTTTGACGATGCGAAGCCGCTTTTTGACACTATGGGGCAAAAGGCCGTGCATTGCGGGCCCTCGGGGAATGGGCAAGCCGCGAAGATCTGTAACAACATGATATTGGGTGTGACGATGATCGGCACCTGCGAGGCCTTTGCGCTTGCCGACAAGCTGGGGCTGGACCGGCAGGCGATGTTCGATGTGGTCTCGACCTCGTCGGGCTATAGCTGGACAATGAACGCCTATTGCCCGGCCCCCGGCATCGGCCCCATGTCACCTGCCGACAACGGATACGCGCCGGGATTTGCCGCCGAGTTGATGCTGAAGGACCTGCGCCTGTCGCAGCAGGCGGCCGAGGCGGCGGATGCGGATACGCCGATGGGTCGGCGTGCGGCAGAGCTTTACACCGATTTCGTCGAGGACGAGGACGGCAGGGGTAAAGACTTCTCGGCCATGCTGCCGCGCTTTGAAAAGCGTGGACGCGCGGACTAAGCAGGTCCAGAAGATGCGCGCTTTCTGGGCCGATTTCTGGACAGGAATCGGTGGCTAATGGCTCATGGCCTTCTTTTCGGGAAAGAAGATGGAAAAGACCGGCACAATGGCCCGCGTGACAATCGGGATCAGCACCATTCCAAGGACCAGCCCGAGGATACCATCAAGCGTGGCCGTGACCAGCCATTTCACGAACCCTTTGGCGGTTCCGGCAGCTTCGGCCACGTTTGTCGCGATGCCCTTGATGGTGTCATAGGGCCAGTGCCAGCCCAGTACCTCGAGCCCGTGGACGATGATATTGCCGCCGACCCAGAGCATGGCCGTTGTGCCGACAACTGCGATGAAGGTCATGAGCGTCGGCATGAACTTGACCATATTGCGCCCGAAGCTTCGGACGAACGATGTCATGCCCACCTGGCTGAGCCTGAGCCCCACATCATCCATCTTTACCAGCATCGCGACCGCCCCATAAACCAGCGCGGTGATCCCGATGGCGACCACACCAAGGACAAGTCCTTGCGTCAGTCTGTTATCGGCTTCGATGGCGGCCAGCGAGATCGTCATGATCTCGGCCGAGAGGATGAAATCCGTTTTGATCGCGCCCTTGACGCGCGTTTCTTCCAAGTGGGCCGCGTCGAGGTCTTCGGCTTCCTGCGCATGGCTTTCGGGGTGGGGGTATAGCCAATGGAGGACCTTCTCGGCCCCTTCGAAGCAGAGATAACAGCCCCCAAGCATGAGCAAAGGCGTCACAAGCCACGGCAGGAAGGTGTCCAGAAGCAGGGCCGCGGGTAGCAGAACGACAAGCTTGTTGAAAAACGAGGCGCGCGCGATCTTCCAGATGATCGGCAGTTCGCGACTGGCAGGCAGGCCGGTTACGTATTTCGGTGTAACGGCGGCATCATCGATGACAACGCCCGCGGCCTTGGCGCCGGCCTTTGCGGCGTCGTCCAACACGGTGGCCGAGACCTTGGTCCCAACCTTGGCGGCCTGAGCGGCAATGTCGTCCACCTGCGTTGCCGTCAGTTTGACGATGGCCGCGACGTCATCCAGCAGGGCGAGCAAGCCACTCATGTTCTGTCTCTCTGTTTCTTGCGCAAGTATGCCGTTCAGATGATGTCGCACACCGCGACCAAGGGCTCAAGCCCGTGCGTGGAGACATCAAGAATGCGCCCATCGAACGTGAATTACGCTAAATCTGAACAGGTGGACAGGAGACCTGTCGAAAAGTCTGGTTGTCCCATCAAGCACCTATCGCCAAAGATGAGCCATGGCGCAGACCTCACAACCTTTGCCAGTAGTCGAACAGGACCCGGGCGACCCGGAATTCTTTGATAATCCTTACAGATTTTACGATGATATTCGAAGGCAGGGAGACTTCGTATTCTGGAAGGACTATGATCTGCCGATGGCCACGACCCATGCTGCCGTATCGCAAATCATGAAGCACCCGGACATGGGCCGCGCCGTGCCCGAGGGTTTGCAAACGCCTGTTCCAACGCATCTGCAGGCCTTTGCCGCGGTCGAAGCGCATTCACTTCTGGAGTTGGAGCCACCAGCTCACGGCCGCATCCGTCGCGTGACGATGTCGGCGTTCACCAGCCCCCGCATCGCGTTGATTGCGCCAGTGATCAGCCAATTGGCTGATCGCCTGATCGATGTATTTCCAGAGGGGCCTTTCGATCTGATCGATGCCTATGCGAAGCCGCTGGCCGCTCAGTCCATTGCAGCTTTTCTGGGCGTTGATCTGACCCGTGCGCGCCGCTTGCAGGACTGGTCGAACCAGATGGTGGCCATGTATCAGGCACGCCGCGATCGGCAGATCGAAGACGAGGCAAATGCTGCAGCGGCAAGCATGGCGGCGTTCATGAAAGCCGAGCTGGACGAACGGCGCAACGAAGATCGTCAGGATTTTCTCGCCCGATTGGTTGCCACATCGGACGAAGGCGGGCTTTCAGAGGCAGAAGCCTTGTCGACCGCGATACTGTTGATGAACGCAGGGCACGAGGCTACCGCGCATTCCCTGGGCAATGCGGTGTCGATTTTAGCGGGATTCGAGGGCCGCGCCGAGGCGATCGCGCCCGATGCGATTGCCGGAACGGTCGAGGAATGCCTGAGGTTCCGACCGCCTTTGCACATGTTCACCAGGTATGTTTACGCGGATACGGAAGTCGAAGACCTGAAATTCGAAAAAGACAGTCAGATTGGCTGTCTTCTTGGCTCGGCCTGCCGCGACGATGCTGTTTGGCCGGATGGCAACCTCTTCGATCCGTTCCGCCTTCGCCGCCCGCATCTTGCCTTTGGGCACGGTATCCATTCCTGTGTCGGCGCGGCATTGGCAAGGTTGGAACTGCAGATTGCCCTGCCGGTCCTTTTTGCGCGTTGCCCGGACTTGCGTGTGACGTCGCCACCAAAGGTGGCGGACTCGTACCACTTCCACGGGTTCGAGGCTTTGGAGGTCGCCGTCAGATAGGCAAGGCCAGCGTCGACTTGATCTCTTCCATCGAAAGCAACGCAGTGACGTTGTAGATGTTCACCTCGGAGATCAGTGCCTGATAGAATTCGTCATAGGCTCGCGCATTCCGTACTTGGACCTTCAGGATGTAGTCGATGTCGCCTGCCAGACGGTGCGCTTCCAGCACCTCGGGACGAGCACGGAGCGCGTTCAGGAAGCGCGCCTGCCACTCTGCCTCGTGCTCGGACGTTCGGATGAGCACAAAGAAACAAGCTTCGAATCCAAGCTTTTCTGCATCCAAGACAACGGTTTGCTGACCGATGACACCGCTGTCGCGCATCTTGCGAATCCGGTTCCACACCGGGGTCTTGGACGAACCGACGACCTTGGCGATATCGTCCAGCGATTGGCTGGCGTCCCGCTGTAGCTCGCGCAGGATTTTCCGATCCAGATCGTCGATGCGCACTTCCATTCCTGAGCCTCTGTTGTTTGTGGGAACTGGTTCCTGATCGCGGAACATTTAGAACATTTGTCCTTTTCCGCAAGCGAATACTGCAATTTTTGAGAATATTATTCTATATTTCGAGAAGCATGGAGGGCACATGAAACACTTTCCCGTTTTCCTGGCCGTCGAAGGCCGCCGCATTGTCGTCTCGGGCGGGGGCGAGGCTGCCGTGTCAAAGCTGCGCCTCCTTCTGAAAACCGAGGCGAGGCTGACGGTAATTTCCGAAGCCGTTGCGCCCGAGATCGAGGCATGGGCGCGGGAGGGTAAGCTCTGCGTTTTGCGTCGTGCGATGGCGCCGGGCGATGCGCTTTGTGCCGCTTTGTTCTATGCGGCCAACGACGATGCCCGCGAGGACGTGCGCGTGACGGCGTTGGCGCAGGCCGATGGTGCGTTGACCAACTGGGTCGACAATCTGGAGCAGTCGCAGTTCATCACCCCCGCGATTGTAGACCGTGACCCGGTTACGGTCGCCATCGGGACGGAGGGCGCGGCCCCGGTTCTGGCGCGCGCCATCAAGGCCGATCTGGAGGAACGTCTGCCGCGCAGCCTTGGTGTACTGGCGAGGGTCGGCAAAGCGTTCCGCAAAGCGGCCGAGGCTCTGCCCTTCGGAGCGAAGAGGCGCGCCTTCTGGTCTGACTATTATTTCAGCTCCGGACCCAAGGCATTGGACGCGGCTGGCGAAGACGCCGTCAGACCCGCTTTGACGGAATTGCTTGAACAACACCTGCACGGGGATGAGACCCCGGGCCATGTGTCCTTCGTGGGCGCGGGCCCGGGCGACCCCGAACTGCTGACCCTCAAGGCACGGCGTGCGCTGCATGAGGCAGACGTGATCATTCACGACCGCCTGGTGCCCATTGCCATTCTGGAACTGGCGCGGCGCGAGGCCACGATTGTAGATATGGGGAAGGTCGGCTTCGGCCCGTCGACCCCGCAGGCCGAGATCGACGCCGCAATTGTGGCCCATGCGGCAAAGGGCGCGCATGTCGTTCGGCTCAAATCCGGCGATGCCACCGTGTTCGGCCGCCTTGACGAGGAAATCGAGGCCTGCGTGGCTGCGGGCATCGGCTTTACTGTCGTGCCCGGCATTACGTCGGCCAGTGCCGCTGTCGCGGCGATAGGGCAAAGCTTGACGCGGCGCGGTCGGAATTCGTCCGTGCGGTTCGTTACCGGCCACGACTTCCAAGGTTATGCCGATCAGGATTGGCGTTCGCTGGCCGAACCAGGTCAGGTGGCCGCGATCTATATGGGCAAGCGTGCGGCGCGCTTCCTGCAGGGGCGCCTGATGATGCACGGCGCCGATGGGCAGACGCCGATGACGCTGGTCGAGAACGCCTCGCGCCCTGAACAAAATATCATCGAGACCACCCTTGCGGGTTTGGTCGGCGATCTGAACGACGCGACAATGGAGGGACCTTGCCTGATGCTTTTCGGGCTGGCGCCCCGCAAGGCCGCTGCCGAACTGAAAGACATCACACAGGAGATTGCGCTATGAGCCGCCGCCCCTTCACCCCCAAGGTTGTTGCCGCGAACGATCTGCTGAAAGGCGATGCCGTCTGGCAGACCGAGGACGATCGCTGGACCCGCGACATCCGCGAGGCCGAGTTGATCGAGGACGAAGCGATTGCCGAGGATCGCCTGATCTTTGCAATGGCGCAGGCCGACATCATTGTCGGCGCTTATCTGGTCGATGCGGAAAAGACCGAGAATGGCCCGGCGCCTGTGCATTTCCGGGAGGCGTTCCGCACACGTGGCCCTTCGAACTACCTCCACGGCAAGCAAGCTGAGGGCTGAAATCCATGTATGTTTACAACGACTTCGATGAAGCCTTTGTCCGCGAACGCGTGGCGCAGTTTCGTGGTCAGGTGGCGCGGCGGATCGACGGCTCACTGACTGAGGACGAGTTCAAGCCGCTTCGCCTGATGAACGGGCTCTACCTGCAGCTTCACGCCTATATGCTGCGTGTGGCCATCCCCTATGGCACCTTGAATAGCCGCCAGATGAGGCAGTTGGCGTTGATCGCGGACAGTTGGGACAAAGGTTATGGCCATTTCACGACGCGGCAGAACATCCAGTTCAACTGGCCCGAATTACAGGACGTGCCGGACATGCTCGATGCTTTGGCCGATGTTGGCATGCACGCCATTCAGACCAGCGGCAACACCATTCGGAACGTCACGGCTGACCATTTCGCAGGTGCGGCGGCGGATGAGATTGCCGACCCGCGCCCGGTGGCGGAGTTGATCCGGCAATGGTCGACCGATCATCCCGAGTTCCAGTTCCTGCCGAGGAAGTTCAAGATTGCGGTCACCGGATCGCCCCATGACCGGGCGGTGACAAAGGCGCATGACATCGGGCTTCGCTTGGTTCGGAATGATGCGGGTGAACCCGGTTTCGAAGTGATCGTGGGCGGCGGCTTGGGCCGGACGCCGATGATCGGCAAGGTCATTCGGGAGTTCGTGGCTCAAGCCGATTTGCTGCCTTATCTGGAAGCCATCGTGAGCGTCTATAACGTGCTTGGAAGACGCGACAACAAGTACAAGGCACGGATCAAGATCACGGTTCAAGAGAACGGGATCGAGACGATCCGCGATATGGTCGAGGCACAATTCGAACGTTTGAAGGGTGAATTTGGCGGTTTTGACCAAGAGTTGCTTGCCCAGATCGAACAATCCTTTGCCTTACCCAAGTTCAAGGTCGCCGGGTTGGAAAAGTACAACGCGCATCGCGACACAAACCCCGCTTTTCGGGCCTGGACGGACACGAACCTGTCGGATCACCGGCATTCAGAACATGCGATTGTGACGGTTTCAATCAAGGCGCATGGGGCCACACCGGGCGATGCGACGTCTGAGCAAATGCGAGCGCTGGCCGATCTGGCCGAGCGGTTCGGTTATGACGAGATCAGGATCAGCCACGAACAGAACGTCATCCTGCCCCATGTCCACAAGTCCGACCTGCCGGAGGTCTATGCCACGCTTCGCGAGCACGGGCTGGCCACCGCGAATGTCGGTCTGATCTCGGACATTATCGCGTGTCCAGGCATGGATTACTGCGCGCTAGCGACGGCTCGCTCGATCCCGATTGCACAAGAGATTGCAACGCGGTTCGACGAATTGAAGCTGGAGCACGAGATCGGGCCGCTTAAGATCAAGATCAGCGGCTGCATCAACGCCTGCGGCCACCACCACGTGGGGCATATCGGAATTCTGGGCCTCGACCGCGCGGGGGTGGAGAACTACCAGATCACGCTTGGCGGTGACGGCACGGAAGCGGCAGCAATCGGCGAACGTGCTGGCCCCGGGTTTTCCGCGGACGAGATCATTCCGGCGATCGAGCGGTTGGTCGGTGCTTATCTGGAACGTCGCGAGGCGCCGGAAGAGACCTTCCTTCAGGCCTATCGCAGGTTGGGGATGGGACCTTTCAAGGCAGCGCTATACCCTCAGAAGGAGGCCGCTCATGCCGCTTGAAGCTCCCCTCGCCCCGGTCAGCGAACGCGTGGCCGAGTTGAACGCGCGACACGCGCATCACTCGGCGACCAAGGTATTGGAACATGCACTGACCGATCCGATCGTGGGGCAAACGGCACTTGTCTCGTCCTTCGGCGCGGACTCGGTCGTTCTGCTGCATATGGTGTCCGTGATCGACCGGGCGACGCCAGTGCTCTTTCTGGACACCGAGATGCTCTTTCCCGAGACGCTGGATTACCAGCGCAACCTGGCCGCGAAGCTGGGGCTGGAGGTTCAGATTATACAGCCAGATCGGAATCAGACGTTTCTGAAAGACCCGAACAACCGGTTGCACGCCCATAACCCCGATGCCTGCTGCGATATGAGAAAAAGCCTGCCCCTCACCCGCTCCTTGGAACCGTTTGATGCCTGGATCACAGGACGCAAACGGTTTCAGGGCGGGCAGCGGGCCGCGCTGGAGTTCTTCGAAGCAGACGGTGAAATTCGCATCAAGATAAATCCCCTAGCGCATTGGTCGCCCCGGGACATCAGCGACTATATGGAAAACAATCGCCTGCCCCGGCATCCGCTGGTGGCCAAGGGCTTCCCGTCGATTGGCTGCGCGCCTTGCACGACGCGCGTGGCCGAAGGCGAAGACCTCCGTGCCGGGCGCTGGCGCGGTCAGGGCAAGACGGAATGTGGCATTCACTTTGAAACTGGCCGGATCAAGCGCACCGAGGAGGCGCGGCTATGGGTGTGATTGTCACCGACAGCGGCTTCCAGTCCGACGATTGGACTGCACCTTATACCGCGCTCGATCAACTGGCGGCAAACGACGATGCAGTCGTGATGGCGGTGGATGTGCCGTCCGAGGCTAATGCGCTTGACCTGGAGGGGCATCTCGATCGGATCGACATGATCCGCGTCGATTTTCCGAGCTTCGCCGACGGCCGCGGTTTTTCCATTGCACGGACCCTGCGGCGAATGGGATTTGTCGGTCGGCTGAGAGCAACGGGCCATGTGATTGCCGACCAATACGCGATGGCGCGCCGTTCGGGCTTCGACGAGGTTGAAATCGGCGCGGACCTGGCGGCGCGACAGCCCGAGGACCAATGGTTGGCCCGTGCCGATTGGGTGGCGCATGATTATCAGATGCGACTAAAAGCCTGAGGCCAGCGATCAGGCTTCCACCCTACATGAAATCCCGTATAAGAAGGGTCGGAGTGTAAACTCCGATTTACAGACATGACCGAACATAGCCCCGTGAATGAGATTGCCGCAAAACCCGTAACGCTGCCTGACGCTCAGACCGTCACAGCGGTTCAACATTGGACAGACCGCTTGTTTTCCTTCCGGGTCACGCGCCCGGCCTCGTTGCGCTTCCGGTCTGGTGAATTCGTGATGATCGGGCTTTTGGGCGACAACGGGAAACCGCTTTTGCGGGCCTATTCCATCGCGTCGCCCGCCTGGGATGACGAGTTGGAGTTCTACTCGATCAAGGTGCCGGACGGTCCGCTGACGTCGAAACTGCAGCACATCGAGGTGGGCGATCAGATCATTCTGCGCCCGAAGCCGGTCGGCACCCTGGTGCTGGACGCGCTGCTGCCTGGAAAGCGGCTTTGGTTCTTTGCCACCGGCACTGGGATTGCGCCCTTTGCCTCGCTGATGCGCGACCCGGACACTTATGAGCGCTACGAGCAGGTGATCATGATGCACACCTGCCGGGACGTGGCAGAGCTGGAGTATGGGCGCCGGTTGATCGAAGATATCCGCGGCGACGAGATGCTGGCCGAACTGATGGGCGAAGGCTTTGCGGACAAGTTGCTGTACTACCCGACGACCACGCAGGAAGAGAGCCCGGTGATGGGGCGCATCACGGACAATCTGACCTCCGGCAAGGCCTTTGCCGATCTCGGCGTTCCCGGCATCAACCCGGAGGAAGATCGCGGCATGGTCTGCGGCTCGCTCGCGTTCAACACCGATATGAAAGAGGTGCTGGAGGGTTTTGGATTGGAAGAAGGCGCAAACAGCGACCCCAAGCAATATGTGGTCGAGAAGGCTTTTGTCGGGGACGGCATTTGACGCGAAACCCGTGACAGTCTTCGCGCCTGCAAAGCCGACTTAATCCAGCGCCAGCGAAACCCTGATATCCGCCAGAACGCGGGGTAGTTGTGCATTCCCGGCTTCTGCCGCCATCAGCTTGGCCGTCAGGCGGTCCTTTTCGCTGTAGGCCAAGGGCGAAGCCTCGATAATGTCGCGCACGATCTGGCTGTTGAAGGTCTCGGGTTGAAGCGCCGATAGGCCAAAAGCGGCTGTCGCCAGGGCGGAACCGGTGTTACCGATTTCCAACTCCTCGGGCGAGCCGATGGCGGGCTCGGCGAAAGCGCTACGGTGCGATGGCTCATCCAACTGGGCGACGGCTTCGCGTTCGGCCATGAAATTCAAGCCAAACACAATCGCGCCAGCGACGACAGCACTCGATATCCAAAAGAAACGACCCATTAATTTACTTCCCATAAGTAAAGGAATTACCTGCTCAAGTGTCGTGGTAACGACTTGAACGGGCGATCCAAGGGTCCTTCTGAGGGGGCGCTGATCTTCGGCCAAAGGCAGCGCATCAGCGCTTCCGGGATCGGCGGATTTTGGTGTATTCCAGACCGGCATTCGACTTTTCTTTTGCCCATTGTTTTTTGGCAACAATGTATGGAGCGCCGCAGCCGACGCCCCGCAGGCGTTAAATGCCAAGCGATAGCTTCAATCGACCGATAATCGACTGAATTTGTTCTGGATTTTGCTCGGCCTGCTGGATCAAAGCCTCGGCGGCCTGCTGCTTGAGAGGGTCGAGGCCCGCATCGGCGATATATGCCCGCAAAGCTTCGGTATCGAAGCCGTCCGGCGTCAAAAGCTCGTCGATTCCCGGGATCTCTGCAGCTGTTTCGGCGGCTTGGTCGGCGGCCTCTGCGCCCTCTTCCGTCGCGTTTGCAGCATCTTCGACTGCATCGGCTGAATTCTCGGTTGTATCGGCAACAGAATTCGCCGCGTCTGTGGTGGCATTTGACGAGTCCTCCGCCGCTTCAGCGGCGATGTCTTCGGCAGTATCGGCTGCATTCTCGGTCGCAACGGTGGCGGTATCAGCCGCATCATTCGCAGCGTCGGCGGCCGAATCCGTGGCCCCTTCGACCAGCCCAGCGGCGTCACCGGCCGCATCGGATGCGCCTTGCAAGACGTCTCCCACAGCTTCCTGTGCGTCGTTCACCGCATCTTCGACAGCGCTCGTTGCTTCATCGATCGCTGAATCGACGGCACCTTCCAATTCTTCCCGCGCGCCTTCAACCGCGGTTTCAAGCTGTTCCTCGAGCGAGTTCGCGGCATCCTCGGTAGCGCTTTCCTGGGCCGCTGTTTCGTCCGTTGCCGTTTCCGTTTCAGCATCGGCGGGTGCCGTGTCCGCTGAAGGCATTGTCGCGACCGGCGTTTCTATCGGTGCGTCGCGCAGAACAAACCAGCCCACCAGACCCAATGCGATCACCGCAGCTACAATAAGAAGCGTTCTCATATCCGGGTTCCCCTTTAGTTTGATTGACGCGTATGTGGGACTGGTCAGCCAAATGTGCTAGGGGGAACAATCGCGCAATCAACTCACAGGCAAAAGCTGGCCGATCGCAAAGCGAGATTTCGGACAAAACCAGCCGAAACCGGTTGAAAGCGCAAAGAAATCCCCCTATTTTCGCGATCTGAAATCAACGATAAAGGATCCACCACCATCGCTCGCAGACCGCACAACGCACCCCCGGTGCGTGACACTGGCCCCCGGATCAACGACCGTATCCGCGCGCCCGAAATCAGGCTCATCGGAGCCGAGGGAGAAAACATCGGAGTCGTCACACCGGAGCGCGCCATGCAGTTGGCAGAAGACGCCGGTCTGGACCTGGTTGAGATTTCCCCAAACGCGGCGCCGCCGGTTTGCAAGATCATGGACTTCGGCAAGTTCAAATACGAACAGCAGAAGCGTGAGAGCGAGGCCCGCAAGAAGCAGAAGACCATCGACGTCAAAGAGGTCAAGTTCCGCCCGAACACGGACACGCATGACTATGACGTCAAGATGCGGAACGTGACCCGGTTTCTGGAAGCGGGTGACAAGGTGAAAGTCACTTTGCGGTTCAGGGGGCGCGAAATGGCGCACCAGAACCTCGGCCGTGAGCTTCTGGAACGCGTGGCGGAAGACATCAAGGAAATTGGCAAGGTCGAGAACATGCCAAAGATGGAAGGCCGCCAGATGGTCATGATGATCGGGCCCGCGAAATAAACCTTCCACCTCTCGGCATTTGCAAAGCAAACGCCTGACGGTTGAGGTCGCCGCCTATGGCGGCAACC
>JAAUYH010066802.1_pt1 | contig 15599 bp, 13 predicted proteins | sample 7278061 | NCBI WGS metagenome assembly JAAUYH01 (sample SAMN14350203, study PRJNA611818) | marine sediment metagenome | isolation source: surface marine sediment (0.6m) | place: French Polynesia: Moorea | collected 2018-08
AGCAGGGACACGGTGGTTTCGTCCCTGGATTCCCGCATGCGGCGGATGTCTTCCATCAGGAAGCGGAACTCCGGATTCTGCTTCAGGCGCTCGCTGGCGCGCTGGTCGATGTCCGGCAGGATGGCGGACAGGTCGTCGTAAATCTCGTAGCGGGCCGGTGCGATGCTGGTCCAGGGCAGGGCGTTGTCCAGGGAGCGCTCACCGTACTCGTCGCTCATGTCCAGGGTGGGGAAGATGATGTCTGGAATCACTCCTCGATGCTGGGTGCTGCCGCCATTGACCCGGAAGAACTGGGCAATGGTCAGCTTGAGCTGTCCGAACTGGGGATCGTCGCCCCGGCCGTAGCGGTCCAGGTTGATCAGGTTCTGCACGGTGCCCTTGCCGAAGGTCGGCTCACCGATGATGACGCCGCGGCCATAGTCCTGCACCGCGGCCGCGAAGATCTCCGACGCGGACGCGCTGTAACGGTTGACCAGCACGCCCAGCGGGCCGTCCCACTCCACGCCGCGTTCCGGGTCGGTCTCCACGTCAATCTTGCCGTTGGAGTCCCGTACCTGGACCACCGGACCGGAATCGATGAACAGGCCGGTGAGCTCGGTGGCTTCGGCCAGGGAACCGCCGCCGTTGTTGCGCAGGTCGATGATGATGCCGTCGACACCGTCCTTCTTCAATTCGTCGATGAGCTTGCGCACGTCCCGGGTGGAGCTGCGGTAGTCCGGCTCACGCCGGGCCCGGGCGGAAAAGTCCAGGTAGAAGGCCGGCAGGTCAATAACGCCAATGCGGTGGGTCTGGTCTTCCCACTGCAGCTCGAAGGTCTCGCTCTTGGCCGCCTGTTCTTCCAGCTTGACCTTTTCGCGGACCAGCAGCAGCGTATCCACCGCGCCGTCAACGCCGGTCTCGGCGGGCAGGATGTCCAGCCTGACCGTGGTGCCCGAGGCACCGCGAATCAGGTCCACCACGTCGTCCAGGCGCCAGCCCACCACGTCCACAATCTCTTCGCTGCCGCCTTCACCGACGCCCACGATGCGGTCCCCAACCTTGAGCCGGCCGTCCTGGTCGGCGGGCCCGCCGACCACCACGCGTCGCACCACGGTGTACTCGTTTTCACGCTGCAGCACCGCGCCGATGCCTTCCAGGGACAGGCGCATGGAGATCTGGAAATTCTCTGAGGTGCGCGGCGCCAGGTAGCCCGTGTGGGGTTCGATGGACAGCGCGAACGCATTCATGAAGTACTGGAACACATCTTCAGCGTCCAGTTCGGACACCCGGCGCTGCAGGTTGGAGTAGCGCTGCTCCAGGGTATCCACGATGCCGTCGGGTTCTTTGTTGGCCAGGCGCAGGCGCAGGGCGTCATTTTTGACCCGGCGCCGCCAGATTTCGTCCAGCTCTTCGTCGGACCCGGCCCAGGCCGCTTCGGAGCGATCCAGTTCCAGGCTTTCGTCCACGGTGAAGTCAAACTCGGTGTCCAGCAGCTTGAGGGCGTGCTCGATGCGCTCGTTCACCCTGTGGTTGTAGACGTTGAAGATGGTGAAGGCGGGGTTGAGGTCCTGCTTGCGCAGGGAATCGTCCAGGCCAAAACGATAGGCCTCGAACTGGCGGATGTCGCTGGCCAGGAAAAACACCCGGTTGGGATCGAGGCTTTCCAGGTAGCGGTCCAGGATGTCCGATGACATGTCATCGTCGAGCCGGGTTTTCTTGTAGTGGGCCCGGGTCAGGAAGGTGGTGGCCCACTTGCTGGCTTCTTCCTGGTGCGGCAGCGGCTTGAGGACCACGTTGCGATCGACCGTCGGTTTGGCCAGGACGTTTCCACCGGCGACAACGCTAATCATCAGCAGCGGCAGTAGAAACAGATTCCTTCTCATTTGATTCTCCTTATTCGGTCGATCCCGGTCCGAATGTGATCCCGACGGTGCTTCCGGGATTGCAATTCTGATTATTACCGGGCCCTTGATCCCGGGCCGGTGATGCGCGACGCAGGTTGTTAGACCCCCCAAGGTGCCAGCGGTTCAGCGCTTTCCCGAGGCCATCCCGTGCCTTCAGCAACAACCGCATAATCACTTGGTACTACAAGCAGTTAGTCCCAAGCGTGGCGAAATGTCAAGCTTAGCGCCGACGGGCGGTCGCTTCATCCAACTAAAGTCACGCAGAGGCGGCGATCAGTCGTGGTATCCAGCCTCGGTGGCCATCTGGTCAGCGTGGTAAGACGAGCGCACCAGTGGGCCACTGGCCACGTGGACGAACCCCATCTCTTCGCCGGCCCGACGGATGGCTTCGAATTCATCGGGGTGCCAGTACTTCATCACCGGGTGATGGTGTGCCGTGGGCTGCAGGTACTGGCCGACGGTCAGCATATCCACCCGGTGCTGGCGCAGGTCGCGCAGGGTGCCCAGCACCTGGTCCATAGTCTCGCCCAGGCCCAGCATGATGCCGGACTTTGTGGGGACATCGGGGTGGTCATCCTTGAACTCGTTCAGCAGCCGCAGGGACCACTGGTAGTCGGCGCCGGGGCGTACCGGCTTGTACAGCTCGGGCACCGTTTCCACGTTGTGGTTGAAAACGTCCGGCGGCTGCCGGCGGAAAATCTCCAGGGCTTTTTCCATGCGGCCGCGGCCGCGGAAATCCGGGGTCAGGATTTCGATCCGGATGCCCGGGCTGCTGTCCCGGACGGCTGCGATGCAGTCGGCAAAGTGCTGGGCGCCGCCGTCGCGCAGATCGTCCCGGTCCACCGAGGTGATCACCACGTAGCGCAGTTTCATGCGCGCGATGGTATCGGCCAGGCTCTGGGGCTCGGTGAGGTCCGGCGGCTTGGGGCGACCGTGGGCAACATCGCAAAAAGAACAGCGGCGGGTGCAGACCTCTCCCAGGATCATGAAGGTGGCGGTGCCCTTGGAAAAACACTCGTGGATGTTGGGGCAGCTGGCTTCCTCGCAGACGGTGACCAGGCTGTTGGCGCGCAGGTCAGCCTTGAGATCCGCCACGGCGTTGCCGGCCGGCAGGCGCACCCGGATCCAGTCCGGCTTGCGCAGGACCGGCTGGGAGCGATCAAAGGTCACCGGGCTGCGGGCGATCTTGTCTTCGCCGATCTGGCGCTGTCCCGGAACCAGTTTGCCCGTGAGCTTAACGGGGACCCTGTCAGCCATGCTCTGCCACCTCCGGATGGGGTGAGTCGTCGCTGAACGTCACCGGGATGTCCAGAAGCCCGGCGAATGCCCGGCACACCTGCTCACCTGCTGTGCGCCAATCCGCAGGTCCACCCACCTCACTGGCCAGTTCGCTGAGCTGGGTCACGTCCAGCCCCTGGAAGCCGCAGGGGTTGATCCGCTGGAACGGTTCCAGGTCCATGGCCACGTTGAAGGCCAGGCCGTGGAAAGAACAACCCCGACGCACCCGCAGGCCCAGGGAGGCGATCTTGCGGCCGTCCACGTAAACCCCGGGTGCGCCCTGGCGGCGGGCGGCCTGGATGTCATATTGCTCCAGGGTGTCGATGACGGCCTGTTCCAGCCGATCCACCAGTTTTTTGATGCCCAGGTTCATACGGCGCAGGTCCAGCAGCGGGTAAATCACCGCCTGGCCGGGTCCGTGGTAAGTGACCTGACCGCCGCGGTCACAGTGGATCACGGGGATATCGCCGGGCGCCAGCACGTGTTCCATGCTGCCGGCCTGGCCCAGGGTAAACACCGGCGGGTGTTCTACCAGCCAGATCTGGTCCGGTGAATGGGGGCCGCGGTTTTGCGTCAGGGCCTGCATTTCCCGCCAGACCGGCTCGTAGGGACGCCGACCCAGGCGGTAAACCGTTATTGCCTGGGTCACAGGGTCCACAACACCTGCTCACAATCACCCAGGTCCTGGTAGATGGCTTCCAGCTGGCGGCGGGAATCCACCCGAACAGTGACTGTCACCGAGACGTAGTTGCCCTCCCGTGAATCCCGTGTCCGCATGGCGTCCGGAGAAAGGTCACTCACGTGTTTTGCGATGATTGCCATCACGGTCTGGGGAAGTTCCGGCCCGGCCCGGCCCATGGCCTTGATCGGGTAGTCACAGGGGAACTCGAGTCCCTGGGGAGCATCGGCACCGGCGTTCACCTCATTCATCAAAGTCGTGAAACCACAGCGCGATGCTGTCGGTCAGGCGCTGCCAGAAACTGCCGGTTTCCACCGCCTCCAGGGTCAGCAGGGGAACCGAGGCCTGGATCTGATCGCCCAGCAGGACCCGCAGCTGTCCTACCTCGGCGCCCTGGTCGATGGGGGCGGTCAGCACCGAAAGGACGTCGGTTTCGGCCTTGAGGTCGTCATACTGACCCCGGGGAATGGTGATGAACAGGTCCTGGCCGATGCCCAGGGGGATTTCTTCGGATTCACCCTTCCACACCTCCACCCGGCTCAGCTCCTGGCCATTCTGGTACAGCCGATGGGTTTCAAAAAAGCGGAAGCCATAATTCAGCAGCTTCTGGGTTTCCTCGGCCCGGGACTTCTCAGAATCTGAACCCATCACCACGCTGAGCAGGCGCATGCCGCCGCGCTTGGCGGACGCGGCCAGGCAATACCCGGCGGCCTCGGTGTGGCCGGTTTTCAGGCCGTCCACGGCGGGGTCCCGCCACAGAAGATTGTTGCGGTTGTGCTGCCGGATGCCGTTGTAGGTGTATTCCTTTTCCGAGTACAGCCGGTACTGTTCGGGAAAGTCCCGGATCAGCGCCGCCGACAGCAGGGCAATGTCCCGGGCGGTGGTGTAATGGCCTTCGGCCGGCCAGCCCGTCGCGTTCTGGAACTGGGTGTTGTTCATGCCCAGGTTGATGGCGTACTGGTTCATCAGCTGGGCGAAGGTTTCCTCGCTGCCGGCGATGTGCTCAGCAAGGGCCACGCTGGCGTCGTTGCCGGACTGCACGATCATTCCCCGCAGCAGATCTTCCACCGGCACCTGTGAGTCCACCTCGATGAACATCTTGGAGCCGCCGGTGCGCCAGGCCTTTTCGCTGACCGTGATCAGCTCGTCCAGCTTGAGGTCTCCACGCTGCAGTTCGTCGAACGCCACGTATGCGGTCATCAGCTTGGTGATGCTGGCCGGCTCCAGCGCCTGGTCCGGCTCCTGGGATGCCAGCACCTTGCCGCTCTGGAAATCCATCAGGATATAGCTGCTCGCGCCCAGCTGGGGCGCAGCGGGAACTGGAATATTGGCAGCCCAGGCCGTGTGGACGGTGGTCAGAACGGCCCAGGCCAGCAGCCAGGCCGAGAGGCCAATGTTCTTTTTTGCGTTCATGGACGGTGATCGTTTCCGTGGACAGCCGAATCTAAGGGTGTCCCTACTCAAATACAACTCTGGGAGGCTCAAATCCCAGGCTGGCGATGCGGGTGGCGAGGCTGTCAGCCGCCTCCGGCGACTCCAGCGGCCCGACCCTGACCCGGTGAATGGTGCGTCCGTCGGGGCCGTCCACCGTGTGGATGACTCCCCCGCCAACGCCCCGTTCCCGCAGGCGCTGCAGCATGGACAGCGCGTTGCCGCGCTCGCCGAAGGCCCCGACCTGGAGGTAAACCCCCAACGCCTCGCTGACGCTGGAGCGGTCGGACTGGCCGGGGGTATCCAGAGCCTCCACCTCCACCCGGGCGGTGCCTTGCCTGACCATGCCGAGCCGCATGGCGGCGGCATAGGAAAGGTCGATCAGCCGGTTCTTGGCGAAGGGTCCGCGATCGTTCACCCGCACCACCACGCTGCGGCCGTTCTCCAGGTGGGTGACCTTGACGTAGCTGGGCAGCGGCAGAGTGCGGTGGGCCGCCGAGTACTGGTACATATCAAAGGTTTCCTGATTGGAGGTCGGCTTGCCATGGAACTTCGGCCCGTACCAGGAGGCCACGCCCTGTTCCCGGTAGCCCTCGCTGCGGGGCATGACCCGGTAGGTGCGGCCATTGACCCGGTACGGAGACTGGTTGCCCCGGCTGCTCAGAGGCTCCGACACCGGCCGGGGTTCCTCCGCCGGAATATCCGGGGGCAGCGGCTTGGCCGGTGGCGTTGGCGCCCGGCCGGCACAGGCGGCCAGCAGCAGGGCGCCGGCGACCAGCGCGGCACCGCGGACCCGGATCACGACGCCGTTCCGGCCTGGAACCGGCTGAGGATTTCCTGGGACAGCTGGTAGACCGCCAGGGAATACAGCTTGCTGCGGTTGTAGCGGCTGATCACGTAGAAGTTATGGAACCCGACCCAGTATTCCTTGCCGTCGGCGCCGTCCAATTCGATCAGAGTGGCCAGTTCCTGGCCATCGGCCTGGATTTCGGGCCGGTAGCCCCACTCCTGGATCTGCATCAGCGGGTAGGCCGGCTTCAGCGGCAGTTTCTTGAGTTCCCGGGCCAGGCCCTGGCGGGAGGCCGGGGATACAACCGGGCCGTCAGTGCGCCAGCCATGGCGTTTGAAGTAGTTGGCAACCGAGGCAATGGCGTCCTCGTGAGACTGCCACAGGTCCCGCCGGCCGTCCCCGTCATAGTCCACCGCGTAGCTGCGGTAGCTGGAGGAAATGAACTGGCCCAGGCCCATGGCGCCGGCATAGGAGCCCTTGACCGAATTCAGGTCCAGGGCTTCTTCGCTGCCCAGCAGGAAAAACTGCTCAAGTTCGCTGGTGAAAAACTTGGATCGGGGCGGGTAGTGGAAGGCCAGGGTGGCCAGGGCATCGATGACCCGGTAGCGACCGGTGATCCGGCCATAGTTGGTCTCGACCCCGATGATGGCCACGACAATTTCGGGCGGAACGCCGAATCTCCGGGCCACGTCGGTCAGCAGCGCCTCGTGTTCACGCCAGAAGGCAATGCCGTCGCCGATTCGCTTCTCGGTGAGGAAAATCGGCCGGTACTGGTGCCAGGGCTTGGCTTCGGCCGGCCTGGAAATGGCGTCCAGGATGTCCTGGCGGCGCTGGGCTTCGCCCAGCATCCGTTCCACCATCTGCCGTTCAATGCCGTGCTGCTCCACCAGGGACTGCACGAAGGCCTGACTGCCCGGGTGGAGCGCGTCCAGACCCGGTTCGGCCGGCACGGCTTCCTGGCCGAGTGCCGGGGAAAGTGAACCCGCCAGCAGCAGGCCCGAAAGTAGGGATTTGAGATTCATAGTCATTCCGATCTTAACGTTCCTTCAAAAACCGTCTGTGGCTGTGAACGGACATAATCATGCCGAAGGCGGCCAGCAGGCTGACCAGCGAGGTCCCGCCATAGCTGACCAGGGGCAGCGGCACGCCCACCACGGGCAGCAGCCCGCTGATCATGCCGCTGTTGACGATGACATAGACAAAAAAGGTCAGGGACAAGGTGCCCGCCAGCAGCCTGCTGTAGGTGTCCTTGGCCTGCATGGCGATGCCCAGGCAGCGGGACACGATGTAAAAGTAGAGGGCAAACAGCAGCACCACGCCCAGCAGGCCGAACTCTTCGGCGTAAACGGCCAGGATGAAGTCGGTGGATCGCTCCGGCAGGAACTCCAGGTGCGCCTGGGTTCCGTTGAGCCAGCCCTTGCCGTACAGACCGCCGGAACCCACGGCGATTTTGGACTGGATGATGTTCCAGCCGCGGCCGAGTGGATCCGCTTCCGGGTTGAACATCATCATCACGCGGCTGCGCTGGTAATCGTGCATGAAGTGCCACAGCACCGGCGTCAGGGCCAGTGCCGCCGCGCCCAGGCCGGCGACCAGGCGCCAGCTCAAGCCCGCCAGGAACAGCACGAAGAGGCCGCTGCTGCCCACCAGCAGGGCGGTTCCCAGGTCGGGCTGACGGGCGATCAACACTGCCGGCACCGCCACCAGTATCAGGCACACTGCCAGGTCGCGCAGCGACGGCGGCAGTGCGCGGCCGTGCAGGTACCAGGCCAGCATCATGGGTACGGTGAGTTTCAGCAATTCGGCCGGCTGAAACCGCACCACGCCCAGGTCAAGCCACCGCTGAGCGCCCCGGCCTTCACCCAGGAAGGCCACCACCAGCAGCAGCACCAGCCCCACGCAGTACAGCATGGGGGTCCACAATCGCAGCTGCTGGGGCGGGATTCGCGCCAGCACCAGCAGGGCGGTGAATCCCGCGGCCAGGCGAATGGACTGTTTTACCACTGACGCGGTGTCCGAGCCCGAGGCGCTGTACAGCACCGCCAGGCCCAGGGCGGCCACACAGGCAACAGCGGCCAGCAGTGGGCCGTCGACCATGGGCCGCCGGGCGAAATACGCCAGCATCTGGAACGGCAGCGGGAGTTTTTTGACCTGAATCGACATGATTTACCCGGAAGGTTCAGACACTGACCCCGCGCCAACGTTCGGCCGCGCCGGGTCGGAACCCGCCGCCTCGGTGCCCGCCATGCTCAGCGCGGAGCCGTCACCCAGGTAGGCGTCGATGATCCGGCGGGCAATGGGTGCCGCTACCCGGGCGCCACCGCCGCCGTGTTCCACCACCACGGAAACGGCAATCTGTGGGCTTTCCACCGGCGCGAACGCAATGAACAGCGCGTGGTGGCGGAGGTGGGTGGCCACTTCCTCTTCCACGTATTCCTCGCCTTCCTCCAGGCCGTAAACCTGGGCGGTGCCGGATTTGCCCGCGAACTGGTAGGGTGAGGCGTTACCCCAGTATGGCCGGGCAGTGCCGCGCTCGCCGTGGATTACCCTTGCCATGCCCTGGATCACCGCCTCCCAATTGCGGTTGTCGACGATGGGGACGTTGAGCTCCTGGCGGGTGGGTGCTTCCCAGTCACCGCTGGCCGGGTCCTGCAGCCGATCCAGCAGGTGAATCCGGGGAGAGTGTCCGCGGGCGGCGATGACGGCTGCGGCCTGGGCCAGCTGCAGCGGCGTGGTCACGGTAAATCCCTGGCCGATGCCGGTGATCACGGTTTCGCCGGGATACCAGGGAAGGCCGTGGACCTGCCGCTTCCACTGGGTGGAGGGCAGAATGCCGGATGACTCGCCCCGGAGATCGATGCCCGTAGGTTGGCCGAAACCGAACTGGGCCAGGTAATCGTGGATGGAGTTGATGCCCAGGTCGTAGGCCAGCTGGTAGAAGAAGACGTTGACCGATTGCTCGATGGCGCCCACCACGTCTACGCTGCCGTGGCCCCCGCGCTTCCAGTCCCGATATCGGCGGTCCTGTCCCGGCAGCTGGAAAAAGCCGCTGGAGAACACCGTGTGGCTCAGCGGTATGGTGCCCGATTCCAGTCCCGCCAGGGCAATATAGGGTTTCAGCGTCGAGCCCGGTTCATAACCGCCCTGCAGCGCGCGGTTGAACAGCGGCCGGTCCGGCGAGGAGATGAGCGTCTGGTAGTTTTCCCGGCTGACGCCGCCAATGAACTGGTTGGGGTCGAAACTGGGGGCGCTGACCAGGGCCAGCAGGTCGCCGGTGAGCGGCTCCACCGCCACAATGGCGCCGGTATAGCCCGACAGGGCCTGCATGGCCACCTGCTGCAGTTCGGCGTCAATGGTCAGGTAGAGGTTTTTGCCCGATGCCGGCGGCTCTCGCTCCAGTGATCCCAGCACCCGTCCCTGGACGTTGATTTCCACGCGCTCGTGGCCCACTTCTCCGTGCAGCTCCGATTCGTAGTAGCTCTCGATGCCGGTTTTGCCGATATGGGCGGTGGCGGAGTATCGGCTGGCATCCACCCGCTTGAGGTCTTCGGCGTCCAGCCGGCCCACGTAACCCAGGACGTGGGCGAACTCCGGCCCCATGGGATAGACCCGGGTCTGGTAAGGGACGATGTCCACCCCCGGAAACCGATGGCGGTCGATGGCAAAGCGCGCCACCTCGGACTCGGTCAGGCGGAAGCGAACCGGTACGCTTTGAAAGGAATGGCGTGCCTTCTTCAGCTTCTGAAAACGCTCCAGGTCATCCTCGGAGATGGGGAACAGGGCACCCAGTTCCGCCAGGGTGAGGTCCAGGTCTTCCACCTGCTCCGGGATCACCTCCAGCCGGTAGGCTGGCCGGTTGTCAGCCAGGATCCGGCCCTTTCGGTCGTATATCAGTCCGCGGTTCGGCGCCAGGGCTCGCAGCTTGACCCGGTTGTCCTCGGAGCGGGTGGTGAATTCCTCGTGTTGGAACACCTGCAGCCAGGTAAAGCGCGCCACCAGGATGCAGAAGGCCAGGCCCACCAGCACCAGGCCGGTCAGCGCCCGGGAACGAAACACCTGGTTTTCGCGCACCGCATCGCGCAGGGGCTTGGAGTTGCTGCGCCTCATCGGGTGCGAAACCGCTGGCGGGTCAGGTCCAGGATGAGGAAAACCCAGGGCCAGATGAACAACACCACGAGCGGTGCCCAGGCAATACGCCAGTCCGGCACCCCGTAGCCCGCCAGCCCCTGGATCCAGGTGTAGATGATGCGGTCGTTCAGCAACACCCCGCATACCACCGCGGCCTGCTGCCACAGCGGAAAAAAGCGCATGCGGAAGCGAATGCGGCCGATGATGTAGGCGACGATCACCAGCCCCAGGGCATGCTGGCCGGCCAGGGAGCCGGTCATCAGGTCCAGCAGCAGGCCCATGGTGAAACCGGTGCCCATGCCCACCTGTTCCGGCGATTCAATGCACCAGTAGATCAGCACCATGGCGACCCAGTAGGGCCGGAACCAGACCAGGGAATCGGGCAGGGGCACCACCGTCAGCGCCAGCGCGGCGGCGAAAGTGGCGGCAATCAGGCCGAAGGATACGCGGCGCCGGCTCACGGCTGCTCCGGCTCGGGTACATTGGCCAGGCGGTGGTCGCCCGGCCATACCAGCAGCACTTCCCGGCTGCGGTCCAGCGCCGCGCTGGGGTCTACCCAGACGGTGATGAAGGTATTGCCGGACTGGTTGTCGATCCGCGTCACCTCACCCACGGGGAAGCCCCGGGGAAAGCGGCCCCCCAGCCCGGAAGCCACGATCAGGTCGCCCTGGATGACGTCGGCACTGGCGGGCACGTCGCGCAGCACCAGCTCGGTGGTCTGGCCGGTGCCGTAGGCGATGGTGCGCAGTCCGGTGCGGTTGATGGCCACCGGGATGGCGTGGTTGGGGTCGCTGATCAGCACCGCAAACGCGCTCAGGGGGCCGGCCTGCTCGATCTGGCCCAGAATGCCGCCGGCGTCAGCCACGGGCTGGCCCACGTACACACCGCTGGAGGTGCCTTTGTTCAGGACAACCCGGTGGCTGAACGGGTCCAGGTCCACGTCCAGCAGTTCAGCCACCAGTACCCGGTCGCCCAGCTTGGGCGAGGATTCCAGCAGGTCCCGCAGACGCTGGTTTTCGGCCTCCAGGGCCTCCATCCGGTTGACCTGGGCCTGGGTCAGCAGCAGCCGGCGCTCCAGTTCCTCGGTCCTGCTCATCAACTCCTGGCGCTGACTGACCGAATCACCGACCCATCGCGCAGCACGCACTGGCAGCTGGACCGCAGTTAGAAAGGGGTAGGTCAGGACCGAGAGCTTGTCCTTGACGGTGTCCACGTAGCGCCCGTGGTGGTCGGCGACCAGCAGGGCCACGGCAGCCATGGTATACAGCGCCAGACGAAGGGCCCCCGAGGTTGATCCCGAAAACAGGGCGTTCGAATCGCTGTGGCTGTCGTCGACCATTGACCTCCAAATGCCCGCACCAGGGCCTGGTCGGCCCGGGAGCTCAGTAAATTCCCATTATTCTATCCGAATAGTTGACCGTTGAAATGAACCATCCATGGTTCATTCAACGTCGCAATCTGAAAATGCGATTTTCATATTGCTCACATTTTCAAGGACCAGCGGTCCTTGAAAATGCCGGCACATACCTGTGCCGGACGGAGCCAATGGCAGGCCTTACAGGTTGCGAAGTGCGCTGCCCCCACCCGTTCGAGTCAATTCAGAGCCCCCAAAATGTGCCGGGCCAAGGCGCATCCCGCAGGTAATGTCTAGACCTTGGCAAGGGATGCAACGCGGGCCTGGTGCATTTTGGGGGCTCCCGGAGGGCGCGCCCCACAAGGCCCGTTGCTGCGTTGCGGCCCTGGGCCATGGATTGACCATGGCGCGGCGGGCCGCGCCTGACCACAGGCCTTGTGGGGCGCGCTGAATTGACACGAACGGGTGGGGCAGCGCACTCAATCAAACGCAAAGAAATCGCTGCCGTGCTCGTCCATCAGCTCCAGAGCGCGGCCGCCGCCGCGGGCGACGCAGGTCAGGGGGTCTTCGGCGATCAACACCGGCAGGCCGGTCTCTTCCATCAGCAGCCGGTCCAGGTCGCGCAGCAGGGCGCCGCCGCCGGTCAGCACGATGCCGCGCTCGGCCACGTCGGCACACAGCTCGGGTGGGGTCTGCTCCAGGGCTGTTTTCAGCGCGCCAGCGATGCCCATCAGCGGCTCGTGCAGTGCCTCCAGAATCTCGTTGCTGTTAATGGTGAATACCCGAGGCACACCCTCGGCCAGGTTGCGGCCGGAGACCTCCAGTTCCTTGACCTCGGAAGACGGGTAAGCGCAGCCGATCTCCATCTTGATGCGTTCTGACGTGGCCTCGCCGATGAGTGTGCCGTAGTTGCGTCGAACGTAGTTGATGATGGATTCGTCGAAGCGGTCGCCGCCGATGCGGACCGACGCTGAGTAAACGATACCGTTCAGCGACAGTACGGCCACCTCCGAAGTGCCGCCGCCGATGTCCAGCACCATGGATCCCCGTGCCTCATGAATGGGGATACCGGCGCCGATGGCCGCCGCCATGGGTTCCTCGATCAGGAACACTTCCCGGGCACCGGCACCTTCGGCCGATTCCCGGATAGCGCGACGCTCCACCTGGGTGGAGCCGCAGGGCACGCAGATCAGGACCCGGGGGCTGGGGTGCAGCATCCGGTTGCGGTGCACCTTGCGGATGAAATGCTGGAGCATTTCTTCGGTCATGGTGAAGTCGGCGATGACGCCGTCTTTCAGGGGCCGGATGGTGACAATATTGCCGGGAGTCCGGCCGAGCATCAGCTTGGCTTCGGCGCCCACGGAAGCCACGGACTTGGCGCCGCCGCGGCCGCGGTCCTGGCGGATGGCGACCACCGAGGGCTCGTTCAGCACAATGCCCTGGCCCTGGACATAGATAAGGGTGTTGGCCGTTCCCAGATCAATGGAGAGATCGTTGGAGAACAGGCCTCGCAAGCGTTTCAGAAACATTTTCTTGTACGGGTTCTTGTACGGGGGTTTTTTGTATGGGTTCTGGCGCCCCCGGACTGCCACCGGGGCGCGGAAAAACGAGCACTCTAACAAGTCCCATGGAGCAAAGGAAGCTCGGTTTCAGGCGGCGTGTTCAGGCGCCCCACGGGGTGCTCCGGCGGATCCCGCGCCGGTGCCTGCCGGTGCCTGGGGGAATGCCGATATGGACAAGCCCCCGGAACCTGTTACATTCGACTGTTTTGACCCGTCCCGGCAACGGATTCCGGGCAATTCAGGACACCCAGTGGAACAGATTGACCGCGAAGACGTGGCCCACGTCGCCCGGCTTGCCCGGCTGGCCGCCAGCGATGAAGAACTGGACGGCTACCTGGAGCATTTCCGGCGGCTGGCGGAGTTTGTCGAAGATGTCACCGACTCCCCCATCGAGGACGTGGAGCCCATGGCCCATCCCCGGGACCTCTACCAGCGCCAGCGGCCGGACGAGGTGACCGAACCCGATGGCCGGGAGGATTTCCTGGCGGTAGCGCCACAAACCGACGACGGCTATTTCCTGGTGCCCAAGGTGATTGAATGATGTGGCGCAAAAGCGTTGCCGAGTTGCGCGCGGGCCTGCGCCAGCGGGAATTCAGTGCGGTTGAGCTGGCCCAGGCGTTCAGCGAACGGTCCAGCCGCCTGCAGAAGCAGCTCAATGCCTTCGTCACCCTGACCCCTGACCGTGCCTTGCAGCAGGCGGAAGCCGCCGACCAGCTGCTGGCTGATGGCCAGGCGCCGGATCTCTGCGGCATTCCCTTTGCCGCCAAGGACAATTTCTGCACCAGCGGCATCGCTACTACCTGTGGATCCCGCATCCTGGCGGATTTTGTCCCACCTTACGAATCGACCGTGACCCGGCGAGTGTTCGATGCCGGCGCCAGCCTCATCGGCAAAACCAACATGGACGAATTTGCCATGGGTTCGTCCTGTGAGCACAGCCACGTGTCGGCGACCCGTAATCCCTGGGATCTGGAGCGGGTGCCGGGCGGGTCGTCCGGCGGTTCAGCCGCAGCGGTGGCCGCGGGCCTGGTCCCTTTTGCCCTGGGCAGCGATACGGGCGGATCGATCCGCCAGCCCGCGTCCTTCTGCGGCATCACCGGAATCAAGCCCAGCTACGGACGCGTGTCCCGGTATGGACTGGTCGCTTATGCTTCCAGCCTGGACCAGGCCGGTGTTATGGGCCGCAGCGCTGAAGACTGCGCGTGGCTGCTGAAGGCCATGGCGGGATTCGATCCCCGGGATTCCACCTCCCTGGAAGAACAGGTCGAGGATTACCCGGCACTGCTGGAACAGGACATTTCGGGTTTGCGCATCGGGTTGCCGGTGGAATACTGGCAGGGCGTGGACGAAGGGGTGGCTGCCTCGGTGATGGAGGTGTCCCGGGAGCTGGAGCAGATGGGCGCCAGCGTTTCCGATGTGTCCCTGAGCCACGCGGACCTGGCGGTGTCGGCCTACTACATCATTGCCCAGGCCGAGTGCTCCTCCAACCTGTCCCGCTACGATGGTGTGCGCTACGGCCATCGCTGCGAGCAGCCCAGGGATCTGGCTGATCTCTACTCCCGCTCACGTTCTGAAGGTTTTGGCGCCGAGACCAAGCGCCGCATCCTGGTTGGAACCTACGCCCTGTCCACCGGCTACTATGACGCCTATTACGGCAAGGCCATGCGGGCCCGCCGGCTGATCGCCGACGACCTGAACCAGGCTCTGGAGTCCTTCGATTTCCTGCTGGCCCCGACCGCGCCCACGGTGGCATACGGCATCGGCGAGAAAGAGCAGGATCCCATCGACATGTACAAGGGCGACGTCAATACGGTGGCGATCAACCTGGCCGGCCTGCCTGCCATCGCGGTGCCGGGTCCCCTCAGTGAGGGACTGCCGGTGGGCGCCCAGCTGATCGGTCCGTACCTGTCCGAGGCCCGCTTGCTGGCGGTGGCACATGGCCTGCAGCAACGCACCGACTGGCACCAGCTGTGCCCGGAGGTGGCGTAATGGACGCCCAGTGGGAGACGGTGGTCGGCGTGGAGCTGCACGTGCAGCTGGACACCGACAGCAAGATTTTTTCCGGCGCCTCCACGGCCTACGGCGCGGAACCCAACCGCCAGGCCTGTGCGGTGGACCTGGCCATGCCAGGCACCCTGCCGGTACTCAACCGGGAAGTGGTGACCATGGCGGTCAAGCTGGGCCACGCCATCAACGCCGAGATCGCGCCGGTGTGCGTGTTTGCCCGCAAGAACTATTTTTATCCCGACCTGCCCAAGGGCTACCAGATCAGCCAGTATGAGCAGCCCATCGTGGGTGAAGGTTACCTGGACCTGCACCTGGACGACGACTCGGTGCGCCGTATCGGCATCGTCCGGGCCCACCTGGAGGAAGACGCCGGCAAGTCCATACACGATGCATTCCGCGGACAGAGCGCGGTGGACCTGAACCGCGCCGGTACGCCGCTGCTGGAAATCGTGACGGCGCCGGACCTGCGCTCGGCCCACGAAGCCGC